>Ga0210019_1005799_pt1 | contig 10152 bp, 5 predicted proteins | sample CryGeyCG2114_020_2_FD_183969 | JGI IMG/M metagenome (GOLD analysis project Ga0210019, IMG submission 183969) | Groundwater microbial communities from aquifer - Crystal Geyser CG11_big_fil_rev_8/21/14_0.20 (SPAdes) (version 2) | ecosystem: Environmental > Aquatic > Deep subsurface > Groundwater ...
CATGTTCTTGATGGAACTTTCCAAAAATATCTCGCTTCTAGTTTTTGTTTTTAGATTCTTTTTCATTTTTGTCTGATTAATTGATAGATTACTCTATGTTATCAGACACACTTTATTTTACAGTCCCCTTCATTTTTTAGATCCTGTGCTGAATCTAACCAAAAAATTGAAAACAAAAAACTCTATCGACACAAGTTCGATAGAGTTCGATTCGTCAGCCCTAAACGGGCTGACTAAAAACAGCTTTTCATCTCTCGGTTTCTATCTCTCCACTGCAGGAGAACGAAAGACCCAAGTCGCCGTCGGCACTGACAGGAATCCAGTCGCCCAAGCGCGCACCATCAGAATAGGCATAGCCCACACCGAAGAGGCCGACGCCCTGGGAGAGAGTGTTTGTACGAGCGTAAACATCCTCAAACAATCTCTCCCTGTTCACCTTTTGGGCAATAAGGATTCGGTAGACGACCTCTACCGGCGTTTCCCGAAAGAAACGGGAGAAACGGAGGTTGGCGCATTGCCGTGCCGCTTCTCGCCAGTCGCTTCGGCAAAGTTTTTCGAGGTCTTCCGCCTGGTTGAGGAGGTCCTCAATGGCTTTACCGAATTCTTCGGGCAGTTGTTTACCGAAAAGTTCTTCGACGAATTCTGCCCCGATAAGCGACTCGCCGATAAAGGTTTTTCCGAGTGTTCCTTCAATCACTCCTCTGCCCTTGAGGAACAGACCTGGGCGAGGAGTGTGTTTGGTGAATAACGACTCCTCTTTATACCGATCGGAATTGCAGAGTATTTTCCCACCAAGAAAGTCCTTGTTCTTCCTGCTCTCATAAATATACTTGAGGGTCAGAGGTTTTCTATCTGCCGCCTTGTCTACCTGCTGGACGAGGCAAAGCCCCATTCGGTTGGCTCGCTCTAACACCGTGTCGGTAAATAGATTGGGCATCCGGACGGGTTCATTCGTCTCCACATCGAACGTAGCGTTGACTTCCTTTGCGCCGAAATAGTTCGTACGGCGGATTTCAAATATTTCTCGGACGTTTTCTGCCGTTGCGCCGATTTGCGGCGCGGTCGCTGTTGTCATTGTGCTTTCCTTTCATTTGCGTCTTTGACGCGGGTTGGCTGTCAAAGTCATAAAAATGACTTATTTTCTATTTTTAGATAAACACAAATTTTGTTAAATATCAAGTCCCCACAAATCGCTTTAGTGATTTGCGTGGTAAAGATTGCAACAAACTACAGAAACACTACGCATCCTTTTATTATTCGTACTTTCGTATTCCTATTAGTATTTCGTATTCCCTACTCTCTTCTTTTTATTAGGTGAATTAGGTGAATTCTCTCCCTCTTCTCGTGTTACATGTTATACGCTACAAGCTAACACCTATCCTCTTCCTAACAGCTATCACCTAAAAGCTAAAACCTATTCTTTGTGTTACAAGCTACATGCTACACGTTACGTGATTCATCCTAACACCTAAAACCTAACAACTAACACCTACTCCACTACTACCGCTTCCCCCTCACTAAACGCAGGATCATTGCTAAGTCTGGTTGTGATATCCCTTTTTATGAACGCCTCGATAACAGCTCCAGTAAACGAATCATCGCCACGAGTTTTAATATCACTAATCAAAGTAGGGGCACCACCGACCTGACTCAAGCTTGGAGTAAGCCCCACCTGAAAAGCGATTTCTTTTACCGGACCACCAAAACCAGCATTGGCTGAAACCGTGCCCGCGTCCCATCTTACCATTCCATTTACAGGATTATAGGTCACTTTCTGCCCTTCCGGGGATATTACCCCTTTCCATTCGATATACGAAGGTAGAGAACCTTCCACCACGACATTATTTAAATCATTCATACTATTCGTTAAAGTCCAGTAAATAGTATAGGTTGTCTCATTATCAACTTTCGGTGGCATTGGGCCCGAATTTCCAAATGGCCCTATGTAATAGGTAGCTCTACTTGTAAGTCCAAGTGTGGTTGAAATCTCGATATCACGAGTAGCAACTGACCTTATTGACTCAGGTACCTGATTATCTCCAACTCTCGTACCCTCTCCACTTACATTTATTGACATCTCGGGAGCTCTATCAACAAAAAGACCAGTGCTTGTATCGAGTATTTTGAAATTAAAGCTAACCCTGCCACTTTCTCCAGGATCAAGAACATCAAGACCTCTTGTATTAGTCGAATCCCAGATAATCATATTATCCGAAGATCTATAAAATCCTTCTTGCGCTTTGACCGAAGATTGGTCAAAAATCCGACCGTCTAATTCCACAAATATCTTAGCATTTGTTATTCTACTTGAAGTGTTGTTGGTCCAAAATACATCTCCACTTACGATCTCTGCCGAACCTGCTATGAATTTATCGCTACTACTGTCATTATTTAAAGTAAGTTGTAACTGCAAGAACGGTCTTTCTATAGAGATAGTTTTGTCTGTTGTGAAGAAGGCGATACCTATTGCTCTTGAATCATTTTTATCAGCTGTCCCAACGGTAAATCTAAATACTCTGTCTTCTCCGTTTTGACCTTCGAGTTTACCTCTTATCCTTATGACCTTTTTGCTACTTGGCTCCACATCTCCCAAATTCCAAATTTCGCTACGCAAAACAGGACTTGGTACACTTTCAATAAAATTGAAGCCGAAAGGATACTCCGCTCTCACAACAACGTCTTCAAGTAAAACACCAGCATTTGAACTTACAGTTAATGCCATTTCAAATTCCTGTCCACTACTTGTTCTCTCAATAGAATCAATTGAAACCGATACTGGAGCCGATCCTATCCTGACTTCATAATTCTTGATCTTTTCAAATACAGCATTTGATCCGGCAACCCGATATTCGAGTGAAAGTCCGATATTTTTAGTCTGTTCCTCCTCACCGAAAACGACAACCTGTACCTTTTTGCGAACAGTGTCTCCAGGGGCAATATTTTCCAATTTCTCTATATCACGCCTTATATCTTCCGACCTGTTTTCTTCTCGGCGTACCCCTTCCGGATATTCAAGCAATAAAGTTGGCGACTCGAGTGTCGCGTTGTTTCGATTTGTAACCTGAATCTCAAAAGACATTTCCTCACCACCCGCGACAGATACCGGTCCAACTACCACAATATCGACATTATCTGAAGATATAGCATTGCCTCCTCCTACAAACATATATAAGGCAGCCACAAGAGATATACCAAAAAATGTTAAAGCTCCCAAAAATAACTTCGTAAGTCCCGACATCTTTTGCTTCTTAGCTTTCATACGTTCATTTAATATTTTTTGTTCAAAAGAATCCCCTTCTCCCCCTTTCCAATCATCATTTACACTGACATCATGTTTTTTAAATCTGGGACCGGTATCAATTCTTCCATTTAACATACCATCGCGAGAATATAGTCTCGTCTTCATCTTTTCGATTTCATCACGATTATTCTCCCCTTTATTACTAATATCCGCCATATAGAGGAGATTATAACACAAGATAGCTGTTAGGTTTTAGCTTTTAGGTGTTAGGAAGATAATAGCTTTTAGCTGCAAGGTGTTAAACCCTCCATTCCTATTTCTTTCTAAAAGCTAAAACCTAACAACTAACACCCATCCTACATCTGACTTCCCTCTATAGCCCGATTTATAAGATAAAGAGCTTTTTTGCGATTTGCCGAGAATTGCCCTAAAAGATTTTCTGAATAGTGATCAGGGCTTGTAAACGAATCTACCTCACTATCATCACCAATATAACCAAGGCACGAAAGGATACGCAAAACCATAACCATTTCAAGATTATTCAACAAATGATCATCGATTTTGCTTTCAGATTTGCAAATATTTAAAAAATCGATCGCACCAGAAATCACCAAAAACAGTCTTTCATTTTTTTCTTCTCCTGCAAGCAATCTCAAAAAAAGTGAAAAAACCCTATGTATCATTTTTACAACATCGGGATAATCAGAAAAATCAAAAGCAATGTTTGATACGACCGAACTTGTCTTTATCCTCCAAATTTCTTTACCACGAACCAAAGTAACATTTACCAGAGAATACTCCTGCAAATGTGATTTCAACTTGGAATCTATCTTTCGTACACCGCCGGCAACAGCCACCACAAGACCCATTTCTCTTGTGAAAAGACGGTATATCATATCTGCTTCCCCTTTCGGTCTTGCCGATAAGACAAAAGCTTCGCTGTGGTAGAGGTGATACATGTGGTAAGTTAATTTTTAATTTCCAATTTTTAATTTTCAAGGAATTTTTAATTCCCGAATTTCCAAACAAAGACACTCAGACACCATTTTCTATTAAAGTCACCTGTTCAAATTTCTCCTGTTTAAAAATTGTAAATTTAAACATTTTTTACAAAAATTCAAAAATTACAAAATTTGAAATTATTTCTTTTTCTCAACTTTCCACTTTCCAACTTAAAACTTACCAACTCTTCTAGTGTTACACGTTATACACTACACGTTCTATGCTCTATGCTTTAGGTTTTTATCTCAATCCCAAACTCCATCTCTCCAATTTCCACAGTCTCAGCTTCAACCTTGTCGTACCGGACTTCAGAAATTCCCGATGATTTCGATATTTCTGTCTTATTTTTCTCCAAAAAACTCTTCCCTTTCTCATCAGTATCCACCACAACCTCAATCATATCTTTTGAATTTAACCCCTTCTTTTTTCTCATTTCCTGGATCGATCTTACAAGCTCCCTGATTGCACCCTTCTCTTCTAGTTCAGGAGTAATTTCCATATCAAGCAATATCTCTTCCGGCATGTCTGCATTCTCTATTACATTTTCCACATTGACCTCGTCTTTTATCACATCCTTCAATTGCTCCCTGTGAGCATCGAGGAAAGGTAGTTTGAAATTCAACTTCAACGCCCCAAGAGGTTGCCTAACTTTTACATTACCCTTTGCACGCTTTTCAAACGCAATCGACACAATCATCCTAACCTCAGTCATATTATCTAAAATGTCTTTATCAAAATCACCCGTTTCCGACCAATCCTCCAAATGAACACTCTCTTTAGATCCTCCAACCTCTTTATACAACCATTCGGCGAAAAAGGGTGTAAAAGGCGCCATAAGTTTCGAAAGCTCTATCAAGGTAAACTTAAGAGTATCTACTGCTTCATTATCCCCTTCCTTCATCCTCTCTCTTGAACGTCTTAGATACCACTGCGACAAATCGCCGATAAACTCCCTTATCGCTCTTGTCGCCGGAAGCAATTTATAATTATCCAAACCTTCTGACACTTCACCATTCAGCTGACTCAACCTTGCCAAAATCCATCTATCTAAAACATTCTCCGAAGACTGTTGGTTCTCGGTTCTCGGTTGTCCGCCTCCTTCATACATCTTATAAAATGCAACAACATTGTTTAGAAGATTGAAAACCTTTTTACTGACCTCATCAACAGTCTTTTCATCAAAATTTTTAGGTTCACCAGGTTGATTGACGCTATACATCCAAAATCTCAAAGTATCGACACCGTATTTATCAGTCATCTCCCACGGGTCAACAATGTTCCCTACAGATTTTGACATTTTTTTACCTTTATTATCCAAAATGTGTCCGAGTGATATAACATTTTTATATGCATGCCCTTTACCCAAAAGTACACCAATTGCATGAAGGGTATAAAACCATCCTCTTGTTTGATCGACAGCCTCTGATATAAAATCGGCGGGATACCGGACATCCCTCTTATCCGTGTCGCACCCCGCCGTAGCTTTCGGCGAAGGGGGGTTCATCTGTGTCAATAACCTGTGTCCATCTGCGTCCTGCGCAAAAGGCATCGCTCCCGAATCAAACCAAACATCTATAACCTCCTTTACCCTTTTCATCTTGCCTCCACAATCACAATCAAATTCAACCTCGTCTATAAAAGGACGATGTGGATCAAATTCCTTACCTCTGTCAGTAGATATATGTACAACGTTCGGCGTACCATAACCTGTTATCAGATTCATTCTGAAAATATCCTTAACTTCAGTATCGGCGACATCACGTAAATATTTAACCAAAAAAACAAGAGGGCCTTCATGCGACACAAGGACCACCGTCTCACCTTTGTGTTTCTCTATTATCTCACCGAGAAATTCAACCATCCTCTCCTCAACCATCTTCCAAGACTCACCATCACTGCCACGCCTACGTTCGTAAAATTCAGTGGCAGGAAGAGATTTGTACTCTTCTTGCTCCCTGACAACAGTCTCATCGTCACGAGTTTTTTCTTCCCAGTCCCCACTATGCACTTCTGCCAAACGGTCATCTTCTACAGCTTCAAGATTAAGCTCTTTTTCGTAATAATTTGCAGTTTCTTTTGCTCTCAACACTGGAGAAACATAAAGTGCACCTATCTTCTGTCCTTCAAGTTCTTTTGCGCCTTTTGTCGCTTGTTCTTTTCCTTTTTCCGTAAGGGGATGCAGATTAGGAGCACTTGAAAACATGTTCTTAACATTTTTCTCACTCTCTCCGTGTCGCACCAATATTAACTTGGTTATAGAGTCTCCAGCTCTATCTCGCAGATCATCGAAAGAGCCGATAATTTCTTTTTTACCACAACCATCACAATTCCAAACAGGCAAAGGAGTACCCCAGTACCTCTCTCTTGAGATTGCCCAATCTTTTATATCCGAGAGCCACTCGCCAAATCGCCCCTCTTTTATATGATCCGGTTCCCAATTTATTTTTTTGTTTTCGGTAATTAACTCATCTCTCAAAGCCGACATTTTTATATACCAAGAATCCCTGGCAAAATAGATAAGGGCACTCCTACATCTCCAACAAAACGGGTAGCTGTGTTCGTACTTTTGTTTTGAAAACAATAGTCCTCTATGCGCCAAATCCTTGATTATCGCCACATCGGTCGATTCGTCTTTTACAAACATTCCGGCAAAATCTGAAACTTCTTTTTTGTAGGTGCCATCTTCATTTACCAAATGATACTTTGGCAATCCCACCTTGGTGCCAAGCTCAAAGTCGTCTTGACCGTACATCACCGCCGTATGCACAATTCCGGTACCATCATCAGTATTAACAAAATCCGCCCCATAAACCTTAAACGCAGACGGACGCGGATCAGACGCGGAACCAGATTCTCCCTTTCCCTTCTCTAAAACATCCTTTAAATACGGGAAAACTGGTTCATACTCAAGCCCAACCAATTCTTTCCCCTCAAACTCCTCAACAATTTCATATTCAAAATCTTTCAAAACATCTTTGGCTCTTTCTTTGGCAACGATAAAAATCTCGTTATTGGGGACATTTGGCGATTTTAAATCCGTTTGTGATTTGGTGCTTGTGATTTGGAATTTGCCGTAAACTACATCTTTATTTACGGCAAGCGCCACATTCCCCGGTAACGTCCACGGGGTCGTTGTCCATGCTAAAAGATAAATTGGTTTGTCATTTGGAATTTGGAATTTGGAATTTGTTTGTGATTTGGTGCTTGTGATTTGGAATTTGACAGTCAAAGACAAGTCCTTGGCTATACTATATCCCTGTGCCAATTCGTGACTTGAAAGCGCCGTACCACAACGCGGACACCAAGGTAGCACTTTATAGTCCTTATACAAAAGCCCTCTTTCATCCACCCTTTTTATAATATTCCAGACCGACTCTACGTAACCAGCTTCATAGGTAATATACGGATCATAAAGGTCGATCCAAAAACCGATTCTATCAGTAAATTTTTTCCACAGATCTACATACTGCCAAACACTTTCTTTACACTTTTGGTTAAACCTCTCTATCCCATATTCCTCAATCTCTTTTTTTGATTTTAGACCAAGCTCTTTCTCCACCTGAAGCTCGACTGGCAGACCATGAGTATCCCAACCACCTTTACGGCGAACATAATACCCTTGCATAGTTTTATACCTCAGTATCGCATCCTTAAAAGCCCGAGCTTCCAAATGGTGGATTCCGGGCTTACCGTTTGCTGTAGGAGGACCCTCAAAAAAGACAAACTCGCCTCGAGGAGAGTCTTTGGACAAAGTTTTCTCAAAAATTTCGTTTTCTTTCCAAAAACGAAGCTCATTTTCCTCCTTTTTTGAAAAATCACTTTTCTTATTTTCCAGTTCTGACATATAACCCTTATCTTAGGTCATTTTCCTTCTTTTTCCAAATACTTCAGATAAATAATTATCGAATCTCCGATCTTTATCATAAAAACTTGAAGGCTTTTCTACGTTTAAAAACAAATAGCACCGAGTCTCAAAGACTCGGTGCTATACAAATTTGTGATCAATGATGCGAAACTCCACTGTGTGCCCATTGTTCAAGCCACACTCCGACAGGAGTTTCCAACGTTAGAAGTATCCATATACGCATTATGACGTACCATAAAACAGCATACGGGATACTGTACCTAATGTATATTAACCACTGCCACCCTGTTTTAAACAGCATGACCCCGACCAAACTACTTATCGGCAGAAGTAATGCTCCTGTGGACAAGGTAGTGATCATGATCCAAAAATTGACACTCGGATCATTATATAGCGGGCCCCATAAGACCGACTGTACTCCGGCGACCAGAACAGGAGCAAATTCACCACTTCCTATCCCAAATCTGTCCACCACATTCAGCACAAGCCAGCTTCCGGCAACAAGGGCTAACAACAAAACGAGCATAACATTCACTTCTGTGTGGTACTTCCACACGTTGAGAAGACGCTCATCCTGCCTTGTTATAACAGAATAAACCAACAGAACCGCCAGGCAAAACAGAGGGTTATGAGTGACAAGTAGTAAAATTATACCCGCCCCAAACTCCACAACATCTCTTGTTTTAAACACCGAACTTTTGTTCGGCACAACCCTTATCGCAAGCCTTTCGGCATGCAATCCCAACATGGTCAAAAAGACCAAAACGGGAGGAATAACGTATAGGGCAGATAAAACACCGGTTCTACCGTTATTGTTATATAATCCAGCCGCGTAAACTTCGCCAAACCAGATTATCAATCCTCCAATAAGAGCAGCCAGCGTAAGAAGAACCAGGAATTTTGCCCTTTCTCCTTTTACTTCCTGATCTGATAAGGAGTTCATTACACCCTCCTCATCCTGTCCATTCTCCACTGTCCTCAGTCTTCTTGATTGATCCAAGACGATGTAGGAATCCAGTACACCCGACAATAAGCCGGCAAAAAAGACCTGGGAAAACTTCCGCCGGAAAACCGGCAGAGGTATGGGAGCTATTCCCACCAGGAGTCCGAGATATATAATCAGTATGATCACCTGACCGACAGGTGTCATCGTCCCATAAAGACTACCCGATCCGAAGAACAAGACAATCCCCAAGAGCAGGATAAAAATATGCTCAAGTTTCAAAGGACTCAGTCCGTTCTTGGACGCGATCTTCATTGCTTTCTTTACCATTTTTCTTCCTTTTGTTTTCTGTCATTCTGAAAACGCGAACTATTCGCGGTCCCAAAGAACACTGCCTGCATACTACGTCAAAACCCTCGGAATATCAATTTCCGAGGGTTTTTCACTCTATTTTCGCCAAAGTTAAATTCTCTATAACAGTACTCCATTTATTGGCTTTCCCCGAATTTAACGTTCATTTTAAAGGAAATTATCTTCTATATAACCACGATAGACAGAGGACGACTGACCTTTCCACACAGAATAACAAGGCAAAAAAAGACCCGTTTTGCGTTAGTTTACACAGGAAAGAGCGCTAAGTGCGTAAAATCGTGTTGCCTCCGAAACACCCTCTTCATTACGCTCCAAATCCTCACGAGTAAACCATTTTAATCCTTTGCTCTGCTCGCGCCCCTCGTCTATCACTTCATTTGATTGTGCTTGAGCAAAATAGACGAGTGAAACGTGTCTATGTGTTTCTGAAATAGGCTCTAGACTAGCTAATAGCTAACAATTACTTTTAATAATTCGAGTATATCATGTTTATGATTATAGCGAAACTCACATTCTTTTAAATGAAGCAGAAAGGTTTTTCTCGAAACTCCATTAAATTTTGCCATTCGTCTTTTTGCAAAACTCCAGAAATTTTCAATGCCATTAACATGGGTTCCTTTTCTATTTGAATATGTTTTTGAATGATTAATTCTTTTGTGCTTGTATCCATCTAAAACAAGACCGTCATAGCTCTTCCATTTGTCCGTGTAAATGGTTGTTTTGTTTTTC
>Ga0210019_1005800_pt1 | contig 10152 bp, 8 predicted proteins | sample CryGeyCG2114_020_2_FD_183969 | JGI IMG/M metagenome (GOLD analysis project Ga0210019, IMG submission 183969) | Groundwater microbial communities from aquifer - Crystal Geyser CG11_big_fil_rev_8/21/14_0.20 (SPAdes) (version 2) | ecosystem: Environmental > Aquatic > Deep subsurface > Groundwater ...
ACGACTTTGGTGTCTTCTTTGCGCATTAAAACCACTAAATCGCCACGCAAATCAGCTAATTTTTCATCTAAATAATCTTTGGTCACCATTAAGGCTTTTATACTGCCAACTTCTTTTTTTATATCGCCAATTTCCGACTTTATACCACCAATTTCCGACTTTATACCACCAATTTCCGACTTTAAGCTTTCATGTTGTTGATCAACATGAGTAGAAAACTCATTAATGGCTTCTAAAATTTCATTTTTTGATGCTTCTTTTTCCATATTGGAAATAATAGCATAATTATAATGAGTTAGCAATAGATTCCGGAAGATTGGCAAAGACTTCGTCGTGTCTTCGACCCTGAGCTCAGACCGAAGGGAGCTCAGTCGAACGATCAATAAAATTTATATGACTATGCTCAAATCAATAGTTAATGAGAGTTCACTTTAGTCAGTATTAGTCCGTTCTAGTCCGCCTAAGTCCGTATTAATAAAGAAGCCAAGTTAAAATTAGAAGTCCCAAGATTATCCGATAAACTCCGAAGGCGAAAAAATTATGTTTAACAACAAATTTCAGAAAAAATTTAATCCCGGCCATGGCGGTTAAAAAGGAAACGACAAAACCAATCAAAAATACTCCCAACTCCTGGCTGGAAAAAGCCAGACCGGTTTTAATTAAGTCATAGCCGGTAGCCGCGAGCATTGTCGGCACCGCCAAGAGGAAAGAAAATTCCACAATCGCCTTACGCGATAATTTTAAAGATAAGCCGCCGATAATGGTAGCCGCGGCCCGAGAAACTCCCGGGATTATTGCCACGGACTGGCATAAACCGATTAAAAAAGCTTGTTTATAAGTAATTAAATCACTGCCATTATCCCCGGTTCTTTTGCCTTTGCCAGCTTCAAATAAAATTATAACTATTCCACCTAAAAGCAAAGCTAAGGCGATAACCAAAAGACTTTCCATTAAAAAATTCTTTATAATCTGGTAAAAGATAAAACCAACCACGGCCGTTGGCAAAAAAGCTGTAATTATTTTCTTCAGATAGTCCCAGTCTTTTAAAAATTTTTCCCAGTACAAAAATACCACCGCTAAAATTGCGCCCAGCTGGATAGTAATGGCAAAACTCTTAACAAATTCCGTCTGGCCAATCGCCAAAAGCTTAGCCGCAATTATTAAATGGGCCGTTGAAGATATGGGCAAGAATTCCGTCAGGCCCTCGACTATGCCTAAAATTATACTTTGAATTATATCCATAGTAATTATGCCCCCTTGTTAAAGGGGGTGGGGGGATTATGGATATAAAAAGAGATAAATCCCCCTTAGTCCCCCTTTATCAAGGGGGTAATTTCCATTAATTTTTTATCTTATTTCTAAGCAAACGGCAAATTAGTTGGCGGAGAAGCGCCTTTATTTAGATTATTCTCCTTTTTAGTCATAACTTCGTCCCGTAATTCTTTTTTTCCGTTCTTATTGTTTGCTTCTTCTCTTATAAACTCCGGCTCGGCTATGGCCTCGCTGACTATTTCTTCGCCAATCGGCAGATACATGGGCGGGCCGGATTTCCTCCCCGGCGCTTTTTGGATCATCGGCGCTTTAACCACGAACTCTATCGGAAAATGCCAAAGAGTAGCTAGTTCCTCTATATTCATTATACCCATATTTCTCCCCTTGGTGGTGCTTCGGCCTTTATAAGCCCGCATAATTTTATTTTTTCTTAAATTAATGCGGTAATTCCTAAAAAAATAATCTACCGAAGTCGCCGTTACCTTCATATCCGGCTTTAAATTATTTAAATCTAAATCCATGAACTGCTTCATATAACCGATAAAACCTTCTCTCGCTTTTGGCTTATTCATTATTTCTTTTCTGGCTATATAGACGAACCGAGATTTAAACTGGAACCCAAGTTTGCCACATTTATTTTGGATACCTTCTACCTGCTTTTTTTCTTTCGGCTTTAATTGCATCATTTTTAAAGCATCTTCTTTTTCATCTTTTACCGGAATATCTCCCCAGAGTTTGTAAATAGCTTCGCTAAATCTTTCAATCCATTCTAATATACCATCTATGACTCTGTTTGAAAAAGTGGCAGGCAGCTTTTCTCTCAAAATTTTCTTCACTTCCTTTTCCCCTTCCTCGGGCCAGTCAAAACCCATGGGCTTAATCAGGATCTGGAACCAAAGCTGTTCGCCTTTTTTTAAACTACTGCATAAATCCATTAAAGTCGCCATCGTATCTTTATACTGGGCTTCGGGCGGCCCTAATTGTTGCTCAAATTCCTGGTAAGTCTTAATCGGGTACACGGGATTATTGGCTTGGATAAATTCACACCCCCAGATATCATAGACTTCGTCCGGAAATTTATCAGGCAGACCTTCGGTATAATCATCAACCTCGGTAATCTCCGCGTCCGGATATTGGGAATAAACGGCCGCTTCAACCATATCCCGGAATTTCACGTGCGGGCGAATTAAAAACTGGGTGTAACCCTCAATACTGATAATCTCAAAACTGAAAGGTATCTGAAATTCCCCTAGCCAATATTTTTCTATTAAATTATGGGTCTTATGGGCGCCGCCGATATAAGTAAATAAATTTTCTACCGCTTTAATTGTCTGCTCGTTGCTACGCGGGATATCAATCGCTAGTAGGACAAATTTATTTGTCCTGTCCCATTTAGTTTTTATGTAAAAAATCCAGGACTCTTTGGCTCCCCAAATAAAAGCCAGAGAAATCGGCAGCCAACCAAATAATAAAAAAGTCCGCCACATTAATAAATCCGGGCTGGTATTAAAAAAATCATAAACAGACGAAAAATCAATGACTATATCCATGATAGTTAATTAGTGATTAGTTAATTAGTGATTAGTTTCCACTTTTATCCTAATTGCCTAATCCCTAATTAACTAATTAACTACATTCTACCATATTTTGCCGTTTTTAGACAAACAAAAAACCGCCCCATTTAAAATAAGACGGCTTTTTATGAAATTTCTATTGCAAAATCTATTTTTTCAGTGGATCAAACCCGTTAGCCACTTCAATTCCATCAATATAGCCGTCGCCGTCCGTGTCTTTCTTTTTCGGATCAGTCCCTAATTCGGCCTCTCTTTCGTCAGTCAATAAATCTCCGTCAGAATCTGTCCCTCTGGTTGAACCGGAATAAGTAATCGCCTGCATAATATTCCAATCCTCGGTTGAACTCGGAACCCGGCCGTAAATATTCTTAAAAATTTTAATGCCGTTTTTTTCGCTTCCCAGATTCCTGTTTTCCGCCCTTTGGCGAAGACCATAGGCCATGACGGTTACGGCGGCGTTATCGTTGGCGTTGTTCATATCGGCTATTCTTTGATAAATCTTTTGAAATTGCTCTTTAGCTTTCTTTTCGGCCTCATCGTTGGTAATGCTCGGCCACCGGCCATTAGCGATCTTTATCGCGTCCGCCAGTTCGGCTTCGGTTTCCGGAAGCTTAGAAAAAGCGCTTTTATATGAGTACATAACCGCCGCTCTCTCGCCTTCGCCTAATTTTTTAGTATTTTCATCAACGCCGTAGGTTATAAAATTATTAATGGCGCTTTCCATCTTAGCGGATAATTTTTCCATGTTCTTCGCCAATTTTTCAAAATACTTGATTTTAGAGGCTTGTTCTTTAACTATATTTCGGAGCTCTTTTAATTCAGCTAAGATTGTGCTGAACTCGTCCTTATTTAAAAGCTTAGCCTTGTAGTCAATTTCTACAATCTGCTCATCCTTAACAACTTCCGTTGTGTCTTGCGAATTTTCTTTTATTTGGATTACGGTTGACAAAGTGTTATTTTTTTCATTTAACTCATCTAATTCATTGCCATTATCAACAGTAAAATGAAGATAAAGATTGCCGGAGGTGTTGAAATTTCCCAGCCAGGAAAATGTGATCGTCTCGTTTGTTTTTAGCGGCTTGGCGGCGGTTGGGACATCCCTATCGGTTTTAAATGATAAAATGGAAGGGGTCGCGCTATTAAAAACAAAATTTTGGGCGGGAAAATTATTGTACCAATTTAACAAGCCAGATCCGTTAGATAAATCGCTACCCAAATTTTTAACCGTAACAGAGAGCGTGCCGTCTTCGCCTTTTAGATTATTTGGCGACTCAAACTTTATGCTGGTTACGGTTAAATCCGGCTTTGCCGTCCCGCCGATAGTAACGGTTTTTTCAAGAGTGTTATTTTGATAATTTCCCTCTGCGATGTATTGTGGCATTGGATTAACAAGAGCTTTTAATGTATATGTCCCGGCACTGGCTTGGTTGGTGGAAGGACCTACTAATTCAATTTCCTGATCGCTTGTTATTTTGTCTCCGGCGATATATTGCTTTTTGGTATAATAAACCGACTCATTGGACGCGCCTAGCCAGCCAGCGCTGCCATAAAAATTAATCCCTAAAATCCCCGAATCAGTATTGGCAGTAAATGTAAAATTTCCTCCTATATTCTTCACTGTTGCATAATAATAATTCCCAGAATTTCCTTGAGGGTTTCCTTCTCCAAAATATTTAATCCCTACCTCTGTAACAACTAAATCAGGCTTTGCTTCTTCCGCTTTTGCGACAGGCAAAACAAAAAGATTGACGCCGAGAAAGACAACGGCAAAAATGAATAAAAATTTTAGTTTTGACATAAAATTTTTTTTAAAAAATTGAATAAATATATTAAAAATTAATAACATTCACCCTTGTTTATTATTATACCACCCCCCCCATTTTAGGCAAACTTTACGAATTGGGACATCTAAAATGTAACTTTCCCTTGTCTGGTTGGGTCATATAAAATGTAACCATATATATTTAATAAAACTCGCCCTTGTTTATTATTATACCACCCCCCCCATTTTAGGCAAACTTTAGACAAACAAAAACCGCCTCTCATAAGAATACTTTTAATCAGGACAAAAAAATCAACCTATTTTATTAATTATTGATTGCTCTAGGTTATGAGCGCGAGCGTGGCAACAAATACCCAAATAAGATGCGATATTTTTATTATTAACCAAACGTAAAATTCTTTGCTTGGTTTTAGTTCTAATTATACGATAATGCGGCAAAGTTACATAACCCAGAAAGTCTATCCCCTGTCTTAATTTGCGAATAGTAATTTTGTTGGGGTGCAAAAATAACTTTAACTTTATTTGCAAAAAACTATTGATTGGTTCGACTAAACTTTTTAAGTATTTCTCATCATGATGCAAAATAATAAAATCATCGCAATAGCGAAGATAAAATTTCTGCTTTAAATTATGTTTGATGTAATAATCAAGCTCATTCAGATAAATATTGGAAAATAATTGGCTGGTAACATTCCCTAAAGGCAAACCTTTATTTGGACGTTCAACAAAACTAAAAATAATTTTTTTAATCAACCAGATGACATTGGGGTCAATTATTCTCTTCTTAATAAGAGATAATAATATTGGTTGGTCAATATTAGCGAAAAATTTTTTAATATCGCATTTTAAGGCAAAAGCTGATTTTTGATAATTAAAAGTCGCCTTTCTCACAAATTTTTCTAATCTGTATATGGCCGGATGAACGCCTTTCCGAAAACGGCAGGAATAAGAATCAAAGATAAACTGTTTATCAAAATGATGGTATAATACCCTAAACAGGGCCTGATGCACCAATCTATCCTCCACGCTTGCTTTATGAATATGCCTTAATCTAGGATCCTGGATATAAAAAGACTTATAAGGGCTATGAAAATATGTTTTGTTTTTCAACCTCTCATGCAGGTAGAACAAATTTCTTTCAAGGTTGAACTCATATTTCTGCACTTCTAACTTTTTTGTCTTGCCTCGCTTGAATTCTTGCCAAGCCAAAAGCAAATTATCTAAAGAAATAATTTTATTAAAAAAGCTAATATGTTTGCCCCCCCCCCAGCGGAAATGAAATAACTTTGCCAATTATTCATGAGATTTCTTGTTTATATAAGGAGTTATGTATTAGCCGCAAACAAATCCCGAAAATGGACAGATTTGGAATTTATTTAAGAATAGAAAATATTGTTATTGAATGCCTTGAGCTGGCCATCGCGGCGGCTTTGACTGAAAAAGACAAAAAAGATATTCTGGTGGAAAAGTTAAAAATTCAGATTGAAATAAGTAAGAAGCTGATTCGATTAATGTGGGAATCAAAAATTATTACTGACAAAAAATATCTTTTATTTGAGCAAAAATTACAGCAAATCTCTAAAATGGCCAGTGGCTGGCTTAAATATTTAAAACCAAATAGCCCACGGCTTTAACCGCAGGCTATTCTTTTTTATTTTTTGAAAACTTCTGGCGAGCCCGCAAATTGCCGTTCGCATTGCCGAGATTGTACCAGTTGACGTGGAGCTTGCGATTATCGGAGTTCCAATTCACGTTCGGCACATTGCCATCGGAGTTACGCGAGCTAAAATATTTGCCAAATCCCCTCTAAAAGCGCTGAATAATATTTTTATACCATCCAGCGCCCAAGCGCCTATGGCTTGGCAATGTGCGCGGGTTTTTAAACCCGACCAGAACCTGGCAAGCAGTTTCCAAAAAATATTACGGCAAATCGCTATCCGGCCGTAAATTGGCAGGACCGATTTATTAGCCATAACCATTTTACCATAATTTTCTTGAAAAAGAAAAGGAGGAGCTGAAACAAGTTTAAGCTCCTCCAAGGGAACAAGATAAAAGAAACAAGCGTTAGGAAACTGCCTGGCGAGCCCGCAAATCGCCGCCCGCACGGCCGAGAGCGCACCAGCCGACGCGGAGCCCGCGACTACCGGAGCGCCAACCCACGCCCGGCACACGGCCACCGGAGTAACGCGAGCCGGCGCAGAGCGTCCAATTATCAATATCCATATGCTCGCCGGTTTCATCAAACCACTTAAGCTCGTCCACCAGCCGCTCCATAAGCGTAACGCAGTTGACATTCTGCTCTTTAAGCTGACTGGCAGACGTGTCTTTCCACTCCTCGTCAGCTTCTTGCCGGCCATGGACGCGGATAGCGTAGCTCTTATCTGGAATCCTAATATTTTCGGTTACATCCTTGTCCAAATCCTCGGTATAAAGACTCACTTTGAACTTCTCACGCAGGGCTTTGATGACAGTCGCGAAAGTCAATCCCTCGGGGATAAAAATTACCCGGGGAAAACCGCCCGGATCTTCAGGGATGATGACATCCGAGAAATCCACGGTGATACGGAAATACTTCCGATAGAACTCCTGCCATTCCTCTCGAATGTTGGTGATGGCAAAGGGATTGCGGTTTTCCAAAAACGCCTGAAACATCTGCCTGGTTTTTGAACCATCACCAATCTGGCGTAATAAATCCATTAACATGCCGGACCATTCCGACATGTCTCCGACCAATTGTTTTTCACTCATGGCCAGTTCCTCCTATTTTTATTGAACGTACTTGTCACCGCTACTTTGGGGGCGACATCCCACTAAAACTAATATTACAATCGTAATTTTTATCTAATTTTCAGGCTTTAAGCTTCCGACTAACTGGTATTTATTCCCGGCCTTCTCAAACATTTCTTTATTCATTAAAGCTAGAATAATGGTTGTTTTTTTAACCACCCGTTTTTCCATGACCTTATCAATAATTTCTTCGCGAGAAAGCGGCTTGCCGGCTTCGGCTAAAATATCTTTAATCACGTCAACGACTGTGCCCTCTTTGTAGCCCCATTCTTTTAAGCCGTAAAGCCCCCGGCCGACTAGAACATATTTTTCGTCCAGAATAAGTTCGTTATGAACCGTGGCGGCATTGGCAATTTTTCCGTCAAAGCCGGTTTGGTTGATATGGTCGGCAATCTCGGCAAAATGCATCGGCTTGCCATGATTTTTTAAAACCAGATATATCTTATCGTTTATGGTCTTCGGTTTTATTTCCCGCCAGTCATAAATTCCCCAATCACCAAATTTATTCTGGTCAACTTTCCTTAAAGCCCGCAGGAGAGAATATAAAACCTTATTACTATTTATAACTTCAATATTTTCCTCGACCGAGCTGTTGCCTAAAATTCCGGAAATATCAAGGCTGTAAGGGATATCAAACTTATCCCGGTTTTTATTGTAGCTATCCAGTTTGGTGGAAAGGTCTATAATTTCCTCTGTTTTAAATATTTTCTTTAAACTTTCTATCTTTCCAATCAATTCACGGGATAATTCTTCAAGGTGATCAAGGGTCTGAAATTTTAATTTATAAAAATCCAAAAATAGTTCAGAGTCCCTCACTTCTTCAAACTCTTCCGGCAATAATTTAGAGATAAGGAAATCAAGGTGGCTTTTATGGATCAACTCCTCGTCCTTTTCCCGGCCTTCGCCGTTTAAAGAAAACTTGGCTAAAGCATTAAGCAGATAATTTCTTTCCATCAATCCGCCATGCTCTTCCAATAATTGCGAAGTCACTTTCTTCAAAATATCAACATAACTTTCCAGTTTTTCCAGCTGGCGCAGTTTCTTTATGCCGGAAACTTCAATCTGCCTTATTCTTTCTCTGGTTAATTTATGGGCCTGGCCCACCTTTTCCAAGGTTTCTTTGCCAAGGCCATGCAAACCAAAACGACGGGTAAGAACATCTTTCTCCCTATCCGCCAATTCGCCCAGCAAATTATTTACGATTTCCACCGCATTTAATTTTGCTATTTCTTCAGCTTTCTGATTGTTTATGATTTTGTCTAAAATTGAGATATTGTCCATAATATTATAAAAGCAGGGAGTATTTAAAATAAAAAAATGATTTATAATTTTAGCTAATTTTAGTCAAAATATCTTAATAAATTAAAGTACTTTGTCTATTATGTTGGTAATATAGCATAAATTTTTATATGTGTCAAGGCGCGTCAAAAAAACAAAAAAGCAAGAAAACAAAACCTATCCTTCGGCAAAATCTCCTATAAAAAAACTTTGCCGCCGTAAATAATAAAAAACAGGGCTGGTCTGCCCTGAAAAATTTTAAAAAATTAAATCCCAAGAATCCCAAATATCCTAAGAATCGCAAGAATCTCAACCTTAAAATCCCAAATACTGCACTTCTTCCTGCAATTGGATATTAAATCTATTGCGAACCTGCTGCTTAATATAACTAATCAGCATAATAATATCCTCGGCCATGGCCTGGCTGGTGTTAACAATAAAATTAGCGTGCTCTAAACTCACTTTTGCTCCCCCGATTTTCTTGCCTTTAAGGCCAGCCAGTTCTATCAGCCAGCCAGCTCCGACTTTGCCTTCCTTAACCACGCCGGCTTGGCTGGCCAAATCCGCTATATTCGCATTGTTCTCCTTTAAATAATCAAGTGACAAATTCTTAAAAACCGAACCGGCGCTAGGCAGTTTCGGCTGCCGGCTTTGCCTTGATTCTAAAAATTTATTGACACTAGACTCAATCTCAAGTTTATTTCCCTTTTCCAGCTTGAAAACAACGTTCCAAATTAAATAATTATTATCTTCCTTAAAAATACTTTCCCGATAATTAAACCGACAATCTTTATTACTGAACAATTCAAATTTTTCCTTTTTAACATTAAAGACTTCAGCTGTTTCCATTACTTCAGCCATAGATGAATTAAAAGCGCCGGCGTTTCCCCTGACTGCCCCGCCAATTGTCGCTCTGGGAATACCCGCCGCCCACTCTAAGCCGGATAAATTTTCGCCCGTGGCGAGGCGCACGGCCCGGGCTAAAGTCGCTCCGGCCCCGGCCTCCATTCTCTCGCCATGAACCGTAATATTATCGTTAGCCATTTTTATCACTAAGCCGTCAACTCCTTTATCGTTTATTATCACATTGCTGCCCCCGCCCAAAATAAAAAATTTCTCTTTATTTTCCTTAGCCCATTTTATCGCTTCTAATAAATCATTTTTCTCTTTTACTTCAATAAAAAACTTAGCCGGCCCGCCAATCCGGAAAGTGGTAAACTGGGCTAAAGGTATGTTTTTTTGTACTTTGCCCTCCATAGCCTTGGCGACGGAGGGTTTATCTTCGATAGCCATATGTTTTCTTGCTTTTTTGTTTTCTTGCTTTCTTGTCTTAATCTTACCAAAAAAACAGGTAAAAATCCAGTTCTTGACCTATTAAAAGAGCCCGGCCAACCACCGAGCGTTTTTCTTTTTTATTTAAATCGTAAATCGAAAATCGGCATTCGAAAATCGTCAGTC
>Ga0210019_1005801_pt1 | contig 10151 bp, 9 predicted proteins | sample CryGeyCG2114_020_2_FD_183969 | JGI IMG/M metagenome (GOLD analysis project Ga0210019, IMG submission 183969) | Groundwater microbial communities from aquifer - Crystal Geyser CG11_big_fil_rev_8/21/14_0.20 (SPAdes) (version 2) | ecosystem: Environmental > Aquatic > Deep subsurface > Groundwater ...
AAAAGTTTATCTTACTTTGAGGATGCGGAAAAATTGGAGATGCCCGAGATGATTGAAAAAATCAACTGGGAAGAAGTCAAGGAATTTTTCCGTAAAGAAGTGTTAAAATTAGCTGATAAATATTTATGTTGATTTTTTTTAATAAAATATAAAAGCATATTTAATAAAGATAAATTAAACAACAAAATAAATAATGCTTCAGAATGGGCCTTCAGAGATGTATTGATTAATAAATTATTTAAACCATACATAAAAGAAAAGATCAAGGCCGGCACAACATTACCATTTAATACGACAAAAATATAATAACCAGTGATTACCGCCCCAGCAAGTAAAAAAACATTAATTTTTCTTGCTTTATAAATGAAATTAATTGTTTTGAGAGATTCTACCCCATATTTTTGGAGATAATAATTAGAGGTTCCATCGTCTGTTTCTTGAAATTGGGACGTTTCAGACAAGTTTTGATTATATAGCCCGTTTTTGATAAGAAATTTAGAATAATCTAGTTCAGGATTATTTATTCTATCTATGAGATAATCTTTGTATAACCATGCTCCGTAAAGATATTCACCCAATTTTGGCTGATCAGAAGATTCAGGTGACTTCCATATGTTATTTTTAAAGTCTTTTCTTATAAAAAAATCGAAGAAATAACTTCTCCCGGTCCAGATCATTTCATCATAATAAGAAACAGTAATATTTTTTTGAACTAATAAGTAAAAAAAGATAAAAATTAAAAAAATAACCAGAGGAATTAAATAAAATTTAAGAAGATTATTTAGAATATTTTTTTTATTTTTCATGACGTTATTCTAGACGTTAACAAGATATTATTTAATAATACAAAAGTTTATAATTAATTATTAAATGAAAAAATTTGCTTCAGTTATTACACCTAAAAAATCTTATTATAAGGAGCTTTTTTTTACCTTTATAATTTTATGCGGTGTTCTTTTTCGTCTATTTTTTATTTTTTCAAGAGATATTTTCACGGATGAAGTATTTTATACGAATGTAGCTTTGTCTAACTCGTTTTCAAGCATTTTAACCAGTTCCCACTGGATTAAAGACCATGGAGTTTTATTTTTACTTATTCTCAAAGTATTAACTCATTTATCCAAAAATATCATTATTCTAAGATTATTCAATCTAATTCCATATATTATTTCATGTCTTATTCTCTTTAATTTTTTTAAAAAGCTAAAAACAGGGTATTTATCCTTAATTTCCGTTTTTGTTTACTCTTTTTTGTCCTATTTTGTTTTTCTTTCAGCGATGGTCTCACCATTTAATTTAGTTAGCTTTTTAACCCTTTTGGCCTTAGTAAGTTTGATTAAATATGTTTTTTTCAATAAAACCTGGAAACAGTTGTTTTTATTTACTCTGTTTTCAATAATGACTTTTTATGCGGATTTTTCCTCAATATATTTTTTTCTAAGCCTAATAATTGGATTATTTTTGATTTACCTTAAAAAAAGAAAAGATTTAATATATGTTCTTCTAAGCTATCTGGTCATATTAACATGTATTTTACCTGGAATTTTTTACGTCATTAATACATTCAGAGAAATTTCCTTTCTCAATCAAGACAAGTCCTTAGTAAACTTTGATTTTTTTAAATTTCTAACGGTTTTTAGTAATAATATTCTATTAAGAATAAACGGTCAACTATCTTTGATCTTACTTTTAATTTTGCTGTTTATTCTAGCAACATATTCTTTAAAATCGAATCAAAAAAAACTTAAGTTTATTAGTATGCTGTTTTTAACTGCATTTTTATTAAACACGGTCTTTCTTTTTGTTTTTAATAAACATTTTTTCTCTATTTTTACTGAAAGGAGTTTTTGGCATTTTTACCTAGTAGAAGTATTCATTATAACCCTAATAAGCTTGTATTTAAGGACAAAAAAACTATATCTGACTATTTTTTTAATAGCGATCTTACTAGTTATTACTATCAGATTTATTGACGGAGGTAATCATTTTCCGGGCATAGTCCCAGATTTTAATATTAAATATAAAGAATTAGCAAGTAAAATAAAAAAAATACCATCTTTTAATAGAAATAAAATTATTTATTATGACCAGGGATATTCTTACGTACCTTTGAGAGAATATTATTTAAAAGACTATATCAATAATAGCCTTATTTTAGCCAATAATAGTAATGATATTAGTTTATTACCAAACAAGACAATATTAATAGTATTTGACATTTATAATCAAGGAGATTTCAGAAGGATTAAAGACAATATCAGGCATTTAGACAAAAATAAGAAGATTTATGTTTTCACTACCATATGTGATAAGAAAAATTGTAATTTTTTGCAAATAAATTAGATATGATTTCTATCATTATTCCTACTTACAACGAACGTGAGAATATTGTTAAGTTAATTCATGAAATTCAGTTAGTGTTATCAGAATTAAATATAAAGTATGAAATCGTTGTCATTGACGATAATAGTTCGGACAACACCGCTTTAGAAATAAAGAAAAAATTTAATAGTAAAAATATCCGTTTATTTGTCAGGAAAAACATCAGAGGTTTAGCATCGGCAATCCTTCTAGGGATCAGAAAATCAAGAGGAGACATTGTCATCGGGATGGATGCGGATTTTAACCATCCTCCGCAAACAATTATTCAATTAATTAATCAACTGAACAGTTGCGATTTAGTAGTCGCCTCAAGATTTATTAAAGGCGGGGGAATGGAGGATAAAATTAGATATATTTTTACCTATATTTTTAACTTATTTCTAAAATATTTTTTGGGTTTCCCGACTATGGATAATATGAGCGGATTTTATGCTATTAGAAAAGAAAAACTGTTTCAGTTACCCATAAATAAAATCTATACAGGTTATGGAGAGTATCATTTAAGATTGGTCTATCTGGCAAAAAAACAAGGCTTTAAAATCAAACAAATCCCGGTTTATTACCCAAAAAGAAAGCACGGCAAAAGTAAGACAAATCTAATAAAGATGTTTTTTCTATATTTATTGACAGCTTTTAGTTTAAAATTAAGTAATGAAAAAAATTAAAATACCAATCTCAAAGCCGAATTTAACAAAAAATGACTTTTTAGAACTTAAAAAATGCTTTGACTCTTCCTGGATTTCTTCAAAAAGTCCTTGGGTGGAAAAGTTTGAAAGAGAATTTGCCAAAAAAGTCTCTAAAACAAAATATGCTGTAGCCGTAAACAGCGGGACTTCAGCATTATTCTTAGCCATTAAAGCCTTAAGTATCGGACCTGGTGATGAAGTAATTCTTCCTGCTTTAACGATGATTGCCACCGTCAATGCCATAACTTGGGTTGGAGCAACACCGGTACTAGTTGACTCTGCTTCAAGAAATGACTGGAATATTAATCCAAAACAAATTGAGAAAAAAATTAGCAAAAAAACCAAGGTTATTTTACCGGTTCATCTTTATGGATATCCGTGTGATATGGACACAATTAATAAAATTGCTAAAAAAAATAACCTCTATGTGATAGAAGATGCGGCTGAAGCAATGGGGGCCCTATATAAAGGTAAACTCGCTGGTTCCTTAAGCGATATTTCCTGTTTTTCTTTATATGCAAATAAAATAATTACTACTGGAAACGGGGGAATGATCTGCACGGATAATAAAAAGACATCGGATCTTTTAAAAAAGCTCGAGTTTTTTGATTTTAATGAAACTGCTCATTTTAAACATAATATTATTGGTTATAATTTAGTTTTATCGGGTTTGCAATCCTCACTTGGTTATTCACAGATAAAAAGATTTAATCAACTACTTAAGAAAAGAAGAGAAATATTTAAATGGTATCAAAAAAACCTAAGGGACAAGAATGTTAGATTTATTGTTTCTCCGAAAGAAAATAATCCTAACTATTGGTTTCCGGCAATAATTACAAAAACTCCGTTTCTTAAACAAAAAGTTATTGAGATTTTAAGTAAAAACGGAGTCGAAACAAGAAGTTTTTTCTTACCAATTCACCTTCAGCCTGTTTATAAAAGCTATTTTGAAAACGAAAAACATCCTATTGCTGAATATTTTTTCGAACGAGGACTGCTTCTGCCTTCTTATTACGATCTTTTAAAATCAGAAGTTTGGAAGATTTGCAGAATAATAAATCAATTAGCCATATGATATTCTTTTATTTGTTCTTAACTTTGTTATTTTTAACTGACATTTTTATTTTTGAAAATCTTTTTAAATTGAGTTTTTATTTAGCATTAATTTTCCCTATTTTTCTTTTTTTAATAGCCAAGATAAAAAACAAAAAGATATTCTTACCGAAAATTTCTCTTTTTTACATTTTGTTTTTTGTATTTTCCGGTTTATCAATGATTTTTGCCATTGATAAAGAGACTGCTTTTGAGTTTTTATTGATCTATATATCAGCTTTTTTAATATTTATTTTCAGCTTTAACTATCAAGACGAACTAAAAAAAAGTTTTTCTAAATTTATTATCTTTCTTTGTGTTTTTGCTTCAATTTTGTTTTTAATAAACAATATTTTCCATCTTAATTGGTTCTCCAACGGCGCCAGTCTTTTTTATACTGGTTATTATCATAACGAAATCGCAAGCTTATTGACTCTAGGGATAATTATCAACCTGGTAGATTATCCTTTATTATTAATATTATTTCTTCCAGTTTTTTTATTTTCCTATTCAAGAAGCGCTTATTTGTCATTGATTATTACTGGGTTGGCATTGTTTTTTAAGGACAAAAGAAACTTTCTATTAAAAATAAGTCTTTTTTTATTAATAATATTTTTTTTATTTACTACCTCTAAAAATATAATCTTCACTAAAAATAAAAAAATCTTTGGTTCAAGAGATATTTATTTTTCCTATGCCCTGTCTTCAATCAAAGAAAAACCATGGTTTGGTGCTGGACCAGGGAATTTTTATTTTGCTGCTTTAAAGAGACAGATTTATTATAATGAAAATACTACGACCGCGCATAATATAATATTAGATATCTTGGCGGAAAATGGAGTTATCGCAGGAGGATGTTTTCTATTATTTCTTTTTTTTGCTTTTAAAAAAGTAAAAAAAGACATTTATTTTTATCTTGTTTTATCTTTATCGATAGTTTTTCTTTTTGATTTTGCTTATCGTTTTAATTCGATATTATTTCTATGGTTTATTTTATTAAGCTTGATAACAACAGATAAAAAAGCACTTTCCTATAATTATTTTACAGTAATTTTGTTTTCGATAATTATTGAACTGGTTATTTTAGGCAAACTATTAGTTAAGATGAACCCAAAGGTAGCCCTAGTCGTATACCCTTTTCAAAAAGACGCCTACATTAACCTTATAGAAGGCAATATAACTAAAGGAAACAGTAAAGAAGCAATAAAATACCTAAACGTTATAGACAAATTATATGGAGGAATCTTTTTTATTACCTTAAAAGAAGCTTATTATTATAGGCTTTTAAATAAAATAGATAAATCAATCTACTTTTATGAAAAAAGTCTAAAACTCCGTCCATTTTTAGTCGTAGACGATACTAGTATATTAAAACAACTTCTAGAGCTTAATGTAAAAACTTATGGAAGGTATATTGGGAGAAAAAAAACAATATATTTTTTGAATAACTTATTTATCAAAGATACTCGAAAAAATAACCCAGTTAATGATAGAATGATTGATTTCTGTCAGAGAAACAACCTTGAACTGTTATAATTATTTCTAAACATGAAAAAAATAGCAAAATTTTTAAAAAAACGCTTACCTATTTCAATCTTTATAGGAATTACTCTATTTGTTGTTTTTATCGCATTAATAAAATTTCCTTTGAAAAAATCTACGGTTGTTTATGCAACTGTTAAACTTAGTCAGGGTTTTTGGTGGGCCAATACTCCAAAACCGGGGATATGGTTTTTAAAGGCTTTAAAAAAAGGAGAAAAGGAATATGATTTATTAGGTAAACCAATTGCCGAGATTTTGAGTGTTAAATATTACCAACAGATAAACCAAGAATCAAACCAGTTTGATCTGTATTTAACAGTAAAACTTTCTGTTGGAGACAATGGAAATAAAGGATATATATTTAAAAGAGCAAAGATTGCCGTCGGATCGCCTATAGACATGGATTTTACCAGTTCTCAAGTAACTGGGACGATAGTTGCATTAGGTGTTAAGAGAAACAATCCTGACTATATTGAAAAAAATATTACTTTAACTAAAAAATTTGCCCACCCTTGGGAATATGATGCAATTAAAGTAGGAGATAAGTATTTTGATGGGGAAGAAAATGTTTTTGAAATTACAGATAAACAAGCGTTTGATACATTATTGATTACATCAGACGCTTATGGGAACTTTCTTCCTCAAGTACAAGAATTAAGAAAATATATTATCATTAAGGCTAAAATTAAATTAAAGAAGAATTCCTTCAATCAGTTTATTTTTGGTGAAGAGCAGGTTATTAAAATAGATTCCTATGCAGATTTAGCAACCGATAATATGGCTCTTACTAATTTTAATGTGGCTTCATTAGATTAAATAAAAACTCTTCATAAGAATTTATTATTTTTTTCCATGAATATTGAATTTCAGCCCTTTTTTTTAAGTTAGATTTAATTTTTCTTATTTTATCGTAATCTGCTGAATGAATAATCGTTTCCAGTGTATTTTTGAGACTTTGAACAGGATCTTTAAGATTGTAATAAAAACCATCGTTTTTAATAATCGATTTATTGGTTTGATGGTTAGATGAAATTATAAGGCAACCCGAACCCATAGCGTCAATAAGGGAAGGATGGGTACCTCCCGAGCGTTTGGTTTCGACGTAAGCAAATGAATTTTTCATGAGATAAACGCATTCCTGGTGAGAAATAAATCCGGTTAAAATTATTTTCGGATTATTATCTATTAAATCTAAAATATATTTTTTATACTCACTTTTGTATAAATCATCTCCAATAATAACTAATTTGTAATTCGTTTTTATTTTTTTGAAGGCGATAATAATTTCTTCTAAATGATTATCAGGGACGAATCGGCCAACCCAAACAAGATATTGATTTTTTGTCAAACCAAATTTCTTTAATGAGTTTATTCCTTTGTTAGTAGATAATTTAAAAAAACCATAGGGGAAGTACTCAATAACTTTACCATATTTTTTAAAATAGTAATTTTTTATATATATAGAATCAGTTATTATTGTGCTTAGAACTAATGAAACTAAAAATTCGCACGATTTTAGAAAAAACTTTCCAATAAAGTTCCATTTTTCTCTTTTCCAATCCAAACCATCAATATTGATTAGAGTTTTTATTCTGAATAATCTAGGTAATAGGGTAAAAGGAGCGTTGCTTACGCCTAAAAAATATATCAGATCGTAATTTCCAAACAAACAAGCGTGAGCAGTGGAAAACAGACTATGAATGAAGGTTTCAGAATATTTAGTTCTTATTGTTGGTAGATAAATTAACCTTACACCTTTATATTTATTGACCTTATTTTTAAAATAATTATTTCGGCAGTATACTGTTATATTGTGGCCTTTTCTGGCAAAGTCGACGGCAAATTTTTCAGCAAAGACCTCAAAACCACTGTAGATAAACGGGATTCCTCTAATTCCAATAATAGCTATTTTCATTTTTGATTGATCCTTTGATATATTTCTAACATTTTTTTGGTGTTTTTTTCCCAATCAAACTTATCCGTGATTTTATTATATTGGTTGATAATTTTTTTTCTTACAATCTCTGGATTTTTTAGTACTTTTTTTACTATTTCTTCAATTTGAACATCATTATGAGGATTAAAATAAATAACGGCATCGTCATAAAGTTCTCTATTAACTTTAATATCAGCAGCCATAACAATTGTTTTTGTTTTTAGGGCTTCAATTATAGGTAAATTAAAACCTTCATATATTGAGGAGCTTAAAAATATTTCACAAACATTATATAAAAAATTAAGATCTTCGTCGGGAATATTACTTAAGAAGTATATATAATCAAGATTTTTTACTTTAATATTATTTTTGCCTCCGATAATTACCAATTTTAGTTTACTCGACCAATTCTGCAGTTTTTTAAAAGCCTTAATAATTACATTAATATTTTTTTTAGGATTTTTACTATTAAAAGCAAGAAAAAAAGGATCATAAATTCCATATTTTTTTCCAATCTTTTTTTTAGCTTCATCTTTATCAATATTAAAAAAATGCATATCGATCCCTTCATAAACAACAAAAACTTTGTTCTTATATTGAGGGAAAAACCTTAAAAACTCATTTTTAGTGAACTGCGAAGGAACTATAATCGCCTTTGCCCGTAATAGAGAAGAGGGCAAAAGATAGTTAAAAATAATCTTTTCTTTTAAGGAATAAAAATAAGGATATCTTTTGAAAGAGAGATCATGAACGGTCACAACAGACTTAGAATATGATGGATGCGGCGCAATGTAAGTAGAATGAATGATGTCATATTTACCTAAATCCAAACTTTTTGGTAAGAAATAAAAAATTCTATAAAAATCGTTCTCGTAGTTGATTTTCAGCAAATTATTTGTAGAAAAAACTTTTTGATTTAAAAAATAATCTTTATTTGTGGTAATTTTTATCTGGTTTTTTCTTTGGCTTTGTTTTATGAGGCCGAGAGCTAAATTTTTAATATACCTTTCGTTTCCTCCTTCTTTTTTTCCCAACATATGGCCATCGATTAATATTTTCATATTTATATTAAAGCTCTTAATATCCAAAATAGTGAATTATACGTAAGGGTGGTGGTTGGATTAAATAGTGAAAAAATGAATAATGACCAAAAAGAAATAATGATCGCCTTAGTAAAGTTATTTTGTGTAAGTAAAATTTTAATATCTGAAATTGCAAAATAACTAATCATTATTAAATAAAAAAGAAGACTAAGAAAACCTAATTCCGAAAGAATTTGGGCAAAAATATTATGGGGATTGGTTGAGGCAATCTGCGCTTCTTTATTTTGCCAATTGGATAATGATAGGAAGTTTTTCTTTTCCGGGGGAAGATTATCATAATAATTACCCAGTCCAACGCCGAAAAGAGGTTGTGATTGAGCCATTTCCTCTGACATAATGATATTATTCCATCGGTATCTAATTGTATTTACGTCTTCTTTTTTATCCACTAAGGCAAATCTATCAACAAAGGAAAAATTGAAATTATAATTAAGGATAACGTAGGAGAAGTAACCAATAAATATTAATAAAATAAAAATTAAAAACTTTTGGCTGAATTTTTTTTTTGTTAAAAAGAAAAACGAAGCAATAAAGGAAAAAAAAAGCATTAAAATCCTTGATCTGAAATTAGATAAAAAGCTGGGTAGACTTATAAAAATTAAGATTAGATATAAAAAAACTTTTTCCCTATCATTTTTACTTTTAATTAAGTAAAAAAATACAAAAGGAATGACAATCTCATCATAGGTTTCTATGAATATTCGAGCTCTTCCGATGTTTATCAAAACCAATTCGAGATGATTAGAATATACAAAAAAACTAGCAAAAGAAGTAAACGCACCTGGGTTAATAAAAATAAGCATCTGATAACAAAAATTAACAATGGCGGCATAGAAAAATATTTTAATAATGGCATTTTTTTTATTTTTGAATAACAGTGTCAAAAACATAAATAGACCAGGGAAAACAATATCTTTATACCTTAAAAGGTAATCTTTTATATTGACTGTTGATATAATAGAAAGGGAAACAAATCCAAAGTAAATTAGAAAAAAAATAATGACTGGTTTTCTTTTATAGAAAAAAGACTTTTTGTTAATAAATATTTGCTTTAAAAATAAAATTACAATAATTAATCGTGCGAATGTATGAGTTGTCAGAAAACCATTTTTTATTGGGGGAAAGATGTAAAAAGGCGGGACTTTAATCAAAAAAAGACAAATTAAAAATAGATATAGGTTATTTTGTAAAAATTTTTTTAAATAATTGATAACCATATTGTGTTTATTATAATTAAGATTATTAAAACATGATTAATTTTATAAAAAGAATCCTTGCATTGTTACTTTTGGTCTTAGTAATGCCTTTTATTTTACTATTTTTTTTGTTAATTAAGCTAACATCTCCAGGCCCATTTATTTTTAAACAGAAAAGAGCAGGTAAAAATAAAAAACCATTTATTCTTTATAA
>Ga0210019_1005803_pt1 | contig 10150 bp, 5 predicted proteins | sample CryGeyCG2114_020_2_FD_183969 | JGI IMG/M metagenome (GOLD analysis project Ga0210019, IMG submission 183969) | Groundwater microbial communities from aquifer - Crystal Geyser CG11_big_fil_rev_8/21/14_0.20 (SPAdes) (version 2) | ecosystem: Environmental > Aquatic > Deep subsurface > Groundwater ...
GGGGAAATTATCCCGCAGGGGACTGTTCTCCGTCACCAGCACCTCGCCGGGAACCGCCGATAAAAAATCCGATGGTGGGTACACCAGGGTGTTCCCGTAGATTCTCCGGCGCCGCGCGTTGCTGATGAACAACCGCTCCTTGGCGCGGGTGAAACCCACGTAACACAATCGGCGCTCCTCCTCATATTCCGCATTGTCCGACATGGAGCTGGCATGAGGCAGGAGGCCGTTTTCCAACCCGACGATGAACACCGAATCGAACTCCAGTCCCTTGCAGGTGTGCAGGGTCATCAGGAAGAGCATCCCGCGGGAATCGTCCGCCATATCGGAATCGGCCGCGAGCGTCGTGGAATCGAGAAACTCCCGGAAGGAGCGCCCCTCTTCCCCGGCCTGCTCCACGGCGGAAAACAATTCCTCCAGGTTCTCGAGCCGCGAACGGCTTTCCAGGGTATTTTCCTTTTCCAGCGCGGCGGCATATCCGGTGCGGCCCAGCACCTCGCGGAGAAATTCCAGCGGAGACCGGCTTTCATAAATCTCCCGCAATTGATCCATCAGGCCGACGAACTGGGACACCTTGTGGCCAGCGGCGGAAACCACGATCCGATCCGCTCCGGCCCGCCGCAACCCTTCAAGAAAGGAAATCCCCGCAGGGGGGCAGAAAGCCTCGATCTTTTCCAAGGTGGTTTTGCCAATCCCGCGCGGCGGAACATTGATGATGCGCTTCAACGACACCTCGTCGCTCGGATTCAACACCACCCGCACGTAAGCCAGGATATCCTTGATCTCCTTGCGCTCGTAAAATTTTTGCCCACCGATCAACTGGTAAGGAATCTCAATTTTTCGGAGCACATCCTCAATCACGCGGGACTGCGCGTTGGTCCGGTACAGGACCGCCATTTCGTTGAAGGAAATCCCCTCATTGCGATTCAATTCAAGCACCCGGTCGCAGATCTTCTGAGCCTCGTCGTTCTCGTCTTCGGCGCGGTAATACACGATGGGGGCGCCCGTGTGCTTGAGGGTCCAGAGGGTTTTGGGCTTGCGGCGGACATTTTCCCGGACCACTCCGCCCGCCGCCTTCAGAATGTTCTGGGTGGAACGGTAATTCTGCTCCAGCTTGATGACCACGGTGCCGGGGAAATCCCGCTCGAAATGCAAAATGTTTTCAAGATTGGCCCCGCGCCACCGGTAAATGCTCTGATCGTCGTCCCCCACCGCGCAAACGTTCTTGTGGGTCAGGCACAAAAGCCGGATCAATTGGTACTGGGTCGCGTTCGTGTCCTGAAACTCGTCCACCAGGATGTGGCGGAACCAGCGCGAATAGTGATCCAACGTCTCCGGTTCGCGGCGAAACAGTCTTACGGTGGCGATCAGCAGATCGTCGAAATCGAGGGCGTTGTTCTTGCGCAATCTCTCTTGGTACACCGGGTAAACCTCGGCGGCCTTGTACCTGGCCCCATACGGCAGGCTTTCCAGGTCCACCTCCTCGGGAAACAGAAAGTCGTTCTTGAATCCGCTGATATGGTTCAGGATGGAGCGGGGAGGGAAGGAGTCCTTATCCACTCCCACCGTTTTCATCGCCTCCTTGACCAGCGAGAGCTGGTCCTGCGCATCATAAATCACGAAATCCGTGGAAAACCCCAGCGCCGTTATATGACGGCGCAGGATTCGCAGGCAAAACGAATGAAACGTGCTGATCCAGGGAGCGGACGCGGTGAAATCGATCAGCCTGCGCACCCGCTCCTTCATTTCATCGGCGGCCTTGTTCGTGAAGGTGATGGCCAGAATATTGTCCGGTCCGACCCCATGTTCGCGGATCAGGTGGGCGATGCGGCTGGTGATGACGCGGGTCTTGCCCGAGCCCGCACCGGCCACGACCAAAAGGGGACCGTCCCGGTGCGTCACCGCGGCAAGCTGTTGGGGATTGAGAGATTCCAGTAACATTATGCGAGTGGAGCCGGGTTCAACGAAGGTTTCGTTCCGGCACTTTTTTCAAGAGCGATTTAAAAAATTAGTATTTAGGTTGAGCGCGAATCCAAGTCGGTCCGCGAAGATTTCGTTCCGGAACTTTTTTTCTGCCATCACCAGCCTCTTACTTTCATCCCCTCCTCATACTGCCATCCCTTCCTCTTACTTTCATCCGGAGCTTCTTACTGTCATCCGGAGCCTCTTACTGTCATCCCGAGCCGAAGGCGAGGGATCTGGCTGGAACATGATTGGGGCATGCGTCTTCCCGAATCGACGCAAGATTCCTCGCCGCTAACGCGCCTCGGAATGACAGCGATACGGGATTTAAAAAAATCAATAAACCGATCCGCCCTGATTCAGGAAAATCACCGAAGATTTCGTTCCGGAACTTTTTTTCTGCCATCACCAGCCTCTTACTTTCATCCCCTCCTCTTACTGTTATCCCTTCCTCTTACTTTCATCCGGAGCTTCTTACTGTCATCCCGAGCCGAAGGCGAGGGATCTGGCTGGAACATGATTGGGGCATGCGTCTTCCCGAACCAACGCAAGATTCCTCGCCGCTAACGCGCCTCGGAATGACAGCGATACGGGATTTAAAAAAATCAATAAACTGATCCGGCCTGATTCAGGAAAATCACCGAAGATTTCGTTCCGGGACTTTTTCAAGCGCAACGGTCATGGAGATCGTTTTCCCGGCCCGCATGAGCTTGAGAGGGTAGGATTTCCCCGCTTCCGAATACGCCACCCGCTTGGGGAGCTCCGACGAATTGATGATGGGGCTCCCGTCGAACTCGATGATCACGTCGTTTCGCTTGATCCCCGCCTTATAGGCGGGACTGTCGGCCACGACGTCCTGAACCAGCGAACCGTGATGCACGTCGATTTTCAGCGTTTCCTGCGCTTGCAGGGTGATGTCCTGGACGACGACCCCAAGCCAGCTTCGGTCGAACCGCCCCTTGGCCTTCAGTTGCGGCAGTTGTTTCTTGACCAGGTTGATGGGAAGGGAGAAGCCGAGGCCCTGCCCCACCGCCAGCACAGCGGTGTTGATCCCTACCGCCTCCCCGTTCGTGTTGATGAGCGGTCCGCCGCTGTTGCCGGGATTGATGGGCGCGTCAGTCTGGATAAAATCGTCATACGGGCTGGCGCCGATCGACCGTCCCTTACCGCTCACGATTCCCACCGTCACCGTCATTTCCAGTCCGAATGGACTGCCGATGGCCATCACCCAGTCTCCGGGCTTGAGTTCATCGGAATCCCCCAGAGGGAGCGCCGGGAGGGGATCGCTGGCGTTGATCTTCACCAGCGCCACATCGCCCAACTTGTCCAGACCGATCACTTTCCCCTTGAACAGACGCCCGTCCGAAACCGCCACCTGAAGCTCGTCCGACTCCTCCACCACGTGCGCATTGGTTAACACATAGCCATCCGCATGAATGATGAAACCCGATCCTTCCCCCAGGGGCTGATACTGGTCTCCCGGAGGCTTGGCGGGCATTCCCGGAGGCAGGCCATAGGGGGAATCGCCGTAAACCCGGTTGCGGACTTTCTGCATCGCCCGGATGTTCACGACCGTGGGACTCAACGTCTCGGCCAGACGCCGGAACAGTCCACCCTGGATGATGATCTCCTGCTTATCCGCGCTTTTCTTTTCCGTCCACAGTTGATCCTCCACCGCAAAGGAGGTCCCCTGGCCGATCCACAATCCGATCAGCAAAAAGATGGCCAAGAAACCCAAACCCGACCCTGTTCGCACTCGTTTCATCCGGGCGTCCCTTTCCTGAATTGGGAGAAATTGAGATTCGACACGCGAGCCCCTGTATATTCGATTATACCAGATGCTCCCACACCGCCGCCGCCAAAGCTTCAATGAATATGGGTGAAGTATTTAATGATTCCGTCCGGTACAGATCCAGCTTGCGCTCGGCCGCGTATTTCCGGAATTGAATGTCGATGTCATACAGAATTTCGATATGGTCGGAAACAAACCCCACCGGAACCATAAGGACCGTGCGCGGACCGAACCGGGCGATCCGGTCCAGGGTCGATTCCACCGTGGGGCCCAGCCAGGGAACCGGGATCATCCCCTGGCTCTGGTACGCTTTGAACCATCGGAACGGGTGCACCCGGGCAACCAAAGCCTCCAGGGTGCGGTTGTACTCTTCGGCATAGGGATCCCCGTAATCCAGCGACTCGGCGGGGATGCTGTGCACGGTGAAGAGGGTATAAACTTTGTCCCGTCCCATCCCGGCCAAGCGGTCCACCGCCTGCCCGTATCGTTCCGCGAAGGCATCGATCAAGGTCGGGTTGCTGGCCCAGCTCCCGATATAGCGGACCTCCAGGTCCTCTCCCCCACACCCCTTCAGGGCATCCCGGAACGCCTTGAAATACAACTCCGTGCTCCATGTGCTGTATTGCGGGGCCAGACACATCGCCAGGACGCAGGACACCCCGTCCTCGCGCATTCTCCGCACCTCGTCCCGGATGTAGGGACTCCAGTTTCGCATCCCGAAATACACCTTAAACCGGGGCCCTTCCTGGTTGAGATACGTTTCGAGGGCCTGAGCCTGTTGCCGGGTGATCTCCAGAAGCGGGGAACTCCCCCCGATGGCCTGGTACCGGTCCTGAATGAGCCGGATCACCTCGGGCGAGGATTCGGTCCCTCCCCGTATATTTTTTAGGTACTGCGGGATGTCGTCTACGGAGTTGGGCGCCCCATGCGCCATGAGGAAGACGCCCATGGGGGCCCGCTCATTCATGACGGTATTGGTGAACCATGTCCACCACCGCCTTGACGTGATCCACGGGAGTGTGCTGGAAAATTCCGTGTCCGAGATTGAAGATGTGTCCGGGCCGCCCGCCCGCCCGCCGGAGGACGTCCAGCACCCGTTCGCGGATGACCGGGATGGGGGCCATCAGAATCGAGGGATCGAGATTGCCCTGAATGGGCTTGTCGAACCCGATCGTTTCCCAGGCATCGTCGAGATGGATGCGCCAGTCGAAGCTGATGACGTCGCCCCCCGCGTCGCGCACCCGGTCGAGCAGGGTGGACGTTCCCGTGCTGAAATGGATGACGGGCACACCGAGTCCCTTGAGCCCGTCCAGCACCCGTTTGGAATACGGGAGAATGTACTGGGTGTAATCCGCCGGGCCCAGGCACCCTACCCAACTGTCGAACACCTGCAACACCTGCGCTCCCGCCTTCACCTGCATGGCCAGGTAATCGACGAGAACCGTGCACACCTTGTCCATCAATGTAGCCCAGACGTCGGGGAACTCGTACATCATCATCTTGGTGGCGTTGAAATCCCGGGATTTGCCTCCCTCCACCATGTAACTGCACAAGGTGAACGGGGCCGCCGCAAAACCGATCAGTGGCATCTTGCCGGAGATTTCCGACCGCACGATGCGGATGGCGTCGCCCACGAAACCCAATTGCTCCTCGGCGTTGACGGGGCGGAGCTTGTCGACGTCCTTTTTATTTTTGATCGGGCGGGGCACCACGGGTCCGTCTCCCCGGGTGAACTCCAGCCCCGTTCCCATCGGTTCCAGCGGAAGCAGGATATCGGCGAAAATGATCGCGGCGTCCACTCCCAGCGCATCGAGAGGTTGTAGCGTCACCTCGGCGGCCAGTTCCGGGGTCTTGCACATTTCCAGGAAAGTGTGCTTTTCCTTAAGATCGCGGTAGGCCTTCATGTAGCGCCCCGCCTGCCGCATGAACCAGACCGGGGTGATATCCACAGTTTCCCCGCGGCAGGCCCGCAAAAAACGAAATTCGGTTTCTTCTCCCATGTCCCCTCATGTCCGCAAAAGGTGAAAAATTCGATTATAGGCCGGTGGAGGCCGAGGGATCAACGGGTTTATTCACCCCAAATTTCCGTTCCAGGGCGGCCCGCTCTTCCAGCACCCCGGCATCGGTTTCAGCCGCGAGTTTTTCCTGGAGCAGGGGTAAAACCTTTTCCCCCAACAACTCCCCCAGGGCCCAAACCGCGTGGGCGCGAATCAGCGGTTCAGGATCGCCCAGGACCTTCGTCAGCGGTCCCACCGCTCGCCCGTCGCCGGAATTCCCCAGCGCCACCGCCACGTTGCGCAGGAACCCGCGGCGCCGGGGCCGCCACACCGGCGTATTCCGGAACCGCGCCCGAAAACCTTCCTCATCGAGCCCGATCAGGTCCATCAGCTGAAACGAGTCCGGAGGCCTCTCGAATCCGGGAACCTCCGCTTTCTCCGCAAACGAATTCCAGGGGCAGACGATCTGGCAATCGTCGCAACCGAACACCCGGTTGCCGAGGGCCTTGCGGAACTCCAGCGGAATTTTTTCCTTCAACTCGATCGTAAGATAGGAAATGCACCGCCGGGCATCGAGCACGTAGGGGGCGACGATCGCCCGGGTAGGGCAGATGTCGATACAGGCCCGGCAGGTGCCGCACCGGTCCACCGCCGGCGGAGAGGGAGGCAGGTCCACATCGGTGAGAATTTCGGCGAGAAAATACCAGGACCCCACTCCCTCCGTCAGCAGATTGGTGTGCTTGCCGATCCAGCCGAGTCCGGCCCGCTGGGCCAAGGCTTTTTCCAGCACCGGTCCCGTGTCCACGTAGGCGCGCGCCTGGCAGGCCGGAAACTCCTCACGGATCTTCTGCTCCAGCACCGTCAACCGGTTTCCAATGAGCTCGTGGTAGTCCTCCTTCAACGCATAAACCGAGACGTCCGCTTCATCGGGCCGAAGCAGAAATTGCAGGTCGCGGGGCTCCGTCAGATAATTCATGCGCAGACAGATCACCGATTTCACTCCGGGAAGAACCCGGTTCAGGTCGTCCCGTTTTTCGGCGCCCCGGTGAAGGTACTGCATCTGCCCCGCGTAACCGAGATCCAACCAGTTCCGGAACCGTTCCGCATCTCCGGCCACGTCGGGCGAAGCGACGCCGAACCCGTCGAACCCCAGGTCGCGCGCCGCCCGTTCCAGCCTGTTCCGCTTTTCCTTCAAATCCGTTTCCTGCATGGTTTTGGAGATTGCCACCGAAGAAAGGTTTTGCTACCCTGCCACTATAATATGAATCCAAGAGGATCAAAAACCATTCGCCCCATCCTCCCCCAACGAACCCGGCCCTCGACCCCGAACGCATGAACCGAACCGGATACATCTACAATCCGTTTTACCTGAGACATAAAACCGATCCCCATCCCGAAAATCCCGGCCGCCTGCAGGCCATCGAGTCGGGGATACGCGCCTCCGGCCTGGCGAAGTCGCTGGTGTTCATCGAGCCCCGCCACGCCGACGCGGCCGAAATCGCCCTGAACCATGACCCCGATTACGTGACGGACCTTCGGCGCAGTTGCGAGATGGGAATGCATTCCCTCGAGGCCGACACCGTGATCTGCCCCGACTCCTACACCGCCGCCCTGCTGAGCGCGGGGGCGGGCCTCACCGCCGTGGACCAGGTGCTGGATGGAGCGTGCGACAACGTGTTCTGCGCGGTCCGCCCCCCGGGGCATCATGCCGAGTTTGGCCGCGCCATGGGTTTCTGCCTGTTCAACAATGTGGCCATCGCCGCCCGGTACGCACTTCGGAAACGGGGACTCAACCGAATTTTCATTTTCGACTGGGACGTGCACCACGGCAACGGAACCCAGAACTCGTTTTACACCACACCCAGCGTGTACTATTCCAGCGCACACCAGTACCCGTTTTACCCCGGGACGGGGGCGGAAGACGAGCGCGGTTCCGGAGACGGGTTGAACACCAATCTCAACTTTCCCCTCCGCGCCTTCTGCGGAGACGACGTTTACCTGGACCTGGTGGAAAACCGGTTGATTCCTGAAATCCAGCGCTTCAAACCCGAACTCATCCTCCTCTCCGCGGGATTTGACGCGCACGAAGACGATCCCCTCGCCCAGATGAACGTTTCCACGGAGGGGTTCGCTAAAATGACCGAGTTGCTGGTGCGGGCCGCCCGGGACGTGTGCGGGGGCCGGCTGGTTTCCATGCTGGAAGGAGGGTACAATCACGAAGCCTTGAGAGACTCTGTTTGCCAGCATCTCAAAACCCTTCAAACCGCTTGAACCTCATTTGAGATTCCCATGCTCCAACAATACATCCGGCACCTGACCGAAAAAGTCATCGAAGGACTCAACATCGGCTCGATGGAGATGGTCAACCTGCACCAGAACGTTCTGACCCCGGATTTCATTCTCGTGGGACTCCTGGAACAGGAAGATTCCATCCTGGTCAAACTCCTCGAGCAGGCTTATCCCGAAGACAAGGACATTTCCGACAAGGTTCTGCAGAAGGTGTTTGACTCGCAGAGCGTTGAGCCCAAGGTCAAGGGCGCCGCGATCCACCACATCCAGCTTTCCAAGGAAACGGAAATCTGCTTCGAGATCGCCATGGAAGAAGCCCGGAAGTTCGGTGACAAGTTCATCGGCGTGGGCGTGGTGTTTCTGGCCCTGCTGAACCCGCGGGTCGGGACCGTCGCATCGCTTCTGGCCGAGTTGGGAATCAAGTACAACAAGGTTCGGGACGAATACGAGCTCATGCGCGGGGGCCGGGCCATCAACGAAAAAGACGCCGAGGGGAAATTCGACGCCCTCAGCCAGTACACCACGGACCTGACCGATCTCGCCCGCAAGGGCCGGCTCGATCCGGTGATCGGGCGCGAGGAGGAAATCGAGCGGCTGATCCAGATCCTTTCCCGCCGCAAGAAGAACAACCCGGTCCTGATCGGCGAGCCGGGCGTGGGCAAAACGGTGATCGTGGACGGGCTGGCCCAGAGCATCGCCAATTCGGAAGTGCCCCGCTCGCTGATGAACAAGCGCGTGAAGGTTCTCGAAATGTCCGAACTCATCGCCGGCGCAAAAATGCGCGGCGAATTCGAGGAACGCATGAAAGCGTTGAAGGACGAGATCGTGGCGGCCCGGGGGAACATCATCCTGTTCATCGACGAGCTTCACACCATCGTCAGCACCGGCGCGGGAGCGGGCGGCGTGGACGCCTCCAACATGCTGAAGGCCGCCCTCGCCAAGGGGCAACTGCAATGCATCGGCGCCACCACCACCGACGAGTACAAAAAATCCATCGAGGAAGACAAGGCCCTGGCCCGCCGATTCCAGCCCATCCTCGTCCATGAACCCAGCATAAACCAGACCATCGAAATCCTGAACGGATTGAAAACCCGCTACGAGGAACACCACCAGATCCACTTCACTCCCGAAGCCCTGGAGTCGGCGGCGAAACTTTCCGAAAAACACATTACCGATCGCGCCCTGCCCGACAAGGCCATCGACCTGATCGACGAGGCCGGATCCCAGAAACACCTTGCGCTGATCCATATTCCCCCCGTCATCCAGAAACTGGAAAACGAAAAAAACAAGCTCATGCAACAGCAGAAGGAATATTTCTCCGAACAAAAGTTCCAGGAAGTCGCGGAAATCCGGCTCAAGATTCTCGACCTCGACAAGACCCTGGGCGAGGCCAAGGAAAAATGGAAAGCCGACATGACCCAAATGGACGACAAGGTCACGGCGGAGGACATTGAAAACGTGGTCGCCACGTGGACCGGCATTCCGGTCAACCGGATCCAGGAGTCGGAAGGTGAAAAACTGATGAAAATGGAGGAAAACCTCCACAAGCGGGTGATCGGCCAGAATCAGGCCATCGTCGCCGTCAGCAACGCCATCCGCCGAAACCGAGCGGGATTGAAAGAAAAAAACAAGCCCGTTGGGGCTTTCCTTTTTCTCGGCCCCACCGGAGTGGGAAAAACCGAGCTGGCCAAGGCGCTGGCCGAGTTCCTTCTCGACGACGAAAACCGGCTGATTCGCCTCGACATGTCAGAATACATGGAGAAACACTCGGTCTCCAAGATCATCGGCTCCCCTCCGGGATACGTGGGCTATGACGAAGGCGGACAACTCACCGAAAAAGTCCGGCGGCAACCCTATTCCGTTATCCTCCTGGATGAAATCGAAAAGGCCCACCCGGACGTATTCAATATTCTGCTTCAGCTCCTCGACGACGGACGTCTTACCGATGCGCACGGACGGGAGACCAGCTTCAAGAACGCCATCGTCATCGGCACGTCCAACATCGGGTCGAAAGCGATCTCGGAGACGCAAAAGGGCATCGGTTTCGGCACTCCCACGGAGACCACGAAAAAATACCAGCAGGTTCAGGCTCTGGTGCTCAGCGAAGCCA
>Ga0210019_1005810_pt1 | contig 10139 bp, 12 predicted proteins | sample CryGeyCG2114_020_2_FD_183969 | JGI IMG/M metagenome (GOLD analysis project Ga0210019, IMG submission 183969) | Groundwater microbial communities from aquifer - Crystal Geyser CG11_big_fil_rev_8/21/14_0.20 (SPAdes) (version 2) | ecosystem: Environmental > Aquatic > Deep subsurface > Groundwater ...
CAAGTGTCGAAAGATCCCGTGGATCAAAACGTTTTTCCCAACGACGAAATGTTGAAGGTGAGATGTTGAAATGTTTTGCAGCAACTTCTGCACTGCAGTTGTTCTTGTGTGCGAAGATGAACCATTCGAGTCGCTCTTGTGCTGCTGATGGAAGGTGCTCACTCTGTGTGCGCAACTTTTGCAGGTCATTGTCCCAATGTTCATAACGTTGTGTGTTTTTCAAATGTGTGTTTGAAAGTATGAATGTATATTTTTTTATTTAGTTCATTATTATACCAAAAATGTGGATTAGTAACAAGTATCTTTCCGATCTCTTCCATCTGCCAAAACTGGCAGATCTATTTGGTCTTTTATTGCTAATTCTTGCATATTTTACACAATTTAATTTTTTTCACATTTCTTTCCTATCCAGCACACCTTGCAGATCGTGTACATCCTTCCTATCTTTCATATCTTCTCTGTCTAGAGAATCCTGCTGAACCATGTGATCCTTCCTATCTTTCACATCTGTCTGATCTTGTAGAACATGTAGATCTTCTGTATCTAGCGTGTCTTTCAGATCTATATGATATTATGAAATAAATTTGAAAAAAAGTAAAATTTAGAGTACATTATTATGTGAATCACATTTCATACATACACATTGTACAGACACATACATGCTGTCGTGTAATGGGGATGGTCGTATGTGTTTTCTGTATGGTGTGTGCGTTGCCATTCACAGCGCGAGCGGAGGGGGGGGGAACGAGTGCGTCGTTTCAACTGACGACGGATTTTCCCAATGTTGCAACGAAGCGTCCGCAGGCATCCGAAAGCTTCCAACTTCGTGGTGCAGTGGTATGGGAACAGAAGCCGCTTCTTGCAAGTGCAAGCTACCAGATCACCACAGATCCTGCTGCGGCAGAAGAAGCTGATGCAGGGGATGATGCGGGAGGCGAAGATGATGCGGGAGACATAACGCCGCCGCGTGGTGGCGGACGACGCGGTATGCCGAGTACTGACGGATCTACAGATTGGCATATGAGAAAAACAGCCTCCCTGCATCCTGCAGCAAAAGAAAAAAAGGCACCTCAAGAAATGCCAGTCACTACAAGGACTCACAGAGAACATAATGGGAGAACGGTACAGAAAGACGGTGGTGTGCCGTTTGCACCTTTGACACCACAAGGGATGGGGCGTCAAATTCATAGGTTACAAACAAGAAATAGAAACGATACGATCATGAATAGATTTCAGGTTATTGATCCGTATGAAGGAGGAGTGCAGTTTTTCAATGCACACGCGATATTACGTACACGCAGCAAACAATTCCGCAGCAGATTGCGGGGTAATGTGCTGGAAGGTGGAGAGAGCTCATCGATTATTCCCTGGTTACTTCCGTTCCTCTTCGTTCCAGGAATCGTGAATTGGCATCTGCAAAAAAAACGAAAGATGCGAAGGAAGAGAAAAGGAAAGCGAAAACGATAATTGCATATTTTTCCTTTCGTGATCCTATCCACTTTTTATCGTGCCATTCTCTGCTAGTATTTCTGCTGGTACTATGACGTGTTTTCGATCGCACAGGCTGGTAATGATGACTGCTCTCTTTGGTGTTTTGTTTTTTTTGTTGTCCCATACGCAGGTGCATGCGCAGTCGTTTTCTGATGTGCCAAGCAGCCATTTTGCATTTCAGGCGGTAGAATTTCTGAAAGAAAATGGCGTGTTATCCGGCTATCCCGATGGGACGTTTCAACCCGACAAGACGGTGAACCGTGCAGAAGCGACGAAAATTGTTGTTGCGCCATTGCTCAATCCTGATGTGGATCTCACCGGATTTACAAGCGTGTATGACGATGTATCGAATAACGATTGGTACATGCCGTATGTGGAAATTGCGCGTAATAAGCTCGGCATCGTTGACGGACCGCCAAAGACGACCGTGTTCAATGGCGGGCGACCGGTGAACAAGGTGGAGTTTCTCAAAATTCTTCTTCTCGCTCAGGGAGAGAAGCCGACAGAGATGTACTCGGAGATCACGATGCCCTTATCGCTTGACGTCACGAATCCCGATGAGTGGTATTACCCCTACATGCGCTCAGCACTTGCCGCATCGATGACGATGGTAGGGGAGGACGGATTCTTACATCCCGCCAAACCACTAAGTCGTGGAGAAGTGGCTGTTCTTCTGCATCGGTATCTGATGTACAAGCAGGGTCGACGCACGCAGGCGCTTCTGTCGGAGACGGAGAGTGAAATCATCAATACCGTGCGTCTCATGGAAGACAAGGATATTAACAATGCGTCATTTGCAGCGGGACGCGCCGTTGTCGTGTCGCGTGGAGCGCTGACGTCGCGACCGGACGAATCGATTGTGAAGGGGGCGGTGAAGACAGCAGAAGGGTTTCATAAACTGACACAAGGCTACGTTGCGGGACTCGCAGGTCAGTTCGATACGGCGATTGCTCTTGCGCAAGAAGCATGGGGTCTTGCAGAGAGGGCGAAAGAGTTCAGCCCGGAGCTAAATACGCTCGCGGCACAAATGCAGGAGATGGCAAGTACGATGGCAGGCTCACTTCGTGCACAGAAAGAGAAGGTACAGTAGTTTACTGTACTTCTCCCGTATCCAGGTTGAGCGTGTACCCTTGCTTGAGAAGACAATCTGCAAATTTATTGACGATATCTTGCTTGTTTCCATTGGGAGCGAAATTGGATTTTGCATAGGAAATGCAGGAACGAACCGCAGAATGTTGGTGACGAGATTCATAGGTGAGCCCATAGGTGATCATCGCTCCTGCGATCATGATCGCAATAGGGAGAATACTGGCTTTGATCACTTCATTTGCCGATAGCGTGAACGATTGTTTTGGCATATGTGCAAGTGTAATGGCAGTGGATGAGAAAAATAGCTTGCCTATGGTGTGAACCTTGGCGAAGTAGCATGAAACACCGGCAACCAATGGCTGCCGGTGATACTCGTTCTGAAGATGCAGGCGAAACTCGTGTGTTACGACACACAAACAGGTTCGCATGATGGACGCTGGCAGGAAAGCGTAAGAGCTTCCTGCAGAAGATATTCGGCCATAGGCCGACCGTCGGACGTGCGCAGGGCGCAGTGTTCGTCCGGGATGGGAATGAGAGTCACTGCTTCATAGGTGTCATCCTCCTCTTCGTTGGAATCTGTTGGTTCTGCAACGGGAATGGTGGACGGATTGGACATGAGGAACAGCGGAAGTTCTTCCAGTGGAAAGAGCTGCATTGCATCGGTGTCCACGGTGAAGTGGAGCGATCCCTTGGAGTGCATCTCTCCGTAGAGGTACGCCATGCCGGTGAAACCGCGAAGTCTCTCTGCCACTTCCGGCGCGTTGACCATCGCGAATGCAGAGCTGTGACTCCAGTGTTTACGATGGTATGGCCTTCCTTCGTTCCTGTATTCATCGAGAAGGATGGCAGCGGGACAGAAGCACAGCATGGGGTTTCGTTGGTCATCCTCCACGACGCCGGCGACCATGTGGATGTAGGCGCGATCCCCGCGTTTCACTCCGGCATTTGTCAGTGCAGTACGTAGGGCATCTTCTTGTTCGGTCATGAGAGCGAACATGTGTTGCTCCTTTCTTTTTTGAAAGTAAATGTTGTTAGAGAACGAGTACGGACCATCCTAGCGTGTTTTTGCGATGATGCAATGCGTGAGGTACAATGATTTCTTTTCCTCCAATATTCCTATGGAACGCTATGGATACGGTGACGCGCAGCGCGCGCGAGACCTCATTCACAAGGGCATTGAGCAGGCAGGATGGGATCCGGAGAAGGTGGAGGAAGGATTGATCCTTGGAACGGGTATGGGAAATTTTTCAGCCAAGCATCTTCATCCCACGCGAAGAGTGGTCATGCCGTTCGAGTATATTTTCAATACCATAGGGTGTGTGACGGAAGAGTCCAATACGGTTGAGGGTCACAAGAAAGAGGTGATTATTGCACCGCTTGCGGGTGAGGATCCCGAACGTTCACCGCTCCTCTTCGTGCAGAACGGTCGTGAACACTTGTATCAGGGCGTCGATCCCAAGCGTGCGACATTCTGGATTCGTGTCATGCAACTTATGGGTGTACACGTTCTTGGCACATCGAGTGCTGTGGGAGTGATCACTCCGGAGACAGTAAGAGTGCCGCAGATTGTTCTCGTCCATAGCGAAAATGATGATATTGGAGACAGTCCTTTAATTGGGCCGAATGAAGAGGAGTTTGGTCCGCGATTTCAGGATCTCAATGACATGTATCCAGAGGCCACGCGCAGGGCGATACGAAAAGTAGCGAAGGAGCAGGGCATCGATCTGGTCGAAGGATTGTACATTCGCACGGCAACCTCGCCGAGTTTTGAACGTCCCGAAGATGTCTACCGCATGCGACGTGTCGTCAAAGATATTTGGGAAGAAGGTCGCTTGCAGCCGGGTGAGGATCGTTTTGATGGCGAACCGACTGCAGTGGTCGGTATGACCGTACCGCCCGAGTCGGTGGTAGTGCACCACGCGCGTCGTTCACAGAAGTATCCCGCATTCCAGGATGGCTACTTCGTCCTCGCCGCAGCCACCGACTATGCCGGTGCAGTCAATACCAACGGTTTTGTTTCTGTTCCCACGCACGAGGAAGTACAAGAGCGAGCGCATGTCTTGCAGGAAGACTTTGGCAATCTTGTGAAAGGAACATTGCAGCACCTTCGCACCGAGCAGTTTGCCAGAGCAAAAGTTGCATAAGAAAGTAAATGTAAAACAAAAAACCTGAACAAAAATTGTGTATACCAATTCGCTAGTTAATTGGATTAATCTTACTCTCCTATGGAGAAGTGGTAACATAAAACTTTCTATTGAAGAATATGAAGAAGATGTCTGAGCAGACTGAAGGCGGCCCCTATCCGCGACCGGAACCGATTTGCAAAGAAGATATGGAGACGGATACGACATATCTACTCTGTCCCGATCAATCGTGCACCTTATACTGGGAGAAATTAGATCAGTGGTGTCCCTGTGAAAGCGAATGTCCTCTGCAGGATCAACTTATCAAAATGATTCGCTGTCATTGCGGGGAAGTGGTGGAATTGCGAGGAGATCACTTTATGTGCTGTTCTGTTGGCCATCCGTCACCTGATGGGCTTGGTGGTCGATGCTGTTCATTTGCGCGGATGACGGGAAAGTATCATCTGCTGTACGAACGACCTCTGAAGGGGGATGCCCAAGAAGATTTGAATGAATAGCGTTGTTTTTTGGCTAGAAATAGATGTATGTGACTGCTACCCTATTTGAACAATTGGGGAGTCGCCAAGTGGTAAGGCACTTGCCTCTGGAGCAAGCATTCGGGGGTTCGAATCCCTCCTCCCCAGCCATGCCAAGTTTGCTTTTCGTAATGAATTCTTACATTTCTTCGCATATGTAAGCCATTTCATGTGTTTGAATCTTTTTTGCACCCACAAAGGATAGGTTCCGAACTTCAGCCCCAAAAGGGATAGTTCCGAACTTCAGTACAGAAGTTTATCTTCCGTGGTACCCGATGTATGACATCCTTACTTTTCTTTACATGTCCGAGAACGGATACTGCCTTTTATTTCTTCCGTTTTCTTCCCATGTCCAAAGACCAAAGCAAAGTCCGATTCACACAGGAACAACTCGACGCCTACATTGAATACTTTACTGTTCTTGCCCGCATCCGCGAGCGTTGCATCCGTGAAGGGATCGACTACAAGGAGGCAACACGTCGTGTGCGGGAGCGGCGACAGCGCCGTCTGGATCGTTCCTAGTACCCGCTCAGGGATCAAGCTGCCAGTCCTACATGTTCTTCAAGTTGCACGATACGATCTTCGTGCTGTTCAAGCTTATCATGAAAGGCACCTTTGAAATCATGTTTGATGTTCTCTGCAACAAGATCGAAGTGATCTTTCAGTTCCTTTTTCCAGAGTTCCATCTTCTCTTCCAGATCGTTGAATCTGTTACCCGTCTCTGCGAATGTCTCATCCACATCCGTTTTCCACTGCCATATCTTCCCGAATTCTTCCATAAGCATACGAATGTCTTGCTTCGTTGCCGGTGCATTGTCATCTGCTGGTGCCATGCGAAGGCAGCATAGAAAGAATTGCATTCGCAAGCAAGTGAGGGGCAAATAGGATTCCGAACTTATGGAGGAGCCCGACTGCCACGGGTCGCGATGAGGATAAAAAAGAAATTCATACGCGGAGAGAGTTGCGCAAATCTCTCCCATGCACGAGTAATAGTTCTTTACGGAAAGAACATTGTGCATGCGCGCAATTCCTTATGGTTTGCTGGTATCCAGAAGTTCTATTCTCTCATTTGAAACGCCAATTGCCAGCGACAAAGGGAGCTTCCAATAATCGATGCTAGGTGAAGCAACTGTGAAAGTATTGACCTGGGGTTTTGTTGTGATGTATCCGGCATTGTTTCTTGCAAAGATGTAATCTTGACCATATCTACTATAGGCGAACAAACGTGCAATTGGTTTTTTTATCTCCCATGAGTCAACTGGAAATTCATGATCGAGATCAGGTTTGCCCCATGTTGTTTTTAGTTGGTCAAATGTTGTTCTATTTAGAACAACATCACCAATGCTAGGTCTAAACTTCTTCTTTCGAGATGTCACTGAAAACATCATCACTTTGTTGTCGGAAACAATTGCTTGCGTGAAAAAATAGTCGTTTACAAAAACATATTCATTTAGCTGGCTGAACTGAGAAAGTAAATCCCGATAGTGACGATCTTCTAGAAGATCTATGAAAACTGGTCGGCCAAGTATTTCAATAAAATGCTCTATACGCACATCTGTAGAGAGTGTTTCAATTTTTCTGTAGTAGGGAACCTCATCAAAAACAAGGGTCTTTACATATGTGACCCCCATGTTGCTGAAATCCAAAAGTGTCAACACAGACGAAGCCACAACTACAAAAGCGGAAATACAAAACAAGGTCGGTGATCTTTGTGACCATTCTTTCATTCTTTTAGTACTTAACCATTCCATAACCGTACAGAGTAATAAACTGATGTTCTTCTAGCATACATGCAATAGATCTATGATCTGGAAGTATGTGTATCCACATAAAGGAATTTTATCTTCATTGCAGGAAAAAGTGAGTGCTAGTAAGATACCCTGCACATGCCTTCTATTAACCGCACAGAACAGGCGAAGAAATACAAAGGAAAATGGGTGGCGTTGAAGGCGGACAGAAAGACTGTCGTGGCGTCGGGAACGACTGCCAAGTCGGCACAACGTGCTGCGGAGAAGAAGGGATGTACCAAGCCGGTGATCACTCGCTTCCCCAAAACCCCACGCCGTTTCGTAGGTGCACACCTGTAATATGAAGTTTCCCTATGTGAAGCAAGGGGGCTTCTACATGCCCGTGATCCCGGTCACGTTGAGCTTGTATGATCGTTGCATTGTCACGGAAGCTCTTGTGGACTCCGGAGCGGCCAGTTGTATCTTCGATGCACAGCTTGCTGAGTTAATTGGCATTGATGATATCGAAGACGGTGGAACAGAAGTACAGTTTCAGGGAATATCCGGAGATGTATTGAGTGGTTTCTGTCATAAGGTGACACTCGAGATCGGTGGGAACCGTTTCGCAAATACGGAGATCGCCTTCTCCCATGAAATGCCCGACAACGCCGTGAACATTCTCGGGCAAATGGGATTCTTCGAAATCTGTCCGATCAAGTTTACATACGCGAACAAGGAGATTGATGTGATGGCGAGCAGTCGTATACGAAAGTAAGTGCCACTAACGTTTTCGTGAGCGTTTCCATGTATGAACAACCGGGGTTTTCCATTTCCGAACTCTTTTTTTCTTTTTCTCTTCATTTTTCTTCCTTGCTTTTATCTGCTTATAGGCCTTGCGAAGCGGCAGAAGTGCCATAGGTAGGGTTGAACTGCTGTCGAGTATTCTTGACAGGTGTACGTATATGTTTCTTAGTTCGGAAAGCACACTATCTGGCCAGCCAAATAGGACAGATGTCTGTGTCTACCTACACTATTTTCCAACAACATGGTTGTTTGCATGTTGTACAGTATTGTTCTCCATTCTCATGAACATCACCTTTGGTACAGAGAGAGCCACAGCACGAAGAACGCATCCGTTCACGCTGAGATGTGGTGACCAGTCTTCGTGCACCAACAGAGGCGTGTTCTTCACAATACTGCTTGCCATGGGTCTCTTTGCCACAATTCTGCACTGGGCAGAATTCTCGTTTTTTAGGAATGACTATGGGGGAAAAATGAAGTATACTCCTTATAGATGCATATGAATACCGATTCTGGACATACCTTGAATTTTCAAGATATGGGGGTTGATTCCAAGCTGCTGACTGTTCTCAATGCAGCACATGTGTTGCAACCTACACCAATTCAGCACCAGGCAATTCCTCTCATTCTTGAGGGGAAAGACTGCATCGGCATTGCGCAAACAGGGACGGGCAAAACGTTCGCCTTTGGCTTGCCGATGTTACAACGTCTTTCCCAAGGCAAAAAACGAGCACTGATACTTCTTCCGACACGCGAACTTGCCTATCAAATAGAGGAAGCTCTTCTTCCATTTGCACAAGCACTTGGCATTCCTATGATTGTGTTTGTTGGTGGAGTTCCCATACACCGGCAACGTCAGATGTTACGAACAAATCCTCGCATTCTGATTGCGACGCCGGGTCGACTTGTTGATCATGTGCAATCGAAAACCGTGACATTGAAAGAAGTGGAGATCCTCATTCTGGATGAAGCGGATCGCATGTTAGATATGGGGTTTAAACCACAGATTGATCGTATCCTTACGCATGTGCCACGCGAACGTCAGACATTGCTCTTCTCTGCAACAATGGCGAATGACATCGTGCAACTGGCAACGAAACAGATGCGTCTCCCACTGCGCATCGAAGTTGCCCCGGAGGGAACAGCGGCGGAAAAAGTGGAACAAGAGATCATCATCGTGCAACAACAGAATAAGTTACTGTTACTGACTTCTCTTTTAGAAGAAATGGAAGGGAAAGTGTTGATATTTTCCCGTACCAAGCACGGTGCGAAAAAGATGGCGCGCGCGCTGAATGCGGCAGGATTGAAAGCAGCAGAAATCCATGCCAATCGATCACTGCCACAACGACGCAGCGCTCTGGAAGGCTTTAAAAAAGGAACATACCGCATTCTTGTGGCAACAGATATTGCCTCACGCGGCATTGATGTCACGGATATCGACCTGGTTGTGAATTTTGATCTTCCGGATGATTCTGCCGACTACGTGCACCGCATTGGCCGAACCGGTCGTGCAAAACGTCAGGGTCGTGCCATTTCCTTTGCAACGCCGACACAAGCAAAAGATATACGAGAAATAGAAAAATTGATTCGATCAAAAATTCCTCATCGTCAGCATACATCCGTTCCCCCGCTTTCTCTACAGGAACAACACGCAAAAAGCGATCACGAACGATCTCGTCATCATCAACGACACCGTCACACGACATATCGAAGACAGAGGAAGCGAAGGTAGTTTGTCATGTGCTATAGTGCATTGCACTCCTATTATATCGATGGACATTTTTTCGTGTATGGATTCGTGGCTTCGCGTGTCATGGTGAGGTGTTTTGGGAGCCCTTCGACTGTGCTCAGGACAGGCTCCGCGGACAAAACCACGAACCATGCAGCGAAGCACCTCACCATGACACGAAAAAATCACCGAAGAATGTGAAATATTAAATTGGATTCAGCTCTAATAGAAAGGAAAAAAAGAGAAAAATAATTTTAAACATGTATAAAATATTTATTCTGTAAATATCTCTCAAAGTAAGAATACAATTTTTATACAAGAACAAAATATGTATACAATTAATTTCCTTCCAGAAGATATGTGGTCATCTCTTGTGTGGCATTGACTATAGGTATGCGTATTTCTTGCCAGAGTGGATCTTGTTCTTGCTCCAGAGTCGTAGGAACACTGATGTCCTCTTTTGCTAATCGTGATGCAATCGCGAGACCGGCGAAAAACCGGGCAATATCTTCGAATCCCTGCTGATGTACAAGACTTTTGAGTAACGATAGTTCTTCAATTTTTCGACGTATCTCACTGAGGATACCTCCGAATCGCCATCCATTCAGTGCACGCGGTTGATGGTTGCGCATGAGCTCTGCTA
>Ga0210019_1005812_pt1 | contig 10138 bp, 8 predicted proteins | sample CryGeyCG2114_020_2_FD_183969 | JGI IMG/M metagenome (GOLD analysis project Ga0210019, IMG submission 183969) | Groundwater microbial communities from aquifer - Crystal Geyser CG11_big_fil_rev_8/21/14_0.20 (SPAdes) (version 2) | ecosystem: Environmental > Aquatic > Deep subsurface > Groundwater ...
AAATAGCTTACAATCCTGAAGAGGACAAGAATGCCATTGTATATTTGCCAAGATTATCATTTAAGCTTACTGAAAGCGAGAAAAGCATTCTTGAACATATTGACAAAGGAGAATTCAAGTCAATAAGCGAACTCGCAGAGAAAGTGGATATTTCAAGAGCAATGCTGTACAGATCAATTGATTCTTTAAAAGACATGGATTTGATAACAACAGAAGAAGGATTCAAACTAACAGATGCAGGGAAGATTGCGAGGCTGTGAACAATGGATAATAATGAGATAATTAAAAGATACAATATTTTTTTACAAAACTATGATGTTGAAAAACATATTCAAATATGGAATGAAAAAAGCAAACAGTTTAGGGAATTTTGGAATAATAAGATAATGGATGGTGAAGATTATATTTTAGATGACGCAGAAATTGACCAAATAATTAAGATTTTAGACAGGAAAGCGAAAGGGAATAAAGGGAAAGATGTTGAAGCGGTTGCTAATGTGATGATACCCCAGGGAGCTTGGAGGAGAATGTTTAATGAAATTAAAAAGAGTAAAGAACTCAAAAACACATTAAATCAAATTTTTAATACAGAAGGGGAGAATATAGTCGATTTAATTAATAAATTGTATAAATTAAATGAAAAACATAAGAATAACTTGACAGGTAAAAGTGGTAATGCAACTAATTGCATGTTGTTCGCATTTAATCCTACTAAAAATCTTTCAGTAATTTCATTAAAAGATAGAAAAAGAATTATTGAATTTTTTCATTTTGAAGAGGGACCTAATTTTGAAAATGATACAATTGGGAAAAAAATATTTCTCTCTAATCAAGCAATTATTAAGGGGTTTGAAAGTATGCCTATATCTAGACATCCAAGAGTAATCTCTAATTTTTTGTATCAAGAATTAATCACAGATTGGAAACTTAATGATGAAGTTCCACCGTTTCATTCAGAACCTGATGGAACTAATGAAGTAGTAGAAAGTGAAGATGAAGATTCTAAATCTGTGTTTTATATAGAGAAGGCTTTAGAAGAGTATCTAATAGAAAATTGGGATATTACACCATTAGGAAAAGAATATGAGCTTAATGAAGAAGATGGTGAACTTAAAAGTCAACAGTACCCCACAGATGTTGGACCAATAGATATACTCGCACGAGATAAAAAAACAAAGCAATATGTTGTTATTGAATTAAAGAAAAATAAAACAAGTGATGTTACAGTTGGACAAATAAGTCGTTATATGGGTTGGGTGCAAAAAAATAAGAGCAGTGGAAAAACTGTCAAAGGAATAATTATTTCTGCAAATTATGATGAAAAGTTGGAATATGCTTTAATGATTGTCCCTAATGTGGAAGTTTACAAATATAAAGTAGATTTTAGATTAATAGAACATAAAAAGTTCAAAAATTAATTTAACATGACACGCGCAATAATCTTCGACCTGGACAACACATTGATTGACTTTGTGGAAACAAAGAATCTTGTTATTCAGGAATCTGTAAAGGCAATGATTGATGCTGGTCTAAAGGCAAATTATGAATCATTGCTAAAAGAATTTTCCAGTTATTATTGGAAGCACGGAATAGAAGAACAGAAAATTTTTCAGAAATTCTTAAAGCAAAAATATGGCAAAATAGATTATAAAATATTGGCACACGCAATACTTGCCTACAGAAAAACTAAGAATGGTTTATTGTCTCCTTATCCAGGTGCAAAAAATATGTTAATTGCATTAAAGGAAAAAGGCTTGAAATTAGCAATACTTTCAGATGCTCCTAGATTAGAAGCTTATCTAAGGCTTTGTTCTGTTGGTTTTGATGATTTTTTTGATGTAATATTGACTAAAGACGATACTAAAAGCATAAAGCCACATGCAAAGGGATTCTTGTTAGCTGCTAAAAAGCTTGGTGTAAATCCGAAAGATTGTGTAATGGTCGGAGATAGACCTGAAAAAGATATTATTGGTGCCAAGAATTTAGGAATGAAGACAATATTTGCAAAATATGGCAATGTAAATGCTAAATCCAATGAAGCTGATGCAACTGCCAACGATGTTTCTGATATTGCTAAGATTGTAACTAAGGGAGATTTCTAAAATGACAAACTACTCTCATTCAAGATTAAGTGCATTTGAACAATGCAAGTTAAAGTACAAATACCATTACGTAGACAGGATAAAAACTAAAGTAGAAAAAACAGCTGAACTTGTTCTTGGCTCAACAGTTCATGAAGGACTTGAAAAATTATATAGATTATTGCAAATGGGTAAAGTGCTTACCTTAAAGCAGGTTTTAAGTTTCTATAAATCACAATGGAAAAAGAATTGGAGTAAATCCATACTTATTGTAAACAAGGAGCTTGGCGAAAAAGATTATAAAAAAATGGGAGAAAAGTTTCTTGTTGATTATTACCACACTTATGCACCCTTTAATCAAGGTAAAGTCCTTGGCATTGAAACTCAACATTTTCTTTCTTTAGATGAAAATAATAAAATCCATGTCAGAATGGATAGAATTGTTGAAGCTTCGCCAGGTATTTATGAGATACATGATTACAAAACGAATAAGTCCTTGCCAACACAAGCACATTTGGATGAAGACAGGCAATTAGCATTATATTCTATTTGGGTCAGGGAGAATTTCAAAGATACAAAGAAGGTAAAGTTAATTTGGCACTTTTTGCAGTTCAATAAGGAAATGGTTTCTGAAAGGACTCCTGAGCAATTAGTGGAGCTTAAGAAGAGTATATTGAGTCTGATAAAAGAAATTGAAGAAGAAAAAGAGTTTGCTCCTACTGTTTCTACTCTTTGTAACTGGTGCGAATTTAAGAGCATATGTCCAATGTGGAAGCATCAATCTTCCATTGAAACATTGCCTGAAAATAAATATTTGAAAGAAGAAGGTGTTAATTTAGTAAATAAATATGCTGAACTGACATACAAAAAAAGACAATTAGAAAAAGAAATAGCTGGTGAAATGGAATTAGTTAAAGATGCACTGATTAAATATGCAGAATCAAAAGAGGTTTCTGTTGTGTTCAGCAAAGAGAATAAAATAAGCATAAAACAGTATGATTCAATTAAAGTCCCTTCAAAGAATACTAAAGAGAGGGAAAAGCTCGAAAAGCTTTTAAAAGAGCTAAATAGATGGGATGATGTAGCGGGACTTGATACATTTGCTTTGAAAAAAGCAGTTGAAGAGGGTGACTGGCCTGCTAATATTATAAATTCAGTCAAAAAATTCATGGAAATTGAAAAGAGCTACAGATTAAGTTTGGGAAAAGTGAAGGGAGATGAATAAACAATGAATTCTCCAGCAAATACTCAAATAAAATCTAAAACCAGAGTTTCAGACCATGGTGAAGTATTCACTCATGAACGAGAAGTAAATGGTATGTTGGACTTAGTGAAGAATGAGACTGAAAGATTAGATTCTAGATTTTTGGAACCTGCATGTGGAGATGGAAACTTTTTAGTTGAAATCTTAAACAGGAAGCTTGTAGCTCTAAAGCAAAAATATGTACGAAGCCAAATAGAATATGAAAAATATGGGGTCATTGTTATTTCAAGTTTATACGGCATTGATTTGCTCGAGGACAATGTTGAAGAATGTAGAGAACGTTTACTGAAAATTTTTGAAAAAGAGTATATTTCTATCTTCAAACATGAAATTAATAAAGATTATATCAAGGTTCTAAAGTTCATTTTAAGCAAAAATATTGTAGGTGGCGATGCTTTGACGATGAAAGATAATAAAGGCAATCCTCTGATTTTTTCAGAATGGTCAATGCCGTATAATGATTCAAAAATTAAAAGAAAAGAATACTCTTTCAAGGATATTTTTAGCCCTACTTTATTATGGAGTTTTAGCACTGATAGTGATACTGGCGAAAGGGTTATATTGCCTAATGTTTACAAAGACCATCAGCTAATGAATTACATGGAGTTAGCAAATAATGAATAAAATTGATTATAATCCAGACATATTGACTTGTCTAGCAAGTTTAAGCAACGATGAAGTATTTACACCCCCAAAAATTGTTAATGAGATGCTGGATTTATTGCCTAAGGAACTATGGTCTGATAAAAATGCGAAGTTTTTAGACCCTGTTTCTAAAACAGGGATATTCCTAAGAGAGATAGCAAAAAGACTCCTTAAAGGATTAGAAAAACAGATTCCAGACAAGCAGAAGAGGGTAAATCACATATTAAATAATCAATTGTATGGTATAGCCATAACAGAGTTGACTTCGTTAGTATCCCGAAGGTCGTTGTATTGCTCAAAAAGTGCAAATGGAAAGTATTCAGTCTGTACAGAATTCAAAAACAATGAAGGTAATATTAGACTTGGTAAAATTCAACACGCATGGAAGGATGGAAGATGCGAGTATTGTGGTGCAAGTCAAGAGGTATATGACCGAGGGGATGAATTAGAATCGCATGCTTATCAATTCATTCACACGGAAAATCCAGAGGAGGTATTCAAAATGAAATTTGACGTAATAATCGGAAACCCACCGTATCAATTAAGTGATGGAGGAGCACAAGCGAGTGCAATTCCTTTGTATCATAAATTTGTCCATCAAGCAAAGAAACTTAATCCTAGATTTTTAACAATGATTATTCCTTCTAGATGGTTCTCTGGAGGAAAGGGTCTTGACGAATTCAGAGATGAAATGTTAAAGGATGATAGAATTAGAAAATTAGTTGATTATCCTATATCTTCAGAATGTTTTCCTGGTGTGCAAATAAAAGGAGGAGTTTGTTATTTTTTATGGGATAGAGATAATCGGGGACTATGTGAAATTAAAACTATTCAAGGTGGCACTGAAAGTGTTCTAATGAGACCTTTGTTAGAATCAAATTCAAGCAATTTTATAAGATATAATAAAGCAGTTCCAATCTTAAAAAAAATACTTGCATTTAAGGAGCGCTCTTTTGACCAAGATATAAGCTCAAGAAATCCTTTTGGATTAAGTGTTACTTTTAAAGAATTTAGTGATAGCTCTTTCAAAGACAGCACTAAACTATATGCAAACAAAAAAATTGGTTTCATAAGCCAGAAGAATATTAAAGTTAATACTAAGTGGATAAACAAATACAAAGTTTACATTACTTATGCTTATGGAGCTGGAGAAGATTTTCCACATCAAATTATTAACAAACCAATTTTGGGTGAACCAAATTCTTGTTGTACTGAAACATACTTGTTATTAGGTCCGTATGACTCAAAGGAAGAAGCAGAAAATGTTATTAGTTACATTAGAACACGTTTTTTTAGATTTCTTGTGTTACAGAAAAAAAATACACAACACGCAACTAAACTCGTATATACCTTCGTTCCAACTCAAAACTTTTCAAAATCTTGGAATGATGTTGAATTATACAAAAAATACAAATTAACTAAAGATGAAATTGAGTTTATTGAAAGTATGATAAGACCAATGACTTCAGATACGCAAAAAGAGGAACTATCTAATGAAAGTGAAGAATAAGGAATTATTTCCACTTAAACCTGAATTGAATCCCACTATATATGCTTATACAGATATATCTTATGAGGGGCTATTAAAAATAGGGTTTACTATAACTAATGCGAAAAAAAGAGTAGCAGAGCAATACCCTATAAAAAGACCTGGTGATTTGCCTTACAAAATTGTCTTTGAAGAGTCTGCTATAAGAAATGATGGCTCTTGTTTTGACGACCATGCTGTTCATAAGCATCTTATTAAGAAGGGTGTTAAGCGTAAAGGCGGCGAATGGTTTGCTTGTTCTATCAATCAGCTTAAAGCGGCTGTTTATGCTCTAAAAACTGGAAAGCAGAGCGAAGATAACAGAACGTGGGACTTTAAAATGAGACCTGAACAGGTTGAAGCTGTAAGAAGAGCATCTGAATATTTCTCAAGTTTCAAAGAAGAAAAGAGAACGCCTCATTTTCTATGGAATTGCAAAATGCGATTTGGAAAAACCTTTGCAGCATACCAATTAGCAAAAAAGAATGGTTGGAAAAAAATTCTGATTCTTACATTCAAGCCTGCTGTAGAATGCGCATGGGAAGAAGACTTATCAAATCATGTTGATTTTGAAGGCTGGCAGTTTTTCTCCAGGCATTCAGATACTGATTATAAAAAGTTAAAACAAAATAAACCTATTGTCTGTTTTGGCTCTTTTCAAGATTATTTAGGAAGAACTTCTATAGGAGCAATTAAACCAAAAAACGAATGGGTTCATAAGACTAAATGGGATTGTGTCATATTTGATGAATACCATTTCGGAGCATGGAGAGAACTTGCAAAAGACTTGTTTGACGAAGAAAAAGAGATAACTATTGAGGAAAAAGAATTTGAAGCTCCAGAAGAACAGGATAAAATAGAATATTTAGAAAGTATTATGCCAATAAAAACAGCATCATATCTGTATCTTTCAGGGACTCCTTTTAGAGCAATAATTTCAGGAGAATTTATAGAAGAACAAATCTATCATTGGACATATTCTGACGAACAAAGAGCAAAAGAAAATTGGACAAAACCAAATAATCCTTATGAAGCCCTCCCAAGAATTGTTTTGCTAACCTATCAGTTGCCCCACACAGTCATTAATCTTGCAAGTGGCGGAGAGTTTGATACATTTGACTTAAATGTCTTTTTTTCAGCTAAAGGTGAAGGAAAAGATGCAAAATTCACTTATGTAGATGATGTCCAAAAGTGGCTTGACTTGATACGTGGAAATTATATGGCTACAAATCTTGACAATCTTAAACTTGGTGCAAGAAAACCGCCTTTGCCTTATTCTGATGCACGATTATTGAATATTTTATCACACACACTATGGTTCATGCCTAGTGTTGCTTCTTGCCATGCAATGAAGAACTTATTAATGCAAAAACAGAATAAGTATTACCATGATTATAATATTGTAGTAGCAGCTGGAGCAAGTGCAGGCATAGGTTTAGATGCATTAAAACCAGTACAAAAGGCTATGGATGAACCATTAAAGAGTAAATCAATTACCTTGTCTTGTGGAAAATTAACAACTGGTGTGACTGTTAAACCATGGACAGGTATACTTATGCTTAGAAATCTAACAAGCCCAGAAACCTATTTCCAAGCAGCGTTTAGAGTGCAATCTCCATGGACTATAAAGAACCCCGATGGAAAGTCACCGAATGCTGAAGAGATAATTAAGCGTGAATGTTATATCTTTGATTTTGCACCTAATAGGGCATTAAAGCAAATTGCAGATTACAGTTGCAACCTAAATCTTGAAGAAACAGATTCCGAGAAGAAAGTTAAAGAGTTTATTGATTTCCTTCCTGTTCTTGCCTACGATGGTAGCACAATGAAACAAATTGACGCTTCTGGAATAATTGATATGGCTATGAGTGGTACGACAGCATCTTTACTTGCAAGAAGATGGGAAAGTGCCTTGCTTGTCAACGTAGATAACAATACTTTAAGCAAGATTCTGAATAATCCAAAAGCGTTAGAGGCCTTAATGAGTATTGAGGGGTTTAGAAGTTTAAATAATGATATTGAGATGATAATAAATAAATCTGAAGCTGTGAAAAAAACTAAACAAAAACTAGCGAATGATGAAAATATATCCCCAAAAGAAAAGAAAAAAATCTCGGATGAAGAAAAAGAATATATGAGCAAGAGAAAAGAGATACAAAATAAATTAATTAAGTTTGCAACTCGCATACCAATATTCATGTATTTGACAGATTTCAGAGAGAGAACATTAAAAGATATCATAACAAGATTAGAGCCTAGTTTGTTTAAGAAAGTAACTGGGCTAAAAGTTGAGGATTTTGAATTATTGGTTAGCTTGGGAGTTTTCAATAGCAACCTTATGAATGATGCAGTATTCAAGTTTAAGAGATATGAAGAATCAAGTCTTTCTTATACAGGAATATACAAACATACCATTGAACATGTTGGTGGATATGATATTATTATTACTGCTGAAGAATTTAAAAAAAATTAGATTTGACAGAGATATAAAAAATGAGCTCATTTAGAGCCCATTACTTTCTCCATGTAACTAAGTGGCTTGATGTCTGTTATTGTTGTTTTGTGAACAAGTCACTTTTTTATTCTTTTCTTCTCCCGGCTCTGTCCTAAAAGTCTGAAAAACCAAAAAAATATGTTATGGCAGGCTAGCCTGCCATAGAGTTCAGTGCGTATTCCACGCACAGAACGGGAGTTTACACTGCTTCCATATTTCCTTTTTATGCTGCTAAAGCCAGATTCAATCACCTCTCTTCTGTGATAAGTCTTTATCTTGAAATTTTTTGCAGCTTTCATTCTCAAGCCGAAGTTTCTGTGTTCTGGCTTGCTCCATTTTCTAATGGGGATAAAAGCTTTGATGCTGTTTTCTCTGCAAAAATGATGCAGCCATGCTGCATCATAAGCCTTGCCAGCAACAAGGATTTTTGGCTTTGCTCTCTTGAGCAATGATTTCACGCCCCTGATGCCATGCGCAGGAAGAACCCTTATCTTTGCAGAGCTGATTTGCTTGGGCATTTCATGCCCAAGAAGTCAAGCAATTGATTTACCCGCCTGTATGACAGGCGGCAAAATGCCCTTATCAGCAAAGCTGACAAGTGGCCAAGAAATTCATAAGTCTTTGGGCCATAATGGTGCAGCCATCCAGGGCAGCCGATTCTTCTCAACAAACGCTTAATTTTTTTAACAGGCTTTTTTTCTTTTTCCAAGGCAAACATCTCGCATGTGTTTGCCCCCAACAGCAGCCTTACGGCTGCTTTGGGTTATATTTTTTTTGGAAAAAGGGAGATTCAGGGCAGAGCCGTATATAACCTAACCTTTATATAGGCAACAAATTTGTAGATAACTAAAGGAGAAACAAAAATGCATGAAAACTGTGAATGTGAGAATTGCGAAGAATATGTTCTGTCAATAAACAGCCCTGCACCAGTATTTACAGCTGAAGCATTTCATGAAAGCCAGATTAAAAAAATTTCTTTGAAAGATTACAAGGGGAAATGGGTAATCCTGTTTTTTTATCCTGCAGATTTTACATTTGTCTGTCCGACTGAATTGGGGGAAATGGCAGATAAATACGAACAATTTAAAAAACTTGGATGCGAAGTTCTAAGTGTCTCAACAGACACAGCTTTTGTCCACATAGCTTGGCACGATAGTTCTGAAACAATAAAAAAGATAAAATTTCCAATGGTCGCAGATCCATCACACGAAATCTCAATAAAATACCAGACTTTAATCCCTGAAGAAGGTGTTGCATTAAGAGGCACTTTTTTAATAAATCCCGAGGGAATTTTGAAAGCTTATGAAATTCATGATAATTCAATTGGAAGAAGCAGTGACGAGCTTATTAGAAAATTAGAAGCTGCAAAATTTGTTGAAGAACATGGTGGGGAAGTTTGCCCTGCAAACTGGAAGCCAGGAAAGAAAACCCTCAAGCCAGGAATTGACTTAATCGGCAAAATATAAGAAATTAAGCTAATTGCATTATTATTTTTATTCATGCAACTCTTTTAAGATGTTTTATCAAATAATTTTCTTCTTCCTCTTCAGGTTCTTCATTATTTTTAGATTCTTCAGGAGAAGGTGTAGGTTTCTCTGCTGGTTTTGTTTTTCTTTCCTGAACAGCAGCGGGCTTTATCTTTCTTATCTTGGATTCAATAACCTCGGGAGATGCTTCAAAATAATCTTTTTCTTTTTTCTTCATTTCAAAGTTGCCTATTCCCTGTGAATTTTCTTTGAGGACAAGCTCAACAGTTGACATCTCTTCTTCAGACATCTGTTTAGGCTGCCATAAAAAATTAATGCCATCTCCTTCTTTTCTTGGGATTATATTGACCATAAAATGAGCCAAATCCTGTCCTGCTGCAATCCCATTATTAATAAGTATATTAGTGCCCTGTATTTCTGCGCTTTCAAATAAAACAACAGAAAGCTTGTTTGCAATCTGAAAAAGATGATTTATTGTATAATCAGAAACCTGTTCAATTATTGGATAATGCTTTTTCGGCATCACAGCCAGATGGCCAAAAGCTGCAGGGTTTTCATCTATCATAGCTACAACTTCATCATCCTCATAAATGGCCATGCCTTTTTTTTGGCTTATGGCTATACACACTTCGCAGTTTT
>Ga0210019_1005814_pt1 | contig 10137 bp, 9 predicted proteins | sample CryGeyCG2114_020_2_FD_183969 | JGI IMG/M metagenome (GOLD analysis project Ga0210019, IMG submission 183969) | Groundwater microbial communities from aquifer - Crystal Geyser CG11_big_fil_rev_8/21/14_0.20 (SPAdes) (version 2) | ecosystem: Environmental > Aquatic > Deep subsurface > Groundwater ...
TATCTTGAGAGCCGAAGGTTGCCATATGCTGTTCATTTATGCCGGTTAAAATTCCAACTTTAGGTTTGGCAATATCGCACAAAAGTTTAATCCCTCCCCTATTATAAGCTCCCATTTCGCAAACAAAAACTTGATGTTCGGGTTTTAAATCGTTTAAGATACACTGAGATATTCCAACCTCTGAATTTTGATGCTCCTTGGTTTTTAAAACTTTGTATTTTTCTGATAAAATTGTAGTTAAAAATTCTTTGGTTGAGGTTTTACCGTAACTTCCGGTAATGCCGATCACTGAAAGATCTTTAAATCTGGCCCGTTTTTTTTTGGCTTTGTTTATAATGTTCAATCTCCAAAAAATTGCCAAAGGATGCCAGGAAAAAACTGAAATTGTGGAGAATATAGGAGTAAGAAAATCTAAGATTAAAAGATAAAAAATCAAAAGATAAAAATAGAACAGATGGGAAAGCGAAAAAGGAAAGTCATATGTTTTTTGAAGAATTGCAACAGATAAAGTAAAAATAATTAAAATTTCAAAGAGAATTCCGGTGAAGATAATTAAAACTGTTTTTTTAGTAAAGATTGGAGTTTTAAGAGTTTTTCTTTTGAAATTCCACAAAGTTTTAGCTCCCTCTAGAACAAAAATTAAAAAAACAGCCGAAAGATAAAAGATAAATATATCAAAGTTGGCGGAAAAGAGTAGAAATAAAAGAGGCAGAAAAAATGGAAAAACAATTAAGGAAAGTTTAAAAAGATTTAACCGATTTAAAATTATTTTTTTCCCTTTTTCCGTTTGAAAATGAGCTAAAAATCTACCTAAATGATATTCTTTTAATTGCCAGAGATAAACCCAAAACAGAAACTTTTTATTAAAAGCTACCAGCCAAAAAAAGAAAAAAACGAGGAAAAAAATTTTAAAATTCATTTTTTGCCCCGTTAGAAATTCTGGTTAAGTTTTTAAAAAATTTCTAACGGGTTTTAAAAAAATCTAATATTTTTTCTGAAAGCAATCCGGGAACCTCCAGATGAGGACTGTGACCAACTTTTGGAAAAATTTCGAGCCTTGAATCGCTAATTTTTTCTTTAAAAAGATAAGCGTATTTCACCGGGACCATTTTATCTTTATCTCCCCAAACAATTAAAGTTTTATTCTTAATTTTAGGAATCTCTGGCAATAAATCTTCGACTAAAACTTTTTTCATAGTTTCTCGCATGATTGAATTAGCTTTTACGTAATCTTTATAACGGAGAAAACAATAAAAAAAATTTCTGGCAAAATCTTTAAATATCACAAAGGGCTTTAAAGAAAAAACTGCATTGCCAGCTTCCGACATAAGAAGAATTATTTTAGTTTTAATTTCCGGTTTTATTTTAATCCCGGCCGGATCGCATAAAATTAGCTTCCTTATTCTTTCTGCATAAACCGTTGTTAATTTTACGGCAATTCTTCCTCCGAAAGAGTGAGCTATTAGATAAAAATCTCTTAAATTTTGAGAATTAGAAAAATCGATTACCAATTTTGCATAGTCATTTAATGTCCAGGGTTCAGGAGGAGTTTCGCTTTTTCCAAACCCGGGAAGATCGGGACAAACCACAAAATATCCTTTTTTGGCTAAAGTTTCCTGAATTTTTGACCAGGAATCCGAAGAACTTCCCCAGCCGTGCAAAATTAAAATGGGCTGGCCCTCGCCAGCAACTTTGTAATTAACATTTAAACCATTAATTAAGATTTTTTGCTCGGTTATCATCTGATTACTTTAAACTTTAGATATTTCTGTAATGCCTCTGGCACTTTTATGCTTCCATCTTTTTGTTGATAGTTTTCAATAATAGCAATTAGAGTTCTTCCGATAGCGATAGCCGTACCATTTAAGGTGTGGACAAATTCTAATTTTTGGGCTTCAGAATCGCGATAACGAATATTTAATCGCCTTGCCTGAAAATCGGTACAGTTTGAGGTGGAGTGGGTTTCTCGATAGCAATTTTGACCTGGCATCCAGGCTTCAACGTCATATTTGGCAGCGGCTGGATCCCCCAGGTCTCCGGTGCACATTTGAACTACCTGATAAGGAATTTTTAAGGCTTTCATCAATTTTTCTTCCATAGACAATAAAAATTGATGTTCCTCTTTTGACTTTTCCGGATGACAGAAACTAAACATTTCAATTTTATCAAATTGGTGAACCCTTAAAATGCCCCGGGTGTCTTTTCCGTAAGCCCCAGCTTCCCGCCGGAAACAGGTAGAAAAGCCAGCGTATCTTTTCGGCAACTCTTTTTTATCTAAAATCTCATCGGCATGCATTGCACCAATTGACTGCTCTGAAGTTCCAACTAAAACCAAATCATCATTTCTTAAGAAATAAACCTCTTCTCCTTCCCACTTTTCGCATTTGACATTTGACATTTGACATTTGACATTTTTTTTAATATATCCCATTCCTCCCATCATTTCGGGTTTTATCATCACCGGAGGAACCACGGGCATAAATCCTTTTTCGGTTAACGCATCTAAAGCTAAATTTATTAAAGCAAACTCAAGCTGGGCCGCTTCTCTTTTTAAATAACCAAAACGGGTCCCCGAAACTTTAGCCGCTCTTTTAACATCAATCAAGTCTAATTTTTCAGCAATTTCTAAATAATTTTTTGGTTTAAAATCGAATTTTGGAAGCTCTCCTGCTTTTCTTAAAACTATGTTTTCTTTTTCGCTTTTCCCCACCGGAACATCTTTCAGGGGTAAATTGGGAATTTGATACATTAAATCATTAAATTCTTCCTGAAGCTGTTTTAGGGTTTTATTCAATCTGTCGGTATTTTTGTCTAATTCCCTCATTTTTAAGATTATTTTTTGTTTTTCTTTTTCATCTTTTATTTTTGGAATCTTCTCTGTAGTCTTATTTTTTTGAGCAAGCATTCCTTCCAGGGCCCGCAGCGTTTCTCTTTTCTTTTTATCTACCCTCAAAAGACTACCAATATCAACCTCAACCTGTTTTTTCTCACAGCCTTCTTGAACTCTTTGAGGATTTTGACGAATTAATTTTATGTCTAACACATAAGTAAATCAAAAATCAAATATCAAAATGCAAAATGATAAAGTGTTAATTTTGAAATTTTAATCTATCATTTTGATTTTTGCATTTTGAATTTTGATTTTAATATGGGTATTGCTTTTTCTAAAGCTTTTTTTCTATGGGCTATCCTTGCTTCTTCTTCCATGGTTAATTCTCCCAGAACTTTATCAACTTCCGGTACATAAAATAGAGACCTAAAAGGATACCCGGGAATAATTTTTTCAATTGGTTCTTTTATTATAACTCCCCGGAGAATTCCTTCAAATGTTTTGACTGTTTTGTCTATGAGCAGGGCAATAATTACCCTGAGCTGGGCACCTCTTTTTTTCAACGGCACTCCTCTTAACTTCTCAAGAGTCATACTGATCAGTTCGGCATCGGAAGCCTTATGTCCCGGCCAACGCCTTGATTTAACCCCCGGTTCACCATTTAAATAATCTATTTCCAAACCGCTGTCCTCGGCCAGAGTGGGGAGTCCAGTTAGCTTGAGATAAAATAGGGCTTTTTTTCTCGCGTTTTCCTCAAAAGTCTGGCCAGTTTCTTCTATTTTTTGGCTTATTCCCGCCTCCTTTAAAGAAAGCAGTTCTATCTTTAAGTTCAATTCTTTGAAGATCTCTTTATATTCTAAAATCTTCCCAGGATTGGTCGTTGCCAGCAATAATTTTGAGTTTTGCTGGACGCGAAGCGGACTCCCGCAAGGTTGCTTGTCATTTTGCATTTTGATTTTTGATTTTTGATTTTTACTTGGGCCTCATAGTCGGAAATAAGATTATCTCTCTTAAGCTATAAGAGTTGGTTAACAGGGCTACTAATCTATCAATTCCCATTCCGAAGCCGGCGGCCGGGGGCATACCGTACTCTAGAGCTTCCAAGAAATCTTCATCCATTCTCTGAGCTTCTTTAAGCCCGGCTTTAAAAAATCTCTCCTCTTCCTCAAATCTTCTGCGTTGTTCAATTGAGTCATTTAACTCGGAAAAAGCATTTGCAAGTTCTAAACCACCAATTACTAATTGGAAATTAGCCAGTTTCTTTGGACTTTCCTCCAGAGCTTTTGCCAATGGTTGAAAACCGATAGGATAATGAATTACAAATGTTGGCTGCCAAATTTTTGGCCGGCAGAATTTTTTGTAGATCTCGTCTGCGATCTCTACCTTTGATCTTTCTTTCTCTACCAAAATTCCTAATCTCTTTGCTTTCTTAGCTAAAGCCTCCCGGTTAATTTTATCTAGATTTATTTTTGTATAAGTTTTGAGCAGCTCAGAAAGCTCTATCCTTTTCCAGGGTATTTTAAAATCTATCATTTTACCCTCATATTCTATTTTAAACTTGCCAAAAATCTTCCTTAAAATATATTCAAACATTCTTTCGATTAATTTCATTAAATCTTCATGGTTGGCATAGGCCCAGTAAAATTCAAAATGGGTGTATTCTGGATTATGAAATTTATCCATACCTTCATTTCGGAAGCATTTCCCAATTTCATAAACCTTCTCGAAACCTCCTACTAAAAGACGCTTAAGATATAGTTCGGTAGCAATCCTTAAATATAAATCCATATTTAAAGCATTTAAGTAAGTTTTAAAAGGCCTTGCTCTTGCCCCTCCATAAATTGGTTGTAAGGTCGGGGTTTCAACTTCCCAAAATCCTTCTTTTTCTAAAAATTCTCTGATTTCTTTTATAATTCGAGAACGAATTTCAAATTTCTTTTTCACTTCCGGATTGAAAATCAAATCCAAATATCTTTTTCTAAATCTCTCTTCAATATCTTTTAGACCATGCCATTTTTCAGGTAAGGGTAAAAGTGATTTTGTCAACATTTTAAAATCACTAACTTCGACTGTCCTTTCCCCTTTTCTAGTTTTAAACAAAATTCCTCCCACTTCAATAAAATCACCGACATCAAAGTTATCTAAGAAAAATTTATAATTTTTTTCACCTAATTTATCCCGTTTAAAATAGGCCTGAAGCCGACCTGTTCCATCTTCGAAATGAAGGAAAGTTGAACCTCCATGTTCCCGAATTAATCTAATCCGACCAACCAGAACCAATTTTGTTTTAGCCCGGGAAAACTTCTCAAAATTAACCAAGGCCCCCTCAATAGAATGAGTCCTTTTTGTCTTTATGGGATAAGGATTAACACCGGCTTTTTTAATCGCCTCAAGCTTTTTAAGTCGGGTTTTTCGAATATTTAAGATTGGCATAACTTTAGAGTGTTAAACAATTATTTTCTCAGCGTTTTTCCGCGTAGCTATCCGCGTCTTTCCGCTTCTAACTAACCCATAGAAGCAGATTTACGCAGATTACAACGCGGATTTACACGGAATTATTCAACGGTCTCAACTTATTTTATTTTAATTCATTTGGCCCCAGATGAAAAGAGCCCACCGAAACCTAAGGGACGAAGGTGGACTCTAAAAGGAGCTATATTACAGTTTCTACGAGAATAGTGTTATTTTACTTAGTTTTTAAAATTTGTCAGATAAAAAGAACCCTCTTTGGGAGTAATCATAATAATATTTACCGCCTAGCCTTACTTTTTACTCAATTTTTAAGATTTTGTAACAGATTTTTCCCTGGGGGGCGTCTACCTCAATTATGCTGCCTCTTGGCTTATTTAATAAAGCTTTCCCAAAAGGAGATTCGACAGAAACTTTCCCCTCTAAAGGGTTTGCTTCTTCGGCGCTTACTATTTTAAAATTTTCTTTTCTAAAACCGGCCTTTACCAGAATGGTTGAGCCAATTTGAACAAAATCTGTTTGTTTCTTTTTAGAAATAATAACCGCATCGTTGATTAAATCCTCCAATTCTAAAATTCGACCCTCTAAAAAAGCTTGAGTTTCTTTTGCTTCTTGGTATTCCGAGTTTTCGGTCAGGTCCCCAAAAGAAGCACACCTTTCGAGTCTTTCGGCGATTTCTTTTCGTTTCACATTTTTTAAATAGTCTAATTCCTTTTTAAATTTTTCCAGCCCCTCCGGGCTCAAATATTTTGTCATACCCCGTTAACCCCGTTAGAAAGCTCGCTCCGTTAGAAAGTTGCTTCTCAAATCTGTAAATGTAGGTTTTGTTCTGCAAAATTTACGATGCGGCCTTTCTGACGGGACGAGCTTGACAAAGGTTTTAGTGGTTTTGTTTTTCTTTTTGCGAGGAGTGTCTTTCTTTCTAACGGGGTAAACTTATCAACATAATATCTAAATAAAAAAGCCTGTCAAGTCCTGAAGTGTGGATAACCTAAAATTCTAATGTTCTGCAAAATACCACTCCAATACTTCTTTTGCTACCGGTAAAGTGGCAGACTGAACTCCTTTTATATCTTCAATAATAATAGTTAAAACAATTTGAGGATTTTCATAGGGGGCAAAAACCGTGACCCAATGATGATAATACTCTTCTTTTGAGCTTTGAGCGGTTCCGGTTTTGGCGGCGACTTTAACCGGCAAATCATTCAATAAAACTGCGGAACCTGAAGTTACGGCTTGCCTCATTCCTTCCCGGACTATCTCAATGCTTTGAGAATCAACGAAATTTTCTCTGATAATTTTTGATTCAATCTGCTTGATTATCTTTGTTTCATCAGTGCTATCTATAATTTTTTGAATCAGATAGGGTTTAAATATTTTCCCCCCATTAGCTATGGCTGAAAACCCGGCACAAACTTCTAAAGGGGTGGCAGCGAAAGGACCCTGGCCGATTGAGAGATGATAGGTATCTCCTAAATGCCAGTTTTTGTCAATTTTAGGTAAAATGCCCTTCCCCTCTTCCGGTAAATCAATTCCGGTTTTGGCTCCCCAATTAAAAAACTCAAGATATTTTATTATTTTTTCCGGACCCAATCCTATAAAATCTTTATACCCTCCACCAATTTGATAAAAGAATGTATTAACCGATTCAGCAATAGCTCTTTTAAGGTCGCTTGTGCCGTGAAAAGTCCAGTCTTCAAAACATTCATCTTTTTCTGAATATGGATTCCAAACGCAAATTTCTAAAGGGCAGTAAATTTTTGTGTTTTTGGTAATAATTCCCTCTTCCAGGGCCGCAACCCCAATTAAGGGTTTAATTACTGACCCGGTTGGGTATCCAATCCCCGACATGGCTCGATTAAAAAGGGGCTTATTTTCGTCGCTCTTTAGCTCCTTCCATTCTTCTTTCGAAATTCCTTGAGAAAGTAAATTATTATCAAAATCGGGAAGGCTGACCAAACTCAAGACTCCTCCGGTATCTGGATCCAGGGCGACAGCAGCAGCACGGATTGCCCCAACTCTTTTAAGAGATTTTTGCAGTTCTTGAACAATTTTTTTCTGGAGTTCAAAGTCTAAATTTAAAATTAAACTTTTCCCAGGCTCGGCCTGAGAAACTAAATCTTCTGCCTTTTTTCGACCAAGGGCATCTTTTTCAATTCGAATTTTTCCGGGGTCCCCCCTCAAATTTTTTTCATAAGTCTTTTCTATCCCTACCCTTCCAATATAATCTGTAACAGCATAGTCAGGATTGGTTTCAAGGTCTTGTCTGTTTACCTTTCCGGTGTATCCAAGTAAATGAACAAGGTTCTTATCAAGATAATCTCTGACCGTATTTTTTTCAATCCTGAAACCTTGCAACTCTTTAATTCTCGTTTCTAAAACTACTAAAATTTGATGGGGAAGGTTTTCAGAAATTAGAATCTCTGAAAATTCACTTCCTTCAATTGTTTTTAAAAGAATCTCTGGGTCTTCCTTAAGAATTTCAGCCACTTTTGCGATTACTTCCATTTTTTCTTTAACTCGACCGGGCAAATCTCTTTTATCGCAAACCAAATCATAAGCGGGTTTATTCCAGACTAATTGCCGCATATATCTGTCATAAATAATTCCTCTATCGGCTCGTATTTGATAAATTCTTTCTGAATTTTCTCTGGAGAGACGAGAAAATTTTTGATTTTCCAGTGCTTGAAATTGAAAAGTTTTATCAAGAAGAACTAAAAATAAAATAAAAAAAATAATCCCCAATATTAAAAATTTTAGAGCGGGGACAGGAACCTCAAATTTCCCCTTGGCATCCCCGTCTTTTTCCTGAGCTAATTTATCTAAAAAAATTTCCTGTGGCTCTATATCTTTTTTAAAACAAAGACTTACTCTTTTGTTTTTAAGATATTTATCCATAGATATTTCTTTAATATTAATTTAATAAAAATTGATATAGCCGTGTAAATTAAAATTTGAAATCCGATTGGTCCCGAAGAAAAAATATCTAAAAAGAATCCCCCGAATACTGCTCCCCAAACTCCTGAGTTTTCGCCCCCCGCCACTTTTTTAAAAAAAATGGTAGGGGGTTCAGAAATGCTTAAAACAACCACCAAAAGCAAAATAAAGTTTGGAACATGACCAAAAATATTAAAATGAACCAAAAAGCTGGTTTGAAGCAAAACTAAAATGTAAAATAAAATGGCGAGAATTAATATTTTTCTCATTTTTTCATCAACGGAACCGGGCAGTAATTTAAAAATCGCTAATTATGAATACCGCATTTAACTCCTTGATATTAAAAGCAGGTTCAACTTTCGCTCTTTGAAACGGAGTAACATCATTTTTTTCTATCTTTTTAATTTCGCCCACTAAAATTCCCTCAGGGAAAATTCCTTCAAAACCGGTAGTAACAACAGAACTTCCTTCTTTAACAGTAGCTTCTCGGGGCATTAAATCAAAAATAACTCTAAAATTTCCTTCGCCTCGCACTACGCCAAGAACCCCGTTATCAGCAGTTATTATTTTGGCATTGAATGAACTATTTTTGTTTGAAATTAAAGTAATCCGCGAAAAATTTTCATAAACTTCATCAATTTTTCCCAGAAGAGTTCTTTGAGGAGTAATTACCGGAAAATCCTTCAAAATGCCTTCTTTTAAACCCTTATTGATTAAAACAGAATCTTCTAAGGCATCCTTTCCACTTACGTCGGCTAAGATTAATTTGAAATCTTTTTTTAAATCAATCTCCAAAGCTTTTCTTAAATCCTCGTTTTCTCTTTTTAATTCTTTTAGTTCAGTATTTTCACTTAATAATTCTTGAATTTTTAATTTAAGTTTTTCGTTCTCCGTTTTTAACTCTTTTATTTCAACAATAATTTCAAAAAAACTTGATGTCCTATCCCCTGCTTGCCAGAGAACTTTCTGAATCGGAAAAGATATCAAATAAAAGAAGTTTTTTACCTCTTTTTGAAAAAAATTTAAAGACAGAACGAGTAAAATTGTGACTCCCATAATTAAAATTTTGTTTCTCTTAAGAGGCGGCCTCATAATTATTTATTTTAACTCAAATTTCACCCCCTAGCAAATTTGAGCAATAAAAAAAGCCCAAGATATCTCTAGTCTCTAGGGCGACGACCTAGCCCGTCAAGTACCCATTTTTTAGAGGACGCGCGCAAAAAATTCTTTCAATTTGGAGCGATATTTTCTATCTTATTACGCACTATCTTTACTCTATCGCATTTACCCCCACATCAATCTCGTTAAAAAATATCTATAAAAACAAACCAACGATTATAAGATTGGTGTGGGGGTTAAAAATCCTACTGCAACATTATTAAACAAGACGTGTAAAATAATAGCTCCTGCCAGTCCAAAAATTAAAAACCATCTTCTTGCCAAACCGGCAAAAACCATTACTAAAACCGTAATAATGTGCATGGGCACTGCCCATAAAAATCTTTGTACAAAAACACTGAAATCGCCAAGTTGAAAAATCTGATTAAGATAAAAAAAGTTTTCTGACACGCCAAATAAAAATCCAAACGAAATTCCGGCCAAGATTTTCTGTCTGGTGGTTGGAAAATTAAGGATTAAAAAAAGAACAATTATGGCTTTGGCAGCTTCTTCTATCATTTCAGTAAAACCGGCAATTTGAACAATCGGTATCAAAATTAAAGGCAAGACAATTCCAGCAACAACCAGAATAGCAATTTTCAAATTATTTTCCATTTTAGAAAGAAGTTATTGCCAATAAAATTAGAGCGGCCAGAACCCCGATAATAATCAGAATTTTAACCATTTTAATTGTTTGTCGCAAATCAACCACTGGTTTACCAAAAGGCGGCAAGAAATAAGTG
>Ga0210019_1005816_pt1 | contig 10137 bp, 8 predicted proteins | sample CryGeyCG2114_020_2_FD_183969 | JGI IMG/M metagenome (GOLD analysis project Ga0210019, IMG submission 183969) | Groundwater microbial communities from aquifer - Crystal Geyser CG11_big_fil_rev_8/21/14_0.20 (SPAdes) (version 2) | ecosystem: Environmental > Aquatic > Deep subsurface > Groundwater ...
CGGCGGCCGTAACTATAACGGTCCTAAGGTAGCGAAATTCCTTGTCGGGTAAGTTCCGACCTGCACGAATGGCGTAACGATTTCTCCGGTGTCTCAACCAGATGCTCAGCGAACTTGAAACCTCGGTGAAAATGCCGAGTACCCGCAGAAGGACGGAAAGACCCCGTGAACCTTTACTGTAGCTTGACAGTGAACTTTGAAACAGCGTGTGCAGGATAGGTGGGAGCCTTTGAAGCTAGGACGCTAGTCTTAGTGGAGGCACCCTTGAGATACCACCCTCGTTGTTTTAAAGTTCTAACCTGCGCCCGTTATCCGGGCGAGGGACACTGTCTGGTGGGCAGTTTGACTGGGGCGGTCGCCTCCCAAAATGTAACGGAGGCGCGCGATGGTTCCCTCAGCCTGATTGGAAACCAGGCGACGAGTGTATTGGCATAAGGGAGCTTGACTGCGAGACAAACAAGTCGAGCAGGTGCGAAAGCAGGCCAAAGTGATCCGGTGGTTCCGCGTGGAAGGGCCATCGCTCAACGGATAAAAGGTACTCCGGGGATAACAGGCTTATCTCCCCCAAGAGTCCACATCGACGGGGAGGTTTGGCACCTCGATGTCGGCTCATCACATCCTGGGGCTGGAGCAGGTCCCAAGGGTTTGGCTGTTCGCCAATTAAAGTGGTACGCGAGCTGGGTTCAGAACGTCGTGAGACAGTTCGGTCCTTATCCTCTGTGGGCGCAGGAAAATTGAGAGGAGTTGTCCTTAGTACGAGAGGACCGGGATGAACGAACCTCTGGTGTTCCAGTTGTCGTGCCAACGGCAGCGCTGGGTAGCTATGTTCGGATCTGATAACCGCTGAAAGCATCTAAGCGGGAAGCAGACCTCAAGATAAATTTTCCCTAGATCTTCGGATCTCTAAAGACCCCTTGTAGACTACGAGGTTGATAGGCGAAAGGTGTAAGTGCAGTAATGTATTTAGCTGATTCGTACTAATCGGTCGTGAGGCTTTTTTAAATTAAAATCTTGGATTCCCAACATTTATTGCTGAATAAAACCAATTCATTGTTAAAGATTAAAGTTGAAAAATTGTGACTTTAGCGTTACAAGCTTGTTTCGCTAGAGTTTAGATTCTTCGATATTGAAAACTGAATAATTTGCTGGTGTTGATAGCGGCGGGGGTACACCTGATCCCATCCCGAACTCAGAAGTTAAGCCCGCCAGCGGCGATGGTACTGCAGGGGCAACTCTGTGGAAGAGTAGCACGACGCCAGCTCTAATATAAAACCGCATTTGCGAAGCCTCAGGGTGGAACAAATGCGGTTTTTCTTTTTGTGGCCCCTAAAATTTTAAAGTTGAGTTGCTCAGTTTCAGATTGAATAAGAATGATCTGGATGCGAACAGGAGTGAGGCATGTCGAAAAACAAAAAATACGACCCAGCCACAGAGAATCTTTCAAGCGACGTACTTTTAAAAATTGTCCATGATTTGGCGGGACCAATCTCTTCTTTGGGCGCAATGCAAGTAGCAATTCAGAATGGAAAGACTCCAGGCGATATTTGTAAGCTAGTGGATTTGACACTAGAAAAACTTTCAAGCATCAGAGAATTTGTGTCCGCTCAAGCAAAATCCGGCAACTGATCACATACCTCGAGCGAATAGCCTTTGTAGGGCCAGTTCCCTATTCGTGTAACTCTTTCCACGCAACAAAACCTACCAATTAGGTAAAGGACACTTACGACCGCTACTCTAAAACAAACAAGCCTTCTCTGATTGCCAGTCGCCTTACCGGATGAGCCATTGCAGCGTCTATCATAAAAAAGGTTCGCTTACTAAGTGTTGCTACACAAGCCTCTGCGGGAAGTCCCAATTCTTCGATGTTCTTTAAAAATAGTTCGGATGCGTTATTGGAGTTTAAGATCAAAATAACGGAAATCTCGGTTTCATAAGCAGACCACAGCGTAAGAAAAGCCTCGCCAGGTGGCTCGACTGCGATCAATGTGTCAGGTGAAACTCGAAGTAGCGCCCTAAGAATGCCTACGTACTCCTCCTTTCTAGAAGATTTACGCAATATCCATGTTTTTGGAAAATTCCAATTATCAAGCTCTTCGGCAATGGCGGCGACGGGTTCGCTTCCGTTCAAAGTACTCTCAAGTTTTTCACTGAAATAGGCTTCACCATTTTTAAGGAGAGCTAAATCATTTGAATAAATGACGCAACTGGCACGAGATTTAATTGAATCATTGAGGATTTCTTTGAGAGCGTTGGAGATATTCACAGAAACAATAATTCCATCGCCACGACGCTCTATCAACCCGAAAAAAAGGAGAGGTTGAGGTTTTCATTCGAAACTTAGCCCCGGACTCAAACGTGGCAGTGGTCTATTAGGCGCATCAATTTTCAATCACTTGAAGCTATTCTGTCACTAGTGACTACCGAAAGTCGGTAAAAGCTGTGCGCATAGCGTTAGCAGAAGGACGCAGCTGCTCTTCGTTTAACTGGGCCAGAGGAGTATCTACCAAGTTCAGCGTTTCGACTAAACTAGGTCGCGCGCTGTAACGAAACAATCCAGTTAAGATTTCGCCCTTAGTTTTAGAAGCTTCAATCAACTGAACAGCGGCACATTTGTCCGTAAGATCGAGATCTCGCGAGTCAATTTTTGAAAGAACCAAGTGGGAGCCGTCCGGTAAATCCACGACGACCCTGGAGCCCTCTGCATATTCAACAGTAATTTCATCGTGAGCCTCGATAAACCCGAGCTCTTGCAAGTTTACCCTGTGATCTTTAACGTAGTCATAACTTTTTAAACTCGAGGCCTGGTTGTTAAAAGTGATACAAGGTGAAATCACGTCAATGACCGACGTTCCACGATACCTCATCGCTGCAGATATCAAAGGTACCAATTGCTTTGAATCTCCAGAGAATGATCGGGCGACAAACCCACAGCCAAGTTCTATTGCTAGTGTGCAAATGTCGATCTCTGAAAAGGGATTCTTCTCTCCTGATTTGAGACTTGCTCCAGATTCTGATGTTGCAGAAAACTGCCCTTTGGTTAATCCGTAAACACCGTTGTTTGCGACTACATATGTAATATCGAGGTTGCGACGAATCATATGTATGAACTGCCCGACACCAATGCTTGCGGTGTCTCCATCGCCACTAATTCCAATGAGTTTAAGAGATCGGTTTGCAAGGTTAACCCCTGTTGAGACCGAAGGCATTCGCCCGTGAACAGCATTGAATGCAAAACTGCGGCTCATAAAATATGCGGGGGTTTTTGAGGAACATCCAATTCCGGACATTTTCGCAACCGTGTAAGGATCGATGTTTGATTGGTAAAACGCCGAAACAATGTTGTTAGAAATACTATCGTGTCCGCATCCTGTGCAAAGAGTCGACTTACTGCCGGAATAATCAGCTCGGGTAAGTCCGATTCGGTTTTGATTCGGTTTCGCGGGAGCTATTTCTGTCATTCAAATCACCTACTTATTTCGAATTCAACAAATGCAATAAACGAGCTACCTTCAAAAATAATACTTCACTTCAAAAACGTAGCACTAATACTCTCAATTCCTACTTCAATACTTCATTTTTATAATGAAGTTTTAAGCGCCATATCTCCTTGCCGCTCTACAAACCCGATTATCTTTTGAGCAATGACGTTTGAATCAATAGGCAAGCCGTCATAGGAAAGAACAGGCACGACCCTTTCTGCAAAAGACGGAAATTCCATTCCCAGAATTTTTGTCATCTGCCCATCGCGATTTTGTTCAACAACAAAGATTCTAGTGTGTGAACTTAGAAAATCCTTAACCTCGGACCCGAACGGAACTGCACGAATTCTCATATAGGAGACACTTGCACCGCGTTCATTTAGCAACGAAATTATCTCTGGCATTGCAATATCTGTCGAACCGAACGCAACAATCGCCAATTGTTTCTGCTCGTCGCCAAAATGATTACCTGTCTCGCCACGAATGCCACTTAGTTCGGCCCGAGTTGTAGGCTCCTCGCCGCTTTCACTGTATTTTTCTACGGAGATTTTAGAAGTTAATGTTTTTACGTTAAGCGAAGAGTCTGACTGGTGATTAGCAGTGGAGTCAGAAGTCGCCGAACCTAAACTATGAAAACTCACTTCAGCCGTCGGGACTCGGGTGCGTGCGGTTTCGTACTTTCGGTTAAGGCGATCGACTATTCTTACGTAAGCCTCTTGGTTTTCGGTGTATTGCCCTTTCTCGTTGTGGCCAGAGCCCCTAGTGAAATAAGAGGCTTTAGGATGCGCTGTTCCCGGCAAAGTCCTGTAAGGGATTCCATCACTATCGACATCTTCATATCGAAAGAACTGCGCAATTCGAGGGTCGTCTTTTGAAAGAACCTTTCCGCGCTTAAGGGGTTCTTCGCTTAAATTAGGTTCGTCGCAGACCCAGAGGTTCATCCCTAGATCAAGATCACTCATCACAAAAATAGTTGTTTGTAGCTCTTCTGCGAGGTCAAAGGCAGTTTTCGCAAACTCGAAACATTCAGTTGGGTTTGCGGGGATGAGCATAACATGCTTCGTATCGCCATGAGATAAGCTATATGTCGATAGCAAATCTCCTTGCATGGTTCTTGTTGGCAGTCCCGTCGATGGGCCGACCCTCTGAATATTCCAAATAACCGCGGGTATTTCAGCGAAGTAGGAGTATCCGACAAACTCCGACATAAGACTAATCCCCGGGCCGGACGTAGTTGTCATGGCGCGGGCGCCGGCCCAGGAGGCTCCTAAAACCATGCCTATAGCGGCTAACTCGTCTTCTGCTTGAACTACGGCAAAAGCTTTTTTACCGTCATCACTGAGTCTCATCTTATTCGCGTAGTGAGTAAAACCTTCTGCCAACGAACTTGATGGAGTAATTGGGTACCATGACACGAACGAACAGCCACCCCATACTGAGCCAAGTGCTGCCATCGTATTGCCGTCAACGATCATTTTTTTGTCATTAGCTTGCGTCTCTTCGATCACATACGGAAAAGAAAAGTTGAGAGTTTCTTTGGCGTATGTTCTGCCAACCTCTATGGTTTTTTGGTTCACTTCAACAACAGAATCTTTTTTGCCCCGAAACTGATCTTTAACAACCGATGCCAAAACGGCATCAGGAATCTTGAACAGTTCAGAAAGAACTCCGACGTAAATCATGTTCGCCAGCAATTTTTTTAACTTGATAGCGTCCGTTACACCATCCACGAGTGACCGAAAGGGAATTCCGATATTGGTGAGGTCTACCCTTAGCAAAGCGGAGTCGAATTTTAGGTCGGAATTGTAAAAGAAGTAACCACCTGGCGCTGCTTCCTGAATATCTTGGATCAATGTGTCGGGGTTCATGGCAACGGTTATGTCGTTTCCTCCACGCCTTGCAGTGAAACCAAGTGGATGAGCGCGGATAGTAAACCAAGTTGGGAGCCCCGCTATGTTAGACGGGAAAAGGTTTTTGCCGCCAACGGGAACGCCCAATCGAAACAAAGTCTTCAGCAAAATGAGATTTGAGCTTTGGCTCCCACTACCGTTAACGGTCGCGACGGTCAGTACAAAGTTATTGGCGTTCACAACTTCTCCCTCATCGGAAAAAAATCCAGTAACTCAGATTGAAGCTCCGGTTCCAAGCCCACGGCTCGATAAGAGCTATATCCAAAGTGCTATACCTGATTTGGATACGCAATTTACCGCGACTCCGCTCCATCTACAACAAGATGTGCGGATTGGGTCAGATTTCTGTTAAGTACAGTGTCCGACTTGAAACACCCAACAGAAATGGTAGGTTTTCTAGGCACCTAGTTATGCTCCTCGGTTAAGAATTGATTTGGGCTTGTTAGGGGAAATGAGTTTTTTTGCCATTTCCTGAACTAGCTGAAACAGGTGAAATTATGGCAGTTCTTGAGTGTGAACATTTTCCGGCGTGCAGTGGCTGCCAATATCTAGATAAGCCCCTAGAGCTGCAACAAGTCGGCAAGGTGAAGGATGCGCTCAGCGCCCTAAGCGCGGATCTGGCGGAACAAATAGCTGTGCCAGTCTCGGTTATTGGAGTCGGACTAAGCTCACTTCGAACCCGGTTTGACTTTGCTGTTGATCCTGTTCGGGGCACTTATAGATTCGGGTTGTGGAACAAGGCAAAAAAAGAAGTCGTCGATATTCTCAGCTGCCCTCAGCTTCACCCTCAGCTTAATTCAGCATTTCAAGAGTTTAGAGCGTTCCCGCCTCCTATCGAAAAAAGGGGATCTGTTCGGATTCGCGTTTCCCCAAAGGGGGAAAAAGGCGCATGGCTCGACTTTTCAAATGAAGACATCGACCGTTTACTTAAACAAAATGAATGGGTAGGGATTTTGTCTCAAAAAGGGTGGAGGTTGGAGTTTGGCCAGCGTCACAAGTCAGTTACAGTTAAGACTTCCGGTAGCAATGTCTGTGAATCACTTAAACCTGAAAAGAACGAGGACGCTTTGTCATTAGAGGATTCAAGAAATTTGAAACAAGGCGAGGGTAACCTTAGGCTGGGTCTTTCAAAAGAACTTAAACCACATGCTTGGTTTGAGACGACGACTTTCTGTAGCAAGGCAATATCAGAGACGATAATGAAATCGCCGTTATTTTCCACAATAGGCACGTTCACTCAGCCCTCATGGGTCACTCAGGACTATTTGGTAAAAGAAGTGGCCGGGCAAGTTCTCCATGCCAACAACGAGCATGAGGTTTCGAACTGGATTGAAATCGGTTGCGGAATAGGCCAACTGACGATCCCGCTTCTTTCGATGGGGTTTAATGTATTGGCTACAGATTCCTCCGAACAGGCATTAAGCTTTCTTGAGAGAAGCTTTCAGGAGTTTAAGGGACGAATCTCAATCCAAACCGAAGTAGGTAAGTTGTCGCTAAAGAAAATTGATTTTCGAAAACCTCGCAGTGTATTGCTCGGTGGCCAGTACAAGAGGTTTCGTCCGCATGAAAAGTCGTTCAACTGGCAGTCGGCAATTGAGTCGAAGCCATTCGGGGTATTGATTGATCCCCCTCGCTCTGGTCTTGGTGAACTCAGCCTAAGTTTAGAGAAATTTTTTGAAGAAAAACTTCCAAAAACCATTATCTATGTTTGCTGCTCCCCCGCTGAAGTGATGGCGAAAGATATTAAGGTGCTCAAGGAGAGGTGTGGTTATCATCTCTCAAAGTTAACTTTAGTGGATCAGTTTCCACAAACAGAACATAGTGAATGGGTTTTGCAGCTCGTGAGATGATCGGTTCGTGAGATAATCAACCCGTGAGATAATCAACCCGTGAGATAATCAACCCGTGAGATAATCAGCTTGTGAGAGACTAACTGCTCGCAGCGTAACGAAGCTAGTGAGGCGATAAGTTGGTATCGCGCGAAGCTTCTCTGAAAAAGCAATGCTTTGTTGTCGTTGGTCATTGGTCATTGGTCATTGGTTATTGGTCGTCTGTTGACGGCGATCGTTCTCTTCTTGGTGCAAATGTCGCTTTTACTCCCAGTGAATTCACCCAACTTCGGTAAGCCTCATCAAGTACCTGTATAGGTGCGGGAGGGTGCACCGGGCCCACATGTACTCTCAACTTCCCACTTCTGGCGAAGCTGGCTTCTTTGGGCCAAAGGTCGTAGTTGCCTTCAAGAAACAAGAACAGAATGGATGTGTTAGAGCGATCAGCAAAAACGCTCACCCCTTTTTTAAACGGGTGGATCATTCCATCGCGAGATCGTGTCCCCTCAGGAAACATAACCAACCAAATCTTCGATAACCGGGTGAGTAAAGTGATACATAGCTTAACAGCCTCGCCTTTTCGATCTTTGCGATCTATCGGGATGGCTCCAATGCAATGCTTTGAAAAAAAGGTCATCCAAAATCCCGAAAAAAAATAGTCCTTTGCCGCTGCAAAGTAGACATTGAGCCAATACTTAAACGGTATGCTCGTAGAAATGCTAATAGCATCGAGATGGCTCGCATGATTCGAAATGACGATCAACCTGGGATGATTCTTAAAAACCGTTTTTATGTCTCCGACTACCTTGAGCCGAATATAGAATCGGAAGAATACAAACTTTAAAAATAAGAACCACAAAAAACGAACGAGATAGCTAAATAAGTCAAAGTGCCTGGTAAAAATCGGCAAATGCCTAAGGTGGATTGGCAATTTTGTCCATTGTTCATTTTCGTAGTTCCAATCCCTCACTGCAGAATCCCTCGAATACTACCTGAGACCTGGGGATTTTCTTGAAGGAACTTCAACACAAAGTAAAACACAGGCATAACGAAAATCATTCGGTCGAGCCTGTCTAAAAATCCACCGCGGCCCATTATAAAAGCCCGCGTATCGCGAACTCCAAGATCTCGGCGTATGATAGAAAGCACGAGATCGCCTGTTCCTCCGACTAAGCTAGCGACAAGACCCGAGGCTATCCAGTACTCTTCGTTTCGAATTGGCAGCAAATGTCTCAGCCCCCAAGCGAGTAGAAGTGTGAGTGCCATAGAGACAAAGAACCCAGCAAACGTGCGTCCGTTAGAAATATTTTCAAGTATATGCTTTTTACCGAAATGCCGTGAGTAGGCGATGGCGATATTGTCTGAAAACTCAGTGAGTAAAATGATGTAAATGACGAGAAGCGGTCCCCCTGCAAACTTCCAGATGAGAATAGTGTGAAGCAAAAAACCCCATCCAAGAAAACAAAAATTCAGTAGACTAAGCGACATATACTGAATCATGTTTTTGAACTGATTGAGCAGTATGGGTATTGTTACAATCACCCCTAAAAGTAACATGGGGTAAAGATTAAAAATTGCCGTGTCGGACCTGTAGATACTTACGGCCAAAAAAATATTGAACGCGTAAGTTGTCCAGACGAAGAAGCTCCGATGATACATGCCCGTCATCTGAAAGAACTCTTTTGAGCCAAGAAGAGTGATGCAGGTAAGGCCAACGATGGGCCAAGGCTCGGGGCTCCCAAGAACAAAAAACAGAAGGGGAGCGATGAAAATCCAGCTCTTAAGACTCGCCCAGGCGGTCACAAAATTTGGATTACGATTGCGAAATGGATATATACACGAACACGCTACAACGAGTGCAAATACTACGATATAGGCCGTTTGCCGAAAAAGTGGATCTTCCCACCCAATTTGCTGATTCACAAAAATGCCCCTTTTTTAGAAACTTCTATTGGAGAGGTTAAACGCCTAAACCTTTTAAGTCAGCAAACTATATCTCTTGAGCTTTTTGTAAAGATTCGATCGACTCATTCCCAGAGTCCGCGCTGCTTCATCCACCCCTTGATGGGTTGCCAAGGCCTTCTGAAACAAACTCAATTCAAACTTTGATATAAGTCTCTCGTAGCCCTCTGACAATTCGATGTCGGAGCTTTCGATTTGGGAACCAGGACTTGACTGGTCGCACGTAGACGAATTCGATGCCGACGAAAACTTTTGAAGGCTGGCTTCAACATCTACTTTTCGAATAAAAGGCAAGGGTGATGTCCGCGCCAACGAGTCCATAACTTGTCTCAGTTCGCGAACGTTTCCTGGCCAAGTGTGGCCCTCTAAAAAGTCCGCTGCTTCAGCGGTTATCACTTTCGACTCTCCGTATTTATTCCTTGAAAGAAAGAAGGTGGCGGTCTCTAGTATGTCGGGCTTTCGTTCACGAAGAGACGGTATGTTAATCACGCTTCCATAGAGGCGCCAATAAAGATCTTCTCTGAAACGACCTTCAGACACGAGAGTTTTAAGGTCTATGTTGGAGGCCACGACCACTCGGCACTCTATGCTGGTGATAGCTGATGAGCCCACACGCCTGACTTCGCCAGTTTCTAAAAACCTGAGAAGCTTGGCCTGATTCTGAAGGCTGAGAGTTTCGATTTCATCAAGGAAAATTGTGCCATTTCGGGCAGCTTCGATAAGGCCAATGCGGGCCTGGTCGGCGCCTGTAAAGGCCCCTTTTGCATGTCCGAAAAGCTCCGACTCAAAAAGATTGTCGGGGATAGCTGCAATATTCACCGAAATCCAAGGTTTTGGCTCTAGCAGTTTACGAATCAAACTGGCGGCGACTTCCTTGCCGGCACCGGATTCCCCTTGAATGAGCGTTGGACGAGTATCGATGGAGCATAAGGCGATTTCGCGAAGTATATTGAGCGA
>Ga0210019_1005818_pt1 | contig 10134 bp, 19 predicted proteins | sample CryGeyCG2114_020_2_FD_183969 | JGI IMG/M metagenome (GOLD analysis project Ga0210019, IMG submission 183969) | Groundwater microbial communities from aquifer - Crystal Geyser CG11_big_fil_rev_8/21/14_0.20 (SPAdes) (version 2) | ecosystem: Environmental > Aquatic > Deep subsurface > Groundwater ...
GATAAACGGTTAAAAAACAGTGTGAGGTTTTCTGGCCAATTTTTAAGCTCATTACCTTTTCCAATAAAAAATACCCATAAATATTTGCCATTTAAAGAATCCCTAAATGCGATAGAAAAATTTTACTCAAAATACACCATTAAACAACTCTCTGTAGCAAAAGCAATTCTTCAGTTGGTAGAGGAATGGAATGGTAAACTTCCTCGTTCTTCAATTGCGAAAATATTAAGAGGAACAACCAGGAAATATGACCCAGAAGCTATTTCATTGTTTGGTATCTTCTCTAATTATTGTAGATATGAACTTATGGATTATATTAATAATTTGATTAGAGAAGGATATTTAGCACAGACAGGGGGCCGAACTTCAAAAGTTATAATAACAAATAAAGGTAAATTATTTTTAACCAATCAGACAAAAGATTTAAAGGAGAATTAATAAAATGGCGCGCAAAAAACAAAACAACCTTTAAAAAAAAGCAAAACAAAAAGTCGAACCCTCCTTCGTTAAAACTACTGAAGGGCAGGGAATTAATTGAGCCCTGAAGTGCAACGAAGTTGACTACAGGGTAAACATTTAAGGGAGAATTAATAAAATAAGTTTATGGGTCTGAAAATAAATGAAAAGAAGTTTGAAGTTTTCTTAGAGGTTGCAAGAAAACTAAATGATTTTTTCAATGTTATCCCAATCCTTTATGGATCTCTGGGCCTTTATAAAATAATAGGGGAGTATAGTGAATGTAGCGATATTGATATATTAATTCCTGATGAATTTGTTAATGAAAGATGGAATGAGTTAATTGATTTGATGGAGAAAATGGGATTTAAATTAAAGGATGAACACGAACATGAATTTATTCGTGGTTCAGAAATAGTTGCTTTTGCAAAACAAGATAACTTAATCAAACGAATTGAGTTAGATCCAAATAAGCTGATAGTATCTAATATTAACAATATCAAATTTAAAGAGCTTTTGATTAAAAATTATCTTTCTGTATATAGGCTCATGCTTAGAGATGATTATCGTCAAAAAAAGAGAAAGAAGGCAGATCAAGAAAAAATTGATTTAATAGAGAAATATATTCCTCAAAATAGACGATCTGACTAAAATTTAGTCTGAAGTTAAAATTTATGGAGAAAGAAGAAAATAATTACGCGTTTATAGATGGCAATAATTTATACCGCGGAGTAAAAAATTACGGTTGGGAGATTGATTTTTTAAGATTCAGAAAGTGGTTAAAGGATAAATATGGAATAGTCAGGGCTTATTATTTTATTGGTTTGATTCCCAAAGAAAAAGATATGTATGAGGTGCTGCAAAAGGCTGGTTTTACCTTGATTTTTAAAGAAGTGGTTTACGATGGAGATGGCAAGCCAAAAGGTAACTGTGATGCCGATTTGGTTTTGCAAGCGGTTAGGGATGTTTATGAAAATTCCTGTAAAAAATTAGTATTGGTTACCAGCGACGGAGATTACGCCGGTTTGGTTAAATTTTTGCAAGAAAAAAATAAATTGGAAATCATACTTTCTCCAAGTATTCAAAAAAGATGTTCAATATTATTAAAAAGAACTAATGCGCCAATCACTTATCTGAATATAAACTACATGGGGACAGTCCCCGGAGAAAGGGGAGTGAGAAGTCATACAGGATAAGGCCGGAGAGCTCATTTTCCAAAAATGGCACGATTTAATTAAACCAATGTTTGGAGGTTCAACCTCCAAACATTACGCCTATTAACCTAGGGGCTAATCTAATCCCAAGGAGAAAGACGGAAAATCAAGTTGTGCAAGAAGAAAAATGGGGTCAACTCTATTTTTAACAAAAAGTCGAATCCTTCGATGCGACTCAGGGCAGGGAATTAATTGAGCCCTGAAGTGCAACGAAGTTGACTACAGGGTAAACATTTAAGGGAGAATTAATAAAATAAGTTTATGGGTCTGAAAATAAATGAAAAGAAGTTTGAAGTTTTCTTAGAGGTTGCAAGAAAACTAAATGATTTTTTCAATGTTATCCCAATCCTTTATGGATCTCTGGGCCTTTATAAAATAATAGGGGAGTTTAGTAGGGCGAATGACATTGATGTTTTAGTTCCTGATGAATTAATTCATGAGAAATGGAAAGAACTAATAAATTTTATGGAAGAATTTGGATTTAAATTAGTTGATGAAAAAGAGCACGAGTTTATCAAAAATAATGAAATTGTGGCTTTTGGAAATGGGCTGGATTTACTTAACATAGCGAAAATAGATATTAAAGATTTATTACTTTCGGAGATAAAAGGGATAAAATTTAAAGAGCTTTCTGTGAAGCAGTATCTTCTTTGTTATCAATCAATGCTTCGAGATAAGTATCGTCAGGAGAAATTAAGTAAAAACGACCGTCAAAAAATTAAATTAATCCAAGAGTATATTAAAAAAGCAGGGATAAAATAATCAAAATTTAAAATAAAATTATGACAGAAGAATTTTTAGTTGAAAATCAATGGCTTATTTTATTAATAATTGCTTGGTGTTTGCCATGGAAAGGAGTGGCTTTGTGGAAAGCAGCCAAGAACAACAGTAAATGGTGGTTTATTGCTCTTTTAGTCGTTAATACCTTAGCCATTTTAGAGATTCTTTATATCTTTGTTTTCAGTAAAAAGAAGAAACAGACTGAAATTCATAAAATTTAGCTCGAAGTTGAGGAATGATTAAAAAATATAATAAGCTAATTAGAGATAGAATCTTGAAAATCATTAAGGAAGATGGGGAAAAGCCCTATTTTCGGATTTTAAATAAAAAACAATATCTTAAAGAGATAAAAAAGAAAATATTAGAAGAAGCTAAGGAATTAATAAAAGCCAAGAATGAAAAGGAAATTATTAATGAAATTGTTGATATTCAAGAGCTAATAGATGTCTTAATATCACAACTTGGTTTAACAAAATTAAAAATCCAGAAACATCAGAAAATAAAGAATAAAAAACGGGGTGGCTTCAAAAAACGGTTATTTTTAATAAAAACAGAAAAATAATTAACCAACAAAAAATTAGTAAAATAAATTTATGGCGAAAATAAAAGAAATAATTTACGCCTTTATAGACAGTAATAATTTGAATTTAGGTATTTTAAGCCAAGGTTGGAAACTTGATTTTGCTCGCTTCCGAATTTATCTCAAGGATAAATATCAGGTGGAAAAGGCCTTTTTATTTATCGGTTATGTTCCTGGCAATCAACAACTTTATACTTTTCTTCAAAAGGCCGGTTATATTGTGGTTTTTAAACCGATTCTTGAAATAAACAAAGAGAAAGAAACAAAGATTAAGGGTAATGTTGATGCCGAATTGGTTTTACACACGATGATTGAATATCCTAATTACAAAAAAGCCGTTATTGTTTCGGGAGACGGCGATTTTTATTGTTTGATTGAGTATTTAGAAAAGAAAGAGAAATTGGGACGAATTATTATCCCAAACAGGAAAGCTTATTCTCAGCTTCTCGGGAAATTCAGAAAATATATGGATTATATGAACAATTTAAGAAATAAACTTGGGAGGTATTCTAAATAAAAAAAGGGGTGTCGCTTTAAGGACAAAACCTTAAAGACTTTTCCCCTTCGTGATATTATTAGTATAGCAAATCCTAAAATAGTTTGTCAAGCCCTTTATTCAAAACGAAAAGTCGAACCCTTCGGCAGAGCCGTCGGCACGGTACAGGGGAGGAAATTAATCCTTCGACGAGCTCAGGACGAGTTGAAAAATAAAATTTATGAAAAAATGTTTAACACCCGACGTTAAACAATCAATTATGAAGGAAGAAAATCAACAAAAAAATGAGAAGATTTTTTCTGTTTCTGAATACATCGGCTTAGTTAATAGGGGATTAAGAGAATTCGCCGCAAAAATTATCGGGGAAGTCAGTGAAGTAAAAGCAGGACCAACCGGCCATGTTTATTTCTCTTTAAAAGACGAAAAAAATAAAGGTGTAATCAATTGCATAATCTGGAAATCGAGATATCAGTTATACGGAATTGAATTAAAAGAAGGATTAAAAATTATAGCTTCCGGCTATCCGGAAATATACGCACCGACAGGGAGAATTTCCTTTTTGGCCGAAGTGATTGAGCATGCCGGAGAGGGGGAGTTAAAAAAAGAATACGAAAAATTAAAGAAAAAACTTACCGAAGAAGGGCTTTTCGCAAAAGAAAGAAAACGGCCAATCCCGGCCTATCCTCAAAAAATCGGAGTAATTACTTCTTTGAAAGGAGCTGTTATTGCGGATTTTTCCAATAATTTAGGAAGGTTCGGTTTTAGAGTTAAAATTATTGATTCCCGGGTTGAGGGGCAAACAGCGGTTGCCGATCTTCTATTGTCAATCAGAACATTCAAAAAGCAGGATATCGAAACATTGATTATTATGCGGGGCGGCGGCTCCTTAGAATCAATGATGGCATTTAATAATGAATTATTGGTTAGAGAAGTAGCTAATTTTCCTGTGCCGGTAATTGCTGCCATCGGTCATCATAAAGATGTCTCTCTTGTAACATTAACAGCAGACCTCGCAGTTGATACTCCCAGTATCGCTGCGACCGCTCTGACCGAATCATGGAAACAGGCCACCTTATTTTTAGAAAGATATGAAACGAATATAATTGGCAATTATGAAGAAGCTTTAGATAACGCTGATAATTTTATCAATCAGGCAACCGAAACTGTGCGTGAATATTGTGATTCAATTTTTAATAAATATAAAGAGATTGAAAATAGATTAAGGATTTCGCTCAGGAATTTTCAGAACGCTTTATTAAATGTTAAAATGGATCTGAGGAATTCGATTACCAAATCTTTTTCTGGATTTAAAGCGATATTATTCAGGGTTATTAAACAATTAGAATATGCCGAGAAGGCTGTTAATTCCCATAACCCGGAGCGACAATTAATGCTCGGTTACAGTATCGCGCGATGTAATGGTAGGATAATTAGAACCGTGAAAAATACCAAAATAGGGGACAATATAGACATTCAAGTAACTGATGGAAAAATTGATTCGGAGGCGAAGAGAATTTCATTCTCTTCTTCACCTTCGCCCCAGAAGAGGGGCTCGGTAAGTAAAAAATATAAGTAAAAATTATGGCTAAAGAAAAACAAGACACCAAAAATTTAAATAATAATCTCAAGCGTCTATCCGAAATTACCGAATGGTTTGACAATCAGGAAGAAATTGACGTTGAAGAAGGACTGAAGAAAGTAAAAGAAGCGGTAGAGCTTATCAAGGCCAGTAAAGCAAGACTGAAAACAATTGAGAACGAATTTAAGGAAATCAAAAAAGAGGTAAATCTTGAAGGAGACGATGAGGAGGAGAAAGAGGAGGATATTGATCCTGAAGACAATGAAGATTCTGATAATGAGCCCGACACTAAGGATATCCCTTTTTGAGACAGCCCTAAATTGGTAAAATAGAGCTATGTTTTCAATTGTTGGACTTCTTTATTTTTTAGAAGGACTGATTACTTTCGGGGTAGCTTATAAATTGTTTAAATCTTTCCAAAAAAGTAAAAATTATATTACCAGAAATTTTGCATTTCTATTTTTCTTCTTTACGCCTACTTTTTTTTGTTGGGGACTTCCTAGTCTTGTCGCTCCCGGTAATTCTTTATTGTTAAATATAGGTTCCATAGCGGGAGAAATTTTTATATTTATTGGTTTCGCTTTCGGAATGAGGTCATTTGTGGCAACAAGTGTGGCAACAAAATTTCCGCAACTTTCCCAAAATATTATCTCTTTGGCAACGCTTTTGATAGGCTCTGTTATTGTATTTTTAAACGTAAGTGTTTTTGGTTCTTCTCAACTAAACCCTCAAGGAGTTATTGAATGGAATCTTCATCCTGCAGCAATTGTTATTTATGTTACTTTGATATTATCCCTTACTTTTCCTTTAGGAATTGAGTTTTTTCGACTCAGTATAGTTAATCCAGAAACAAGGGCACGCTCTATACTTCTTGGAGTCGTCTCTTTTTTGGCAGGATTTGGAGGAGCTTTGGTTATTATGAACATTCCCTGGCCAATCCTTATGGTAGGCCATATTCTATTGTCCTTGGGAATTGTTTGTATGGGTTGGGCAATTTTCTTTACAGAAAAAACATAAAAATAATAAAAAAAGGCAAAATAGGGAAAAATGGGGTCAACTCTGATTTTTTAAAGTAAAACAGGTTCTAACATCGTCCCATGGTCGCAGCATTCTACTATAATCCCTTTTTCCTTGTGCCTCTTGACAAGGCAATATGATGTACATTATAATGTACATAGATATATAAATTAATAAACAACATTAATTATGAATACAAAAACAACTTTATCAATTTCAGAAGCAAGAAAAAAAATATTTGAAATGGCTAAAAGGGTTCAAAAACCATCGACTCATTACATTCTGACCGAGAAAGGCAGACCAAAGGTTGCTTTTATGTCTGCTGAAGAGTTTGAATCTTGGCAAGAAACCTTAGAGGTAATACATGATTTTCCTAATTTAGAAAAAGATATTAAAACAGCCGAAAAAGAATATAAGCAAGGCCATTATTCAACCCTTGAAAATGTCTTGCTTAAAGAAGGTTTTGTCTTAGCTGATAAATCAAAGAAATAAACATGTATCAGATAATTTTATCAAGAACCGCAGAAAAAGATTTAGAGAAAGTTAATAAGAAATATAAGCCGCATATCTTCGCGGCTTTATTTGATTTGAGAAAAGACCCATACTCAGGAAAGAAATTAAAGGGCAAGTTTTATACTTGTTATTCTTTGCGAGTTGGTATTTATCGAATTATTTACAAAATTTACAAAACTAAGCTAAATATTCTTATTATTCGTATTGGCCCCCGTCAAGGAGCATATAAATAACGCAATTAGTTTCTAAACCCATTTTACCAATTCTAAACTATCGCCAAAGAGGCGGTTTTTTGGTAAAATGAAATAACATATGGAAAATAATAATAAGACAAAATGGCAAAGGCTGGAAGTATTTTTGGAGTTTTTAATTTTTGGAATTATTGTCGGCGTGGTTGAAGACCTGATTGCCATTGAAGTGGTAACTGACGTACCCATAACCTGGCACATAATCGGCATTATTGTTTTAATCGCGATTCCTTTTGCCCTATTGGGTGAGGTTTTAGTGGATAGAGTAGACTTTGTCGAAATTTTTAAGAAATATTTCAGAAATAAAAACTAATCAAAATTTAGGCCGAGGTTGAAAAAATTAAAATAAAAAGAAAGAGGACTATTGACAAGCGTATGTCCGTTGTATATACTATAGGCATATGAGTAAAACTACCATCAACATCAAGGCGGATAAAAATGTAAAGGAAAAGGCGCAGAAACTGGCGCGCGATCTTGGTATGCCTCTTTCTACCGTCATCAACGCCTATCTCAATCAATTCATTCGTACCAAGGAAGTCCATTTTTACTTAGAGGGAGAGTTAAAGCCGTCTGCGAAGAGGCGATTAGACCGCCTTCAGAAAGAAGTTATGGCGGGCAAAAATCTATCTCCAACTTTTTCTGACGCCCGCAAAGCGACTCGTTACCTAAAGTCACTGTAAGTTACTGTGAAAATAGAATTTCATCGGCATTTTACTAAACATTATAAGAATATTCCGCTTAAAATTCGCCACCAGTTTGAGGAGCGCCTTTTTATTTTTGAAGAGAATCCGTTCCACCCTCTTCTCGACAATCATCCACTTACCGGCGACAGGAAAGGGCAATGGAGTATAAACGTGACGGGTGACTGGCGCGCGATTTATGTATTCAAAGATGAGGACACAATCGTCTTTATTGATATAGACACGCACAGTAATCTTTATAAATAGTTATGAGAAAGCCACAATTTGCCAGCAAAAAATCAAGATCTTATACGGGATGGTGGAAACATGCCAGGTCTTTTGGGAAGCGAGCGGTCAACAAAAGCGAGCGAAAAGGTGCAAAAAGGGAACTTCAAAAGAACTTACTTAACTTGTAAGAATTAACAGCGTTGTTTACAGTTAGTGAAAATGGTGTCAACTCTATTTTTAACAAACCCGAAGTTGATATGAAAATTAGTATTTTTATTAACAATCAAAAATACGAAGGAAAACTAAACAATAGAGAAACAGCAAAAAAGATTTATGAAATCCTACCAATAGAAAGCGTGGGAAATCTCTGGGGCAATGAAATTTATTTTGAGATTCCAATAGAAATAGAAAATGAAAATCTAACCGAAGAGCTTTCAGCAGGGGATTTAGCTTATTGGCCAGAAGGTAATGGTTTTTGTATTTTTTACGGCAGAACACCTGCCAGTACCAATAACGAACCAAAACCCGCCAGCCCGGTCACAGTTATTGGTAAAATTAAAGGGGACATTGAAGACCTCAAAAAACTCAAAGAAGCCAAAATAAAAATAACCAAAATTTAATTTTATTCGATATAGTTCAGAGTAAACCGAAGTTGTAAAAATCGCCTTTCGGGCGGTTTTTTGGTAGAATAAGAATATATGGAAAATAAATTCAAAACTTTTGCTTCTCAATTTGCTCTCCGAGCAGGCCAGATAATTAAGAAGAATTTTAGTTTAGGCATGGAGAAGAAATGGAAAGAAGACAACACACCTGTAACTGAGACGGATCTTGTAATAAATTTCATGTTGATTAGGGAGGTTGCAAAAGAATTTCCTGAACATAGCGTTTTGGCGGAGGAACAAAGCAATATTAAGCATGCAAGTGAATATGTGTGGGTATGCGATCCATTAGATGGTACGACACCTTTTTCGCACGGCATACCTTTATCTACATTCTCCTTAGCATTGGTAAAAAAAGGAGAGGTTATTCTTGGAGTCATAAATGATCCTTTTAGCGAGCGGCTATTTGTTGCAGAAAAGGGCAAAGGAACTTTTTTGAACGACAAGGCGATACAAGTTTCAACAATATCCTTATTAGAGAATGCCATGGGAAATAATGAGATATCTAAGAGGGCAAAATACAACACAGCTAAACTAGCCGATTATCTTGTAATGTCTGATGTTAAATTAATAAAACTTATTTCCATTATCTATCCCTCTGCTTTAGTAGCTGCCGGTGAGTTAGACTTTACGATATTCCCAAACACAACTCCGTGGGATGCAGCCTCTGTAAAAATTATTGTAGAAGAAGCAGGTGGTAAGGTTACTGACATATTCGGAAATGAGCAGAGGTATGATAAAGATATCAATGGATTTGTTGCTTCGAATGGAGTTCTTCACGATCAATTGATTAATTTAACCTCAAAACTTGTTTCATTGAATACAAGAGAGTAATCCGACTGTCGCTCGCCCATCCGCCTTTCGGCGGAGGCGGTTTTTTGGTAGAATGGGAAATATGCTAAACAAAACAATACCAAAAATATTCTTCATCTCTTCAAAATGGAGAAACAAAGAAAAGGTAGAGAAATTAACTAAAGAGTTAAGAAATTTAAGGTTCGAAGTAATCTCATTTCTTGAGTATCCAATTAATAAAGACGTTATTAAAAAAGACCCAGAAGAAGAAATGAGAAAGTGGGAAGCAATGACAGATTGGGAAGGAAATGAGAGAGTTAAACAGATAGCCCAAGAAGATAAAAAAAGTATAAATAGAACCAATACGCTAATTTTATATATTTTTGGGACAGTCCCCAAAAAAGTAGGGCTGGGAAGGTGCGAAAATAAAGGGTTTTTAGGGTAAAATTCTAATTTGGCATAATTTTGTTTGAAATTTGGAAATAAGCTTTAAAATTCTCCTCGAAAAGAATTCAAACAATTTTAAACAATTTTGTGCCATTTTTGAAAAATAACCCCCCAATCCTTACCAGCTCTGGCTTCCCAGCCTTCTTTTACTGGGGACTGTCCCTACTTTTATTAAATTTTTATTCTATTGACACCATTTTTTAAGGAGATATAATGGAAATGATGAAAAAGAAAATTACAATTGAAGATTTGGCCAGAATGGTTAAAAGGGGATTTGATGAAACAGCAAAGAGAAATGAAGTTAACTTAAGATTTGATAAAATTGAAGAGCGCCTTGAGAAAATAGAAAAATTAATTCTCGCTGACCATCGGAGAAGAATCGAAAAATTAGAAGTTGAAGTAAAAGAATTAAAAAATTTATTGGCGATAAAATAATTTTTACTTA
>Ga0210019_1005820_pt1 | contig 10132 bp, 9 predicted proteins | sample CryGeyCG2114_020_2_FD_183969 | JGI IMG/M metagenome (GOLD analysis project Ga0210019, IMG submission 183969) | Groundwater microbial communities from aquifer - Crystal Geyser CG11_big_fil_rev_8/21/14_0.20 (SPAdes) (version 2) | ecosystem: Environmental > Aquatic > Deep subsurface > Groundwater ...
GGTCGCCGTGGGGGCAACGAAAAGTTTGCTCGCCTCAACCCCCGTCATTCCCGCCTGCGCGGGAATGACGTTCTGACTGTCACGGTGAATTCCTTTCTTTGATTGTCAAGTCAGCCTTATTTTAAAGGCTTGAAAGGTTTTCGCCATCTTTTTTTTATGCGATATGAGGGCTAGTTATTCCCCTTTTAAGGGGTGGGCAGGGTGAAGCGGAAGGTGGTTCCTTTTCCCGTTTCGGTTTCAAACCAGAGATTGCCCTTGTAGTTTTCCTCGATAATGCCTTTGCACGAAAGCAAACCGAGTCCATTGCCATCGCTTTTGGTGGTTAGCGAATCTTTAAAAAGATATCCTTGAACCTCTTCCGGGATACCGCAACCTTTATCCGTTATGCTGACTTCTATAGCCCCATCTTTTCGAATGACTCCAACGTCGATCTGGCCGCCACTTTCGGTAACGTAACCGGCATTGATGATCAGGTTTTGCAGGACACGCTGGATATCCAATGGATTAAAAACTGTCTCCAGGGAATTCCCTTGGGGAAAGATATTGATGATTTTATTCTGCAATTGCGGGTGTGTGGAAAGTCCGGTTACGGTTTCCTCTATGACGGGCAAAAGAGGATATTTTGATTTTTTATATTCGGTTTTGATATTTTTCACATGATTCAAACTGGAGTCGAGAAGTTCCATCAGGTTGGTTCGGACAGTTTGGACCACATGCTGGCATTTTTCCATATCCGCCAACCCTTCCCGTTTTTTATGATTGGGGTTGGTGCCGCCCAGTAACTCGATGGTATCTTCAAGGGTCAATTCGGCCAGTCCCAGGGTGCTCAGGTAATTTCGGATATCGTGGGTGAAAATACTCAGTTGACGCATGTCTTTCATCATCGTTTCGAGGTCGTTGCGGACACGGCCTGACAAGGTGCGCATGATGGAAAGGAGTGCTTGCGGTTCTGATGCCAGATAAGTATGGAAATGTTCTTCATTAATTTCCATGAGCACGGTAGGTTGCACTGCTCTTGCCGAAGCGGAACGAGCTTTGGATTCGATCAGTGACATTTCGCCCAGATAGTGCCCGGGACCTAATACTGCTATTTGCTTGGGCCCTTTAAAAACCTCAAGCTCACCTTCGAGGATGAGGTACATGGCATTTTCAAGGTCATCCTCGTGGAAAAGAACTTCTTTCGGAGAGAGAAAAATTTCCCGGCAATGTTCGACCAGTTTTGCCAGAGTGGATTGATCGAAAAAACGGAGCAGGTCCGTTTCTTTTAATAGCTGGATTTTCTGGCTGTTCTCCATGCTAAAGATATATCATTTTTTGCCCGGTTAGGCAATTGACCTGGTCAGCCGGACAGCTGTTTCTATATGCTGGGTTTGAGGGAACATATCTATCAACCTGATATCCTGAACTCGATATCCATCAAGGCGTTCCAAGTCGCGGGCCAGAGTGGATGGATTGCAGGAAACATAAATAATTTGTTGCGGTTTGGCATCTATCAGAGCCTGGATAACTTCTTCCGAGCAACCTTTGCGGGGAGGATCGACGATGAAGGTATGAATGGTTTCATCCAGTACAGGGGCATGTTCTTCCACTGTTCCGGTCAGGAAACGGCAGTTTGATAGTCCATTGCTTTCTGCGCTCAGCCTGGCATCTTCCATTGATGGCGCAAATTTTTCAATTCCGATAACATTTCTGCCCTGTTTTGCCAGCCAGAGGGCGATGCCTCCCGATCCACTATAGGCATCGATTACCGTTTGACCTTCTTCAGTCCATTGGCTGAGGAGGGTATAGAGTTTTTCTGATTGTCCTGAATGGACCTGGAAAAAGGAGCCGAGGGACAGGTAAAAGTTTAACCCGCCCAGATTTTCCCTGTAACGTTCTTTGCCCCACAACAGCCTGTCTTCGGAGCCCATGATCACGTTGGTGTTTTGCATATTGATGTTCTGAATCAGCCCGACAATGCCCAGCTTTTTTAAATCATCTTCCTTGGTCAACTCGGCAAGGAAATCTCTTGGGAACTTGCCCTTATAGGTGACGAGTCCGACCAGGGTTTCCCCTGTTGATGCGGAGTGTCGAATGATCAATCCGCGCAGAAGTCCCCGGTAATGCCGTTCGTGGTAAATAGAGATCTCGTGTTTTTCTATAAGTTGGCGTAGCCACTCCTTGGTCTCATTAATTTTTGGCAGGAGAATGTCACAGGTCGTCGAGTCTGCGATATCATGAGAACCTTCTGCGTAAAATCCGATCTGGGGCTTCCCGCCTTTTCCCTGTAAAGCGAAACTGCCTTTGTTGCGGTATTGGTATCCGTTATCCGCTGGGATGATTTCAATGTTTTCTGGAGTTTCTATGTGGGCAATGCGTTTCAGGCTGTCCTTGACAACCTGGACTTTAAACTCAAGTTGTTTTTCGTAATTCAGGTCCTGGAATTTGCAACCGCCGCATTTGAAGAAAACCGGGCAGGGGGCCTCAACACGGTCTTTCGACAATTCAATTCTTTTTAATACATCCACCACGCCAAAACGCGGAGTGATTTTGATAACTTTTCCAAGAACACGGTCACCGGGCAGTCCCCCTGGTGTGAACAGGGTGTAGCCTTCATGTCGGCACAGGCCGTCACCACTTGAGGCCAGAGTTTCAACATCCAGCTCAAGCCGGTCTCCTCTTTTTACCGGAATATTCAGTTTCAGCTTTGCCATAAAATAAAGAAATCTCCTGTGTAATTGAAGGAGAGACCATAGCACCCACCCGATTGGGAAGCAAATGCTAAAACCTGTTTTTGAAAGTTCCCGGGTTCAGGGTGATTTGCTAACTTACAGGATATTCTTAAACATTTTTCGGTGCAAGGGGGTGCTATACTTCGAAGTATGAATAATTGCGTTGCCATATTTGGAGCTGTCAAAGAAGAGATTGCCGGTATTAAACGGGGCATGAATATTTCAGACCATGTGCGTCTTGGTAAAACTTCAGCGTGGCCCGGGAAATGGGGAAATCAGAATATTGTTCTGATTCGATCCGGTGTTGGCGGACAAAGGGCCGAAGATTCTGTCCGCCAGGTCATTGACCGTTTCCAACCCAGGGCGCTGATCAGTATGGGCTATGCGGGCGCTGTCCAACCAGGGTTGAATGTCGGCGATCTGGTGATTGCCGATGCCATTCTGCAAGAAAAGGAGAGTGGGAAATATTTTCCCGATCCCGATTGGTTGAGTCGCGCGAGAAACACCCCTTGTCCTGATGGCATCAAGATGGTCGTGGGAGGCCTGCTGACGGTTGATAGCGTGATTCATGACCCCGCGGGAAAGCAGGAGTTGGGTAAAAGTTATAGCGTGCAAGCAGTAGAAATGGAAACGGCGGCTTTCGCCAGAGTGGCTGAAAAAAAAGGTTTGCCATTGCTAGCTGTGCGGGCGATCTCCGATAGGCTGGATCAGGAGCTTCTGGACAGTTCTTCATTTCTGGGAAGTGATGGAGAAATTTCAACCCTGAAAGCCGGGTGGTATGTTTTGACGCACCCCGGTTCCATCAAAAACGCCATAGCACTTCGCACACAAACCCAAATCGCCACTCAGACGATGACAAGGTTCCTTTCAGACCTTTTAGGTTAGGGGGAAACTTCAAACTTCCGGGGCGGGGTTTGACCATGGATGAACACAGATAAACATAACTACGCCCCTACTGGATTCCCGCCTCCGCGTCTCTCCCCTTTTCGGATTTGAACTGCCACCTTACAAAAACCGGAAAAATTTGACGCAAAGTAGGGAGAAATTGCATGAATAGAGGGAAATTTTGACTCCGGAGTCTTTAGTCTGAAATTAAATAAATGGTTTGTTTATAGGTGGTTATGCTGTTTTTATCAGGGGGTGAAATGAGTTGGCATGAAGATTGCTTTGTAGATTGTTGAAGATTCGAACTGGCACTGCCACCTCCAACGGATTGGGTTTACCTCCAAGTGGCCCAATCCGTGGCGTGCCAAATCGATGGCTAACAAGTTTTTCTCTCCGGCTCCCTACTAAGGGAGCCGCCCTCCTCCCTTCTTTTAATTTTATCCTCAGAAATTAATTCAGTTTGAATACGAAGTGGGTATCACTACCGCCTCCGCCCGGTTTGGGGCCTCCTGTCAGGAGATGTATCTGGTTGGCCCATATGACTGATGCCAGGCCATGTCTTCCCGAAGGCATGGGGGGGAAGGTTCTCCATTTATTGGTTGAAGGGTCGTAAGCTTCATTTTCAACAAAGGTTCCCGCGCCGGATTCTCCGCCAAATACATGGAGCAATCCATTCAGTACCTGGGAAGTGATACCGCTACGTGCTGTAGGCAGGGGAGCGTGGTCGCTCCACAGACCGGTTTTGGTATCATAAGATTCATGAGTATCCAGATTATTGTTGTAGTTGACGTCCACGCGTCCGCCAATGGCGTGCAGTTTTTTTCCTGTTACGGAAACTGTCAGGTGATCGCGTGCGGTGGGCATGGGGGTAAGGGTCTGCCAGCTATCTGTTTTGGGGTCGTAAACTTCATGGGCAGGGGTGTTGACCAGGTTGAACAGGTTGCGGTGCGCACCACCGACCAAATGAATTTTTCCGTCAATCACTCCAGCCGCATGCGCTCCGCGCGCGGTGGGCATGGGGGCCTTGGCTGTCCAGCGATGGATTTCTGGGTCATATTCGTAGTTCACATCAGTGGGTCGCCAGGTACCCGAATCAAACCCGCCAATAACAAAAAGTTTTCCACCCACCACAGAAGCTGTTGTGTGGTGCAGACTACGAGGAAGGGGAATGATTTGGCTCCATGCGCCTGATTTTGCGTCCCAGACATCCACCTTGTTGGAAATTCCCTTTTCCGTGAACCCACCCAGTAAATAAAATTTATCGCCGATGAGCGCGGCAGAGGACTCTGTTCTTTTAATGGGAGTGGGGGAAAGCTCAGTCCACGAGCCATCAGGGTCCGCTGTAGAAATAAGGGGGAAAATCAAAATTCCCGCAATGAGAGCGATGAAAAACCGTTTCATGATTCCTCCTTCATTGCTCGGCGCAGGACCAATTAGCAATAGCTATTTCTGCTGGCAACAACTGTTTTGCTATTTGCCTCCTTGGCCAAGGGGCATTTGTTCTTTGCCTCGAACAATGTGGTCCAAGGTGATTAACTGCTCCAGAAGTTCTGGCAACAGGTCGAGTTTCAGCATATTTGGTCCATCTGATAACGCCTGGTCGGGATCCGGGTGGACCTCCATGAACAGGGCATCGCAACCCACTGCTACCGCTCCACGGGCAAGGTCAGGGACCATCTCTCTTTGTCCGCCACTCTTTGTTCCCTGGCCTCCGGGCTGTTGCAGGCTGTGGGTGGAATCGAACACTACCGGATAGCCATAATCCCGCATCAAAACAAGGGAGCGCATATCCACCACGAGGTTGTTGTATCCAAAGGTTACCCCTCGTTCTGTCAGCAGGATATTTTTATTGCCGCTTTCCTCAAGTTTGTTCACGACATTCTTCATATCCCAAGGGGCCATGAACTGCCCTTTTTTTACATTGACCGGTTTTCCGGTGCTGGCGGCTTTTACGAGAAGATCTGTTTGCCGACAAAGAAACGCGGGGATCTGTAAAATATCAAGCACCTCCGCCGCAGGCTCAACTTCCTCTTCCTTATGAACATCAGACAAAATGGGGATATCGAGATCGGTCTTTATCTTTTGCAGGATTTTTAATCCTTCTTTCAACCCAGGGCCGCGAAACGATTGAATAGAAGAACGGTTGGCTTTATCGTAAGAAGCTTTGAAAATAAAAGGCACTCCCAGGTCTTCGGTAATGCGTTTCAGTTTTACGGCGATATCCCGGACAATTTTTTCAGACTCAATCACGCAGGGACCCGCGATCAGCGCCAAAGGGTTTCTCCCCCCTATATTAAAGGCGCCTGTAGAAACGGATTGGGTGATTTTGGGTGTATTGCTCATTCGGGCCTCGGTGAAAGGGCACTCTGCACTTCCTGGGAAATGGGAACAGGATGAGGCACTTCGGTGCGGGGGGGCAGTCCTTCCTCGGCAAGAATGCCTAACATGATTTCGCGCACCTTTTCGTTATTGCTGGCTTTATATACGTTGGGAAACCCGTTGGCCGTGATTTCCGCAAGAATGATATCTGGAAACTCATCCGTGAGAAGAAAAATTACAGGAATTTTCCGGAATTTCTTTTTTATATTCATCAGATGCTTGATCTCGTTTTTTTCCTTACGCGGGACAAACACCATCAGGTCGCAACTAATCAGGTCGGATTTTTTAAAACAATCGTTGGGAGAAACAAATGTCATGACCGTGAAAATTTCTTCACTGAGAAATTTAGCCAAATGGATGCGCTCACCCCTGATGGGGTCAACGATGAAGATGGTTTTGTAATCCATGAAATTTTCCTGAAGTTGAAATCATTGTCTGTTGTCCAAGTTTAACATTAAACGGAGCGCCGGTAACGTAAAATCAGTTCCGCCCCGGGCGCGGGGTTTGCTTTATTCATTGCCCTGTGGAACAATAATACAACGCAAGAACGGCAAACCATCTGATACTCGGGTTATTCAAATGAACAAACAAATTAGTTTCCTGTTGCTGATTTTGTTTTTGGTCGTCCCTCCCGCTTATTCCAAAGACCGTGTGGTCGTCGTTGAAATTTCAGGAGCGATCAACCCGGCAGTCGCCGAATATGTTTCCCATGAAATCACCCAGGCCAACGACGAGAAGGATGCGTTGATCGTGTTGCATATGGATACCCCCGGCGGACTGGACACTTCCATGCGGCAGATCATCAAGAAAATCCAAAGCTCCCAGGTTCCAGTGGCCTCATTTGTTGCGCCCAGTGGTTCCAGGGCCGCCTCAGCGGGAACCTTCATCACTATAGCGTCGCATATTGCCGCCATGGCACCCGGCACCAATATTGGTGCCGCCCATCCGGTAAATATGATGGGGGGAGGAGGTGAAGGGAAGGAAGCGCAAACCATGGAGAAAAAAGTGGTTAATGATGCCGCCGCCTACATCCGTTCTCTGGCTGAACTTAGAAAACGCAATGCGCATTGGGCGGAACTTGCGGTGGTCAACAGCGTTTCCATATCTGCGGAAGAGGCCAGGAAGCTCAATGTCATTGACTTCATTGCCGAGGATGTGAATGCCCTGGTGCTGGCTTCTGATGGCAGGGAAATTCAGGTTGCTTCAGGTTCCGTCACGCTCAAGACCAAAAACCTGCAAATTGTTTATCACGAGATGAACCCGCGGCAAAAAATGCTGGATATCATTTCCAGTCCTAATGTTGCCTACATCCTCATGATGCTTGGAATGGTGGGGCTTTATTTTGAATTGTCCAATCCAGGGTTGGTTCTGCCCGGGGTTATTGGGGCCATCAGCCTCATTCTCGCGCTTTATGCCATGCAGGCTTTGCCGATCAACTACGCGGGACTTCTGCTGATTCTTTTTGGCGTGATTCTGTTTATCGCTGAAATCAACGTCATGAGTTATGGCTTGCTATCTGTGTCCGGGGTGATATCGATTTTTCTAGGGTCCACCATGCTGATAGACAGTGACGACCCTGCCATGCAGATTTCCAGGGCTATCCTTTACCCGACGCTGGGCATGACAATTATTCTGTCGCTTGGCATCGTTGTTTTCGCTACCCGCACTCGAAGCCTCAAAAAATTGGGAGGGATGGAGGGAATGATCGGTGAAACCGGTCTGGTGAAAAAAGCCTTAAACCCGCGAGGCACGGTCATGGTCCACGGGGAGTTGTGGGAAGCGGAGGCGGAAACCCAGGTCAACGAAGGAGATACCGTTCGAGTCGATTCGGTGGAAGGCCTGAAAATTAAAGTTTCTCCACTGCCCACCAGCGTGACGATGGACCCCGCGAAAAACCCTTCATGACAATAGCTTTCCCATGTCTCTGCCATCCAGTCGAGTTAATAAGATGACGTGGACTCAGTCGGCCGGTCTGCTGGTTTTTTTTGTCCTGGTCTATGTGGGCTTTCTGCTACTTTTCGAAAACAAAATTATTTTTCATCCTTCCCGTTATCCGGAGGGGTACTGGAATCCCGCTTCTACCGGCGTTCCGGCGCAAGATGTCTATTTTATGGCGGAGGATGGGGTCAAACTGCATGGATGGTTTATTCCTGCTCCCAATGCAGTCGCGACCTGGCTCTGGTTCCACGGCAATGCTGGCAACCTCAGCCACCGGCTCGATAATATCCAGCGTCTCAAGCCGCTCAACCTGAATATTTTTATATTTGATTATCGCGGCTACGGAAGAAGTGAAGGCGAACCTGATGAGCAGGGAATCTATAAAGATTCCAAAGCGGCCTATAAAAAGGTTCTGGAGATGGATACTGTGTCTGTCGATTCACTGTTTTTTTTTGGCCGTTCTTTAGGCGGCATTTGCGCGGTGGAAACAGCCATGAATTATCCTGCCAGAGGGTTGATTCTGGAATCCGTGTTCACCAACTCGGCGGATATGTCAAAACAGGTTTTGCCGTTTATTCCTTTGGGTTGGGCGATCCGATCAAAACTGAACGCAATCGAGAAAATTCCTCACCTGAAGCTCCCAAAACTGTTCTTGCACGGCACGCGCGATGAGATCGTCCCTTATGCCCTTGGGCGCAAATTATTTGAACAGGCCGGGGACCCTAAATCATTTTACCCTATCGAAGGGGCCGGGCATAATGACACGTATATTTTGGGTGGCGCCGGTTATTATGAGGCATTGGGCCGGTTTATTACCGAAACTCTGACAAACTCCAACAATAGAGGATGACCTTCGTGGGATTTTAGGTTACATTTTCCCCTGCGGTTTTTTTTAGCGAGGTTTTGAAATATTCCTATGACAGTACGTAAAGAAATTCTACAAGATATAAAAACTGTGGTGATCAAGATTGGAAGCAGTGTTATTTCCAATCGGGATAAAGGCCGGTCGTCTTTGGAGTGCGGGTTGAGTAAGGACTGGGTGCGGCATTACGCCCGAAAAATAAAGATCATACGTGATAAAGGTTACGATGTGGTGCTGGTCTCATCCGGTGCCATCATGGCAGGGCGTGAACGCCTGGAGTTTGGCCGCGCCGATTTAACCGTTCCAGAAAAACAGGCCTGCGCCGCGATTGGCCAGAGCTTCCTGATGCATACCTATGAGAAGGCTTTCGAGAAAAAAGGGCTGAAGGTTGCCCAGATCCTTTTGAGTCACGAGGACCTTGGCAACCGCACGCGTTACCTGAACGCCAAACACACCATAGAGGCACTTCTGGAAAAGGGCGTCATCCCCATCATCAATGAAAACGATTCGGTCACCGTTGAGGAAATCAAAATCGGCGACAACGATACCCTTTCTGCAACTGTAGCCTGCCTTGTGGACGCGCAATTATTGATCATTTTTTCCGATGTTGAGGGTTTGTATGACCGGGACCCTTCTCTGAAAAACAGGCCTGGCGCTCAAAAAGCCCAGTTGATTTCCCATATTTCCAGAGTCAATGAAGACATTGAGCGGATTGCGGGAAAAAGCAATAATCGTTTGACGGTTGGCGGAATGATCACCAAGGTTCTGGCGGCAAAAAAAACCATGAGCTTTGGCATTCCCACGCTAGTGGTCAATGGACTGGACGACAAGGTCGTCGAGAAAATTTTTGCCGGCAAAGATGTGGGAACATTATTCTGGTCAGGAAAAGGCAAGATTAGTGACCGCAAGCATTGGATCGCGCATACCTTGAAATCCGCCGGAACACTGACCCTTGATGAAGGAGCCCGGAAGGCCCTGGTGGAAAGGGGGAAAAGCCTACTGCCAGCTGGGTTGATTAGGGTTCAGGGCAAATTTGAGTTTGGAAGCGCCCTGACCCTCATCGACGAATCGGGTGCTGAAATCGGCCGCGGACTGGTCAACTATAACTCCCGCGACCTCGATAAAATTAAAGGCATGAAAACCACCGCGGTGCGCAGTCTGATGGGGGAATCTTATTACGAAGAAGTGATTCACCGTGACGACCTTGTTGTCTTCGACTACCGTGGAGGCAATGAGCAAAAAGTTTAACATGAGCAAATACAGGTTTTGTAAGGGCAAACGGTTACATTCCGAATATTTTTTGAATTACAAAATGTGTTTTTGAAAAATTACCGTCCTGTTCAAAAACAGGGAAACC
>Ga0210019_1005825_pt1 | contig 10126 bp, 12 predicted proteins | sample CryGeyCG2114_020_2_FD_183969 | JGI IMG/M metagenome (GOLD analysis project Ga0210019, IMG submission 183969) | Groundwater microbial communities from aquifer - Crystal Geyser CG11_big_fil_rev_8/21/14_0.20 (SPAdes) (version 2) | ecosystem: Environmental > Aquatic > Deep subsurface > Groundwater ...
CTTAAGCCTATGGAGTTTTTTAATCATATTCATTGTAAATATACCGGCATTAAAGGGTTTTTGACCGTGTACAATGACGGGTTAAAATACTGGTATATGATTACAGAAAGAGCCAAATACAAGGCCAAAGTATTAGTATTTTGGGAAAAGCACGGCCTTGAGGCTACCTTAGACGCTTTTCCCGAGAAAAGGCCGACTCTCTTTCTCTGGAAGAAGAAATTCCACTGACAGGCTTTCTCCTGTACAATTTATGGTGCAGTGGCAAGAACAAAAGCTGCTACAGATTCCACAAGTTAATCAACTATTCAAAATGCCTGGGGAGTCTAAAATAGGGTGGCATTATACACGCTGTTGCAAGGGAATGCTAGAAGAGGTAAAATTAATTAATTAATGATTAATGATAAATAACAATATGGCAAAAACAATTTTAGTTTTAAATTCCGGCTCCACTTCTATAAAATATTCTCTTTTTAGCGAGGCGTTAAAAAAAATTGATAGCGGAGAAGAGAAAAAGATAGGATTAAAAGGCGGAGCTAAAAATCATAAAGAGGCCCTTAAAAAGATTTTCAAAAAAATTTCCGGCTCCGGACAAGTAAAAAATTTATCTGATATAAAAGCTGTAGGCCACCGCGTGGTCCACGGCGGAGAAGATTTAAGAAAACCCATCCTTTTAAACAAAAAGGTTCTTAATAAAATAAAAAAGTATTCAAAGTTAGCCCCTCTTCATAATCCTCCCAATGTTGCCGGCATAGAGGCCTGTCAGAAATTACTTCCCAAGGCAAAAAACGTAGCTGTTTTTGACACCGGCTTTTACAAAACTTTAAAACCGGAAAACTATGTTTATGCCCTTCCCTACCGGCTTTACCAAAAAGAGAAAATCAGAAAATACGGCTTTCACGGAATTTCCCACCAATATGTAGCTCAAGAGGCAGAAAAAATTTTAGGCAAAAAAATCCAAAAACTAATAACCTGCCATTTGGGCGGGGGCAGTTCCATTACGGCAATTAAAAACGGCAAGCCGGTGGAAACCTCTATGGGCTTTACTCCTTTGGAAGGATTGGTAATGACTACCCGTTCTGGAAATATTGATCCTGCTATCCCTGTTTATCTAATCCGCCAACTGGGCTACAAACCAGAAGCAGTTGACACTCTTTTAAACAAAAAATCCGGCTTCCTGGGAATTTGCGGAATTAGAAACTTTAAAGAAATTTTACAATCAAAACAAAAAAGAGCAAAACTTGCCTACCATATATATGTAAAGAGTTTAGTCCAGCACATTGCAGCTTATACCGCGAGTTTAGAAGGAATAGACGCCTTGGTATTCACAGCAGGTATTGGAGAAAACGCTGTAAGGTTGAGAAAAGATGCAACAGAACAATTAAAACATCTTGGCTTGGAAATTGACAAAGAAAAAAACAAGAAAAACCAAACTATAATCTCTAAAAAAAATTCAAAGGTCGCAATTTTGGTAATTCCCACTAACGAGGAATTAATGATAGCCCAACAAACCTTAAAATTAATTTCTTAATATTATGAAAAGAGTAGTTTTCCCCGAAGGGGAAGATAAAAGAGTAATTGGGGCAGCTAAAATCCTGAAAAAGAAAAAAATTGCCACTCCTATTCTCATAGGAAGAAAAAAAGTAGAAAATATTGAGGTTATCAATCCCGACACCTCCAGAGACAAAGAAAAATTCGCCAAAGAGCTCTCTAAAATAACCTCTTTCCCTTTTCGGACGACCCGCAATATGATTTCCCATCCTCTATACTTTGGAGCTATGGTTTTGAAATCAAACAAAGCAGAAGCAATGGTTGGAGGGTGCGTTTTTACCTCCGGAGAATTTATTACTATTTCCAAACAAGTAATCGGTCTGGAAAAAGGAATTTCTGTGCCCTCTTCTTACTTTTTGATGGACATCCCCAATTACAAAGGAGGCGAGGAAGGAAAGTTAATTTTTGCCGACGCTTCGGTAAACCCAAACCCTGAACCCCAACAGTTAGCCGATATTGCCATAACCACAGCAAAAACTGCCAAAAATTTCTTTCATTGGAAACCCAAAGTAGCCCTTTTGTCCTTCTCTACCCAAGGAAGCGCTTCTCACCCTCTAGTAGATAAAGTAGTCAAAGCTACAGAAATCGCCAAAAAAAAGGCGCCCCAGTTAGCCATTGAAGGAGAATTACAAGCAGACAGCGCTTTGAGAAAAGAGGTAGCAGAAAGGAAAATGCAAAAAGTAGGAGAAGTCGGAGGCCAAGCAAATATCTTAATTTTTCCTAATTTAGACGCCGGAAATATTGCTTACAAATTGACTACCATTTTAGCCAAGGCATCTGCTTGGGGTCCTATTTTACAGGGTTTTCAAAAACCTTTGAGTGATTTGTCTCGAGGAGTAAAAGAAGAAGAAATTGTAGAAATTGTAAAAATTTTAGTAAAAAAATGATTTGGGGCATAGGAACAGATATTGTAGACACAAAAGAATTTCAGCGCCTTCTTAACTTAAATAGAAAAAACTTTTTAGATTTAATCCTTACAGAAAAAGAAAAATCCCAAGCAAATTCAGACAAAACTCTAACCGGCATTTTTTCGGCCAAAGAAGCTGTTTTTAAGTGTTTGAATCTTCCTGCTTCAGAAATTAAAGATTTCAATTATTTTAAAGAAATAGAAATAACTCACCTTTCTTACGGAAAACCGGAAGCCAAATTTCTTTATTCCTTGGCTCATAAATTTCCCAAAGAAAAATTTAAGGTTTTTGTTTCAATTAGTTATAACTCCCACCACACCACCAGCATAGCTGTAATAGAAACCCCGCCCCGCTAAAGCGGGGCGGGGTTTACTGCCAAGGATAACAGTTATCTTTTAGAGTCAGAAAGTTAAACTTTTTCGAATACAACCACTTTCATTCCTCCTACTCCGTTTACAATTTTTGCTTTTACGGGAGCTGGCAAATTTTCATTGCCTTTTTCTATTTCCTGAGGAGTACTCACCGGCACCCCTTCAATTTTGGTAGCAAACAACGCCTTTTCTTTCAGTATTACCTGGCCGTAAGCAAAAGGAGTTTGGGAAGCAAATTTTTCTCCGGGCAAAGCGCCTGAGACGCTATACATCAACAACATCCCGTCGCCTGACAACTCTTCCCATTTCAGATTCCTGCTTCGGCACTTTCTACAAGCTGAAATAGGAGGAAAATTCATACTCTGGCAATCTTTGCATTTCATTCCCATAATTTTTCCTTCCTCTAAAAAGTCGTACCATTTTTTAACTATTGGTTCCATATTTTATTTAGCTGGCCTATAAACAGCCACTGCCCGATGAAGGGCATAACCTGCGTTTTCTTGAACAGCTATTTTGATGGGCTTTTTAATTTGTCTTTCTCCCGCTTCTCCTCTCATTTGCTTTACTACTTCGTAAGTATCTGCTCCAGCTGAGGCCTCAAAAGCATGCCCTACTCCGTGCCTACCTCCGGAAGTATCCATTGGCTTGTCGCCGTCATATCTGGTTTTACCATCCAAAATTTCTTTCCAGGCCTGTCCTTTATTAAAGTAACCCATTACTTCACTGGTATCCAGGTAAGCGGTCTGGAGGCAATCGTGCACAGAAAGATAATCAATATCTTTTCCTTTGATGCCTGCCATCTTATAGGCCTCTTTGATGGCAGCGATTAAAGCTGAACCATCCCATGGCCAGTTGTAAGCAGCTGAACCAAAGCCGATTAGCTCAATAGGAAGTTTCTTGGTGTACTTTTTAGGTTGAGCGGACAAAATTATCGCCGAAGCCCCGTCTGCCAAAGTCAAAACAGATTTTCTCCTAACAGGCCAGGCGAAAAAAGGACATTTCTCTGACTTCCAGTAATCTTCAACGCTGGAAAAGCCTTCTTTTTTTGCCTCTTGCTCCAATGTCTGCCCCCAAAGAAAGGCTTTGGGGTTGAAAGAAGCGTGCAGCCTAACGTTTTTGTTAATCTGAAGCATCACCCGGTCAAAATCTTCAAAAGAAAGGTTGTTGTTTTTCATATAAGTCAATCCGAGCAGCCCAAACAAAGCATCAATCCCGTAAAAATGCTGATAAGCAAAATTGTGGTCTACTGCGTAATCAGTCCATTTCCACAATTTAACACCAGATAATGGCTTTCTGTCTAAAGGAAAAACAGAATTTTCATCTGGATAAGAATTGGTAATTTCTCCTCCTACCACTAAAATATTTTTATACTTCCCAGAAGCAATCATATCTCTGGCAGTACCCAAAGCAGTAAGGGTAGTAGAGCAAGCAGTATCTATATGAAAACCTGGCTTATTCCTAAGCCCCAACCAGTCAGCTGTATTAGTGGCCTGACTCATACTTAAACTGGTATGAGGGAGCATATTCCCTACCAAAAAAGCGTCTATTTCTTCTGGAGAAATACCGGCATCGTCGTAGGCCTCAAAAGCAGCTTCGGCCATTAACTCCTGAAAAGTTTTGTCTTTCAACTCCGGAGTTTTCAGAAGATCGCCGAACTTTGTCATTCCTACTCCAATAATACTAGGATTTTTTGCCATAATCTCTTTATTATTTTTTTTATTTTCGACCTTTATTTTAACTTTTCAAAAATCCAATCAATGGCTTGGCCTACGGTTTTGTTTTGTCGCACTTCGCTCGGAGAAATTTTTATCCCGAATTCTCCTCCCAAGGCAGCAATTAAAGCCAGCATTGTCATTGAGGTAGGTTGAAGGTCCTCTACAAATCTTGTTTTGCGAGTGATTTGCGAGGGTTTTTTATTAAAAATATCGGCTATGGTTTTTATTACTTTTTTCTCAAGTTCTTTTTTCTCCATTTTTAAAATAAAAATAAATATTTAAATTTTAGACCTTTACCCGCTATTTTCATTATAGCACAAATTTATTTTTCTTCATAATAGTTGTGGATTTAGTAATTGTTCGAAAGTTCGTGGGTGTGCCTTAAATCACTAGCCAAGAACTAGTGATTTTTGATTGGAATAAAGTTAAAATGAGGTTAGAAAAAGTTATTCACCAATGAACATAGGTTTTCCCTGGGCACTATCCCCACATTTTATCCACAATTTCCCGGAAAATCTATGAACCAAATATCTTCTACTAAACCAAAAGTAATTGCTAATTTTTTGGAGAAGTTAGGTTTTGGCAACCAGGGGTGGCAGGAAAGAGCCAGCCATTATTTAATGGGGTTATCGGCCGGCTTTAAGAGGTTCAACATTGAATCTCTAAGCCTAGCTTCTCCTCAATTTACTTATCGCCAGAATTATTACTTCATCACCGAAGCTCAATGGAATGAGGAAGAACTAAATGAAAAAAGGATAGCTTTTCTTAACCGAGATAAAAGAACAAAAATCCAATCAGATGGTTTGTTGATTATCGATGACACTTCTTTTAAGAAATGGGGTTCAAAAACTGATGGAACCTACAAACAATATTCAGCCGAAGAAGGAAAGATAGCCAATTGCAAAGTTATTGTCAGCTCTAATTATGCTGATAATATCCGCAATTATCCTTTAGATCTGGAACCTTATTACAAAGATGACGTCTCTAAGCTCAGATTGGCAGAATTACTGCTCATTAAGGCTAAAAATCGTCATCCTCAATTAAAGCACACTGCTTTTGATAGTTGGTATTGTAAAAAATCAGTCATTAAAACTGCTGAAGAGGAAGGTCTCTATTTCTACTCACAACTTCGTCAAGATCGTAAAGTTGTTTACCGCAAGAGGCTGGTGAAGGCAAGTCGGCTAGTCAAACCGGCCTCTACCTCATCGGTCTCTTCTGGTAAGATTTACGATTTTAAAGAAGTCTATGTGAATGATTTAGGAACCTACCGAATTATCATTTGGAACAGTAAAATCTACATCACCAACAACTATCAAATCTCAGCTTCAGAAGTTATTGATTACTATGAGAAAAGATGGGCCATTGATCAATTCTATAGAGAAGTAAAAGATAATTTAGCTTTCAGCCAATTTCAATTCAGAAAAGGATTGTATATTTTCAGGCATTGGTTAATCGTTTTTCTGGCTTACACTTTTTACATCCATCAAAAATTGAAGGGAGTATTTTCCAAAATCTATCAAGGAGTAGTTGATACTGTTAGTAAAATGACAAAAGTTCTCCAGAATCTTAATCTAGCCAGATTATCTAAAAACCCAATGAACGTATTATTGGCTCAACTTGAATTAAAAACTATCAATTAAAGCCTCATTTTAGGCTTAAAATTGTAAAAGTACTGCAACTATTCAAAATGCCTGGGGAGTCTAAAATAGGGTGGCATTATACACTGGCTTGTCTTTTGGGAAAATTTTTGATAATTATGAAGTGAAAATATGAAAAATATTATTTCAATAATATTTCTTTCTTTTTTGTTTTTCGGGCTTTTTGGAACTCTGATTCAGATGGCTAATGCTTTTGATTGCGTAAATATAAATACTGCGCCCAAAGAAGAATTGGAAAAAATTATCCATATTAGCCCAGCTCGCGCCGCGCAAATTATAAATTTGCGAGAAGAAGCATTATTCTCCTCTCTAGATGATTTAGAGCGGGTGGTCGGTATTGGCCCTGCCAGACTTGCCGACATCAAAAAACAGGGTTTGGCCTGGGTTGACCTGGAATTAGAGCCGTCAAAAATTAAAAAAGAGATTGAGCCTCTCGAAAAAGAATTAGCAGCAATTAGCGAACCGTTAAAATCTCTTGACCTTGTTCAAAACAAACAGATCCCAAAACCTCTTTCTGTTTTCCTGATTGCTCTTGGTCTGGCCATTTTTTCCGGAACGATAATTTTAATCCTTAAAAAGAAACTAAAGCATCTTTCGTAATCAATGAGCTTACTTCAATGTGTCGCTCTTTGGCCATATTCAGGAAGCTACCGGGAAGCCATCCCGGGAGTTGTTTTGCTTCTTAAAAATAAAATTAAAAAGGTGTACAATCAAAATATATGAGCGGTCACAGTCATGCCCGAACTATAAAACATCAAAAAGCTATCACTGATAAAAAAAGGGGTCAAGTATTCTCAAAAATGACCCGGCTGATTTCAGTTGCAGTAAAAGAAGGCGGGGCAAATCCGAAAACTAACTCTAAATTGCGCCTTGCGATTGAAATGGCAAAAAGTTTCAATATGCCAAAAGACAATATCGACCGCGCCATTAAGCGAGGCACAGGTGAGATTGCCGCTGAAAAATTAGAAGAAGTTTTGTTCGAGGCCTATGGTCCGGGCGGGATTGCCATAATCATTGAAGGAATTACTGATAATAAAAACCGAGCGCTTGGAGAAATAAAACAGATTTTAAATCAAAACAACGGAAAGTTGGTTGGCGAAGGAGCAGTGAAATGGATGTTTGAAAAAAAAGGATGCATAACCCTACGAATTACGAATCAATACGAATATATAAATAAAGAAGATTTAGAAATGTTGGCAATCGAAGCGGGGGCAGAGGATATTTATTGGCACAATGAAGTTTTAGATGTCCATACAAAAATTGAAGGATTAGAGAGGGTTAAAAAAAGTTTAGAAGAAAAGAACATCCGGGTTGACTCGGTTTCTTTAGATTGGGTGCCAAAAGAAGAAATCATGGTTGACGGAAAAACAAAACAAGCTTGCCAGAAACTTTTTGAGGCTTTAGACGAAAATGAAGCAGTACAAGAGATATATTCAAACTTGAAATCCTAAGCACTAAATCCTAAATCCTAAACAAATCCCAATGACCAAAATTTCAAATCCCAAACACGAATTTGGGACATTAAGGAATTAGAATTTTGAATTTGTTTAGAATTTCGATATTAGAACTTAGAATTTAGAATTTATGATTATATTAGGTATAGATCCGGGCACGGCCCGTACAGGATTTGGCATCATCAAAAAAACCAAAGACAAAAATAAACTCAAAACTATTGATTACGGTTGCATTACCACAGATTCTACTTTATCTGATGGAAAACGTTTAAAAATAATAAATGATGAACTAAATAAACTAATCAAAAAATACCAACCGGATATTTTGACGGTAGAAAATGTTTATTTTTTTAAAAATTTAAAAACAGCAATGCCCGTCAGCCAGGCAAAAGGAGTAATTCTTTTGACTGCTGCTAAGAAAAAAATTCCGGTTTATGAATTTACTCCTTTGCAAGTTAAAATGACAATTGTTGGTTACGGAAGAGCGGATAAAAAGCAAATTCAAAAAATAGTTAAGGTTTTGCTTAATCTAAAAGAAGTCCCTCGCCCTGATGATGCTGCAGATGCTTTAGCTATAGCTATCTGTTGCGCATATTCTCTTAGGGAACTTGACAGCCCTTGATGGAGCTTTATAATGATTATTGTAAGCCCGGTCAGAAGTCTGCATTTAGTCGCTTAAACTTCTGCAGATTCTTAACGGGATAGAGGCATTCCTCTTGGCCTATAAGAGTATAGGCGAGGGGGAAAAGGTCGAAAACAATAGAAAACAAAATTCATCCGCCTAAGTTTTCCGAAAGAAAATTTTAGCGGCTAAAAATTACAAAGATTATGATAAAAACTCCATTTTTAAACCAAGAAGAGTCTCCAGAAGAAGAAACTCCTGAAGAGACCCCTGAAGAGACCCCTAAAGAGACCCCTAAAGAAGGTGAAATTCAAGAAGGGGAAGAAAAAGAAGAAACGGAAGAATCTCTCTAAAACAAAAGCTCCGCAGTCACTGCGGAGCTTTTGTTAAATTATTTTAACAAATCTTCTTTTCCCGGCCTGAAGAACCCGGTCTTTTTTTATTTCTATAACTTTTTTCCAGTCCGTTTGAACTTTCCCGTCTATTTTGATGCCTTTTTGCTCAAGGAGCCGCTTGGCCTCAGCTTTCGATGAAGCTAATTTTGTTTTAATCAATAGGTCAAGAATGTTTAAAGATTTAGCCTTGATTAAAATTTCTGGAATTCTGCTCGGTAATTTTTTCTCTTTAAAAACTTTATTAAATTCCCTTTCGGCAAGCAGGGCCTTTTTCGCTCCGTAATATATTTTTACGATTTCCTGGGCTAATTCTGCCTTAGCTTCCCGCGGATTAATACTTTTTTGCCTCAACCCTTCTTCTATCTTCCCCAGCTTTTTTAAAGAAAATTCTGTACATAACTTAAAACAATCAATTATAACCTCATCGGGTAGGGCCATTATCTTTCCGTACATTTCGTTTTGGGGAAGATCTAAGGCAATAAAACTTTCTGTCTTACTCATTAATTTTCTGCCGGTTTTTGGATTCACTAAAAGAGGAGTAGTAATTACAAACTTTTCTTTATTTTTTAAAATTTTCATCAAGTCTCTGCCCACCAACATATTAAAAGTCTGATCTGTTCCCCCAACCTCAACATCAACATCCATGGCAACCGAATCATATCCCTGAAGCAAAGGATATAGAAATTCGTGAAGATAAATTTCTTCTTTTCTTCTCAGTCTTTCCTGAAACATACTCCTTTTAATCATATATCCGTGAGTAAATTTAGAAGCCAGCCTGCCAATCTCTTTCATGGTCAACTTGCTCAGCCATTGGCTATTACGCTTCATCTCAACCGGATTTCTCTTGGACCTAAAATCCAATATCTTGCCTGCCTGTTTTCGATATGTTTTCCAGTTTTCCAAAATCTGGCTCTCGGTCAAAGCTTTACGAGCGGTAAATTTCCCTGTAGGATCGCCAATTTGAGCCGTGAAATCGCCGATCAGGAGAATAATTTTATGTCCCAACTCCCGGAATTTCTCCAGCAAAAAAAGATTGGTTGAATGACCCAAATGTAAATGAGAAGCGGTTGGATCTATCCCGTAATAAATAACCAAGCGCCTACCCGATTTAAGAGCTGTCTCCAGTTTTTCTCTTGACGGATAAATTGTATCTACCCCTCTGCCTAAAATCTCTTCAATTTTTTTTGAATCGGTAACTATTCTCATAATTCAAGATTATATATTTTATAATAACAAAAGATTAAAAATTTGCCAATTTATGGGAGATGTTTAACATGCCATGTTAAACAAGTGCTAATTGATTTGATCTTAAAAAGTTGTCAAGATTTAAAAAAATTGCTATCATTTTACATAATGCCAGCTAGAAAATACTATCGGAAAATCTTCCAGAAAGACAAAAAGGAGAAAAAGATTGTTAAAATTTTAAAACTTTTTTGGTTGGTTTTTTTTGTTTTG
>Ga0210019_1005827_pt1 | contig 10124 bp, 10 predicted proteins | sample CryGeyCG2114_020_2_FD_183969 | JGI IMG/M metagenome (GOLD analysis project Ga0210019, IMG submission 183969) | Groundwater microbial communities from aquifer - Crystal Geyser CG11_big_fil_rev_8/21/14_0.20 (SPAdes) (version 2) | ecosystem: Environmental > Aquatic > Deep subsurface > Groundwater ...
TTTGTAAGCATCTTCCGCCGATACTCCCTTGGGCACGCCAGGGATTCGTTTTATCTCCTTTATTTCGGAAACAATGAGGTTGCCGTTTTCCAGCGATACCGCCTCTTTTGCTTCCGCCGGCAGAATGACAGAAACAACAAACAAAAACCCAATTGCCAAAACTCCAAAAATCTTTTTCATTTTCCTACCCCCTCTCTAAACATTAAAGTATTTTGTTTTTAAAAATCTATCAACTCCCCAATTGGGAAAGTTTCGTTTTTAGGCGCCGTAGCTCGGCAAGAGCCCCAGGCACTCCTTCACTCGAAAACATTTCCATTTCGGCAATAAACTCCTGAACTTGTTCAATCCGCATTACTCGAATCTTCTTTTCTAATGCAAGGGTCTGAAATAAATCTTGAGAGGATTTCCGCGCCTTGGCGTTTTTCTTGAACATCATGCGATTAACGCTTCCATCCCAAGATTCGTTTTCCGAGGACCCGCTTCTCCCGCTTTGATACCAATCTCTGGCAACGCTCACCAGTTGCCCTTCTTTGGCAAGCGTACCATGGGTCTTAATGTTGTGCAACCCCCTAATGTGTCTCATCGCGCGCCTCCTTGCTAAGAGTTTTCTAAACTTTAAGACCACTTTACTACAAAACAAGAAAAAGTCAATCTTACGCAGTATCTCTTTCTTTGCTAACTTCTTATTCTTAAAATCTGCTAATTATTTCTTTTGTCATGACTCCCTCTCTTCGCTCTATATTTTAAGAAATGATTCCTAAAAAAACTTCTTCATAGCGGTCAATCATACGCTGGACGCTAAAATTTTCTTCAATATGCCTCCGGCAATCAATTCTTTTAATTTCATCTATCTTTTTTACCGCGCTAGCCATAGCTTCTAAATTATTGTCTTTTATTATAAATCCTGTTTTTCCTTCCACGACAATTTCTGGGACAGACCCTCTGGCAAAAGCGATCACCGGCGCGCCGCAAGCCATCGATTCGGTCAAAATCAAGCCAAATGGTTCTTCCCACTGGATCGGCGCAAGGGTGACTTTAGCTCGTTGATAATATTTAAAAAGTTCTTCTCGTGGCACAAAACCAAGATACTGAATTTTATCTCCAAGATAAGGAGCGATTTTTTTATCCCAATATTCTCCGGTCACTGGCGGACCAATAATCAGTAATTTTTCGCCGGTCATTCTTGCAATTTGAACAGCCTCGGCCAGACCTTTTTCCGGCTGAAGACGACCGATAAAGAGCAAGTAATCGTCGTGGCTTCCGGAAAATGGAAAGGCGCCTAAATCAATACCGTTATAAATGGTAGCCGCATAATTTAAATTAGGGGCTGGTTTGCGCTGGGCATCGCTGATAGAAATATAATGCTGATTTGGGCTGGCAAACATCGAAAATACCTCCGTCTTCCAAGAATAAATTGGGTCATGAAGCGTATAAAAAACCGGCACTTTCGGATGAGAAAGAGCCAAAGGCAAAGCCCTGTCAGGCGGATGGATATGAAGCAAATCATAATTCCCTTTTTCCGCCTCTGTAAACATCTTTGCAATAAGATATTGGTCCCAAAGATTGAAAATCTTATTGACTTCTGCGTTACCGACATTTTGCCCCTTAGTAATTGCTTCGCCTTCCGGCTGGTTAAGCGCTTTTAGCCCAGCCGAAATGATATTGGTTACCTTAACCTTTGTTCCCTCGGGACCGTAAAAATCAACTTTATGTCCCTTTTTAACCAAGCCCTCGCTTACTTTAACGGCAATGTCCATGGGAGCGTAAATTATCCCTCTGGGTGGCGGAGTGGTAAAATGACCAGTGACCATTGTGGCAATTTTAAGTTTTTTCATAATGATAATTCATAATAAGCTTTTTCATAATTAGCAACCATTATTTCCTTACTAAATCTTTCCTCAACTTTTTGACGGACCAAAGCCCGGTCAATCTGATTAACTTTTTCCATTGCCTCGGTCAATAAATTAATATCACTATCAATAATAAATCCCGTCCTGCCGTCTTCAATCAACTCGGGCATTGAACCGCGCCGATAAGCGATCACCGGCGTGCCGCAAGCCATTGATTCGGTCACCACCAGGCCAAATGGTTCTTCCCATTCAATCGGATAAAGAAGCGCTTTGGCTGGACCATAAAAATCAGATAATTGCTCTTCTGTTAATTCACCGACATATTTAATTTTTTTATTAAGATGCGGTTTGATATAAGTTTCAAAATATTCTACCTGGGTTGGATCAACGCGACCGGCTAAAAGCAATTTGACGCCTAATTTTTCGGCGGCGGCAATCGCATTTTCCACTCCTTTATGTTTATTCATTCGGGCAATCCAGACAAAATGATCGCCGCCCTTGAGATTAAATTTAAAATGACTTAAATCGCTTCCATTATAAATAATCCTCGACCGTTTTTCCGGAAATTCCAACATCGCTTGATCTTTAGCCGACTGACTGATAAACACGATATTTGTTCTTTTGGCTTCTTCCTTAAAAAGACGCAAGCGATCGTCTTTATTCGCGTCAGCATTGGTGCGATAAAGCGGATTATGCATCGTGTGAATTACCGGCGTTTTAGTCAGATTATGAAAAAATAAAGTCCATAAATCAAGATGCGAATGAATAATATCAAATTTGCCCTCGTTGGCCATTTCTGTCGCCAAAGAAAGATTACGCAAATTCCAAATCGGATTTGACCAGGCGATATTAACGTCAAGTAGCGGCTTTTCAAAAACAGAAATTAACTTTCCTTTAGCCGTAGATCCCGGCGAAGCAAATAGCGTTACTTCATGCCCTCTGTTTGTCAATCCATCGCAAAGCATAGCAATAATTCTTTCAATGCCGCCGTATTTTAGAGGCGGGATAGTTATCCAAAGCGGAGCAATTTGAGCAATGCGCAATTTTTTCACTCTTTTAAATTAGTTTTTTATAAATTTCCTCATATTTATCTACCATTTGCTTTAGGGTAAAATTTTGTTCAACATGAGCGCGACAATCTTTCCGCTTAATAACGCCGATTTTTTTAATTGCCTCAATCATTTCTTCCTTGCTATTAACAATAAAGCCGGTCTTTTTGTCCTTAATTACTTCTGACACCGAGCCGCGTCGATAAGCGATCACCGGCGTGCCGCAAGCCATGGCTTCAATCATGACCAAGCCAAAGGGCTCTCGCCTATCAATTGGGAAAAGCAAGGCTTTCGCGCCGCCGAGTAATCTTACTTTTTCGTTAAAATTAAGCTGGCCGATAAAGTTGATATTCTCTTCATTAAGCAATGGCTGAACTTCATGAAGAAAGTAATTCCATTCATCGCCGCCAACGATGTTTCCTGCGACTAAAAGCTTTACCCCAGCTTCTTTTGAAACATTAATCGCATCAACAATCCCCTTCTCTTTATTGATTCGACCAAGATATATGAAATAATCATCGGCTGTTTCTTTAAAAATATACTTTTCGGGGGCAATCCCATTATAAACAACCCCAATTGTTGAAATGCCATTTTCCTCGACACTTTGCCGTTGGTCTTCAGAAATAGCGCAAAAATTTATTTTATTATAAGCCCGATAGGCCTGAGCAGCCACCGAATCTATTGGACGATGAAGCGTCGTTAAAATTGGTATTGTTTCTGAAAGACAAAGCGGAAACATAAAAAAGTCAAAATGATTATGGAATAAATTAAACGACTTTCGGCGATGATAGATTTTTTCGAGAGCAACATTGATATAAGCGTGCGGGCTACGCAAATCTTTTTGCAGCCAAATCGCTTTTTCTGTTAAAGAAATTAATTTTGCCGAGGTTTTTGAATCGCCTGAAGCAAAAAGCGTAATGTCATAATCTCTCGCTACTAATTCTTCGGTAAGCAAAGATAACATTAATTCAATGCCGCCGTAAGTTCTCGGCGGCACCGGAATCCAGAGTGGGGCTAATTGGGCTATTTTTATTTTTTTCATTATCTTTATTATTATTCTACCAAAAAAACCGTCTGATTGGCAATTTTCTTCGGGGTTCTAAACGCTGCCCGCCTGCCCCGCCTCTTGGAGAGATGTTAGAACCTATTTGTATGGCCAGAACCAAAAAACCGAAAAAGCGACGAGGATACCGACAATAGCCCCGCCTAAAATATCCAAAGGATAATGGACTCCGGCTACAACTCGGGCTAGAGACATAAAAATACTTGCCCCCAAAAACCAGAGGCCGAGTTTTTTATTATAAAAATAAACCGCGGCGGCAAAAGCGAAAAAGAACGCGGCATGACCGGATGGAAAGGAATAACCGTCAGCAAATATAAGTTGATTGACAGAATGGGTAATGAACGGCCGCGGATGATGGTAGAAGAAACGGATTATTTCAACAAGGATACCTCGGGCTAAAATCACAGAAAGGCCTACCGCTGAAAAAATAATAATCTTTTCTTTCCGGCTGCGTTTTGAAAAAACCAAAAATAAAAGAAAAGCCGCGACCAGAAAATACTGAAGATATGACGAAAAAAATACCGCTATCGCGTCAAAAAAATGCGACTGGCCAGTTAGGTTATTAAAAAAGTAAAAAATTCTAAGGTCTAAAGACATATAGTCGATAAAACATTGAATCATTTAATGGTAATAACTACAATTTCGGAATGCGTGCCAATGCGCATAGTCGGTCCCCAGGTCCCGGCGCCGCTGGTCGCGTAAAGGGCATAATCTCCTATTTGATGAAAACCGTACGAATAACCTTTATAAATAAATTTAGCAATAAGATTCATGGGGAAAATTTGTCCGCCATGCGTATGACCGGAAAGCTGAAGATTAATCCCGGCCTCTTTAAACTGATTAATAAAAACCGGTGAATGATATAATAATATGTTCGGCTGGTTAAAAAAATCTTTTCGCAGAGAATTCAACACTGCTATCACGTCTTTATTCTCGCTTCTGTCTGGATAATCAATACCGATCAATTTTAAACCGTCTAAATCGACAACTTCGTCTCTTAAAACTGTTATTTTAGTTTTTTCTAAAACACTAAAAACCTCGTTCACGCCCAAATAAGTTTCGTGGTTGCCTGTAACAAAATAAATCCCCTTTTCCGCCTGAATTTTATTGAGCCACTCCGGCAAAAAATCAAATTGTCCGTCCATGCTGTCAAAAAGATCGCCAGTGATGACCACAATTTCCGGCTTTATGAAGTTTATCTTTTCAACAAGATTTTTCATCAGCGCCTCCCTATAAATAAGACCTAGATGGAGGTCGGAAATCTGAACGATTCGTTTATTTTCCCAAACTGAAGGCAAATTTGGAATATCCACGGTTATATCCCTTACTTGCAAATTAAAAGCGTTCCAAATGCCGTAAAGCGAAACCGAAAAGGCCGAAATAAAAAAAATAACGGCCCAAAACGAAAAATTGACATTTAAATCAAAAATTTTACCTGCCCAAAAAATAAGCCAAACGGCGGCCGCGGCTAAAATAAAATAAAATAAAAAACTCAACCAGAAACTGGAAATAAAATAAAAAACCTTAACTAAAAAACCTTCGTTCAGTTGGGCCAGAAGCAAGGCGAAAATAAAACTAACCGAAAGAAAAACGATACTAACAAGTAAAACTTTCTTTAGAATTCCAGAAATAGCAAAAAAGCGAACAACCGAAAAATACAAAAAATAATGGCCGCCGAAAAGAACAATTAAAAGCAAAACAATAAACAACGCAATATAATACATAAAAGATGTCATTTATACATTCTAACAAAAAAACCGCCGCTCCGTCTAAACCGAGCGCTCCCGGCGCCCAGCTAATCTGTAACTTCCAGATAATCAGCGCGATCAAGGGACCAACGCCTGAGCGAGCGCAATGCGGATAATGTTTTTGTTTTGCATAATATAAAGATTCATACTTTCATTATACCAAAAACCGCACAAAGAACACCAATAAAACTGGTGTTCTTTGTTATGGCTCCGCATCGTGAACAACGTTAGAACCATTATTCAAGAACAAAGTAGTTGGGTATGTATACCAGATTTAACTCTATCGGCTGGACAATAATTAAACTAATCAGATTTCCTTCCCGCTACGCCATAAGAGGCATAATAGTCTCCTTTTTTAGGCAAGAAATCTTTATCGCTTGTCCATTTACCCTCAAAAAATATCTTACGATCAATATCTTTAAACCCTAACTTATTAAAATATTGTTGAGTTTTGTCTTTCTTGGCAAATTCAATTTTTTCTCGGAGCGCTATCTTTAAGCTTCTTGAATTATCTTCGAAAAATAAGCCGCTAACTATTAATACCCCATTTCTTTTTAAAACTCTTTTAGTTTCGTCTATTGCTTTATTAATCTTCGGCTCATCAATTCCATGCCAAGAACTCGCGCTGTCAACTGAATTATTAGCCAAAGGCATATTTCGAGCATCGCCGTAAATAATTGTTATCTTTGAATATTCTTTAATTTCTTTTAAAAGATCTCTTAATCCTAAACAAGTAGCGTAATCTGTTTCTAATGTTATAATTTCTCCTTTAACCAAATCTAATATATTTCTCAGAAATCGTCCGGTGCCAGTCGCCCAATCCAAATGAATTTTACTATTTTCAAGATTGAGCTTATCTATCATCCACTTCCATTCTTTCTCTAAAGCAGATTGCTCTTTTTTATCAAAATATTTCAACCAATCTTTATTTAGCTCTTGATTAAAAAACATTTCCCGAATTCTTTTGATCTTTTTGTCTAAATATTTTTCCTGAATCGGCTTAAAACAGGCAATATCATCAGTTATTTTAAAATTCGCATTGCATTTATCACAGCTTAAATCTCCTTCGTTTATTCTGTCTCCTGATTTTTTCTCTATTTTTAAATCCAATAAACCTCTGCATTTTGGACAAATTAAAATTGAAGTAATTTTTTCTTTCATATCTTGAGATTAGTTATTAAATTTATTCTATCACGGAAAAACAAAAGTAAAAAGCCCAGTTTTAGAAACCGGGCTTTTATTTGAGCTGCCTCCCAAAAACCTGATTAACCCTTTTTCGGCGAGTATGCCTGACCGCAATACTTCACGTTCGTGGTCGGGCAATTGAAGCTCGCCTCGGGCCTCTCCTTTTCGGATTTCACCTCAGGCCTCTGATAGGACTTTTTAAGGTTCTTAGCTTTCATTATCTCACCTCCTTTCTCTGCCTAATTCTTTCATTATTCTGGCTTCCCGACAGGCTCTTTTAGATGGAGAAAACATGCTGCTCTCTTCAACAAAATTCAATCCTACACAGATCCGACAGTATCTAAAGAACTCGCACTGAAAACAAGAAGTTATGTCTGAAATCTTTATGGAACGAAATTTTGATAATTCGGGGGAATTATTCCAGATTTCAGTAAAACTGACTTCTTTTAGATTGCCGCAATTAATCGGCAACTGAACGCAAGGATAAACATCGCCGTAAGGAGTGATATAGCAGGACATATGGCCGGCTCCACAAGGAATAGTATTAAATATTCCCGAATAAACTTCCTGCGGTTCCGGTTCGCTCTTTTCAGTGAAAATAGGATCTGCCAACAACTCGGGAAGATATTTCTCATCAACGTGAACTGCCAGAGGGGATTTATTTCCGTCGGTTTTCGGAGTAATCCTATAATCCGCCTGAAAAGCCGCTTTCAGTTGTCTGCTCAATTCATAGACATCGCGATAATCGCCCATATTCTCTTTCATTATCACTGTAGAAATCTTCAATCTCACATCTCTGTCTCTTAACATCTCTGCCGCGGAAATTGACTTTTGGAAAGAGCCCGGTGCTTTCGTTATCTTATCATGTATTTCCGGCTTCGTGCTATAGATGCTTATGGCTACCATCTCAGGATTCAAAGAAGCGATTTCGTCAGCCGTCGTTTCGTCCATCAATGTTCCATTAGTCAGTATCCTTAAAGCGAAATGGAGTTTTCTGGCATATCGGGCGATTTCAAGAAAATCTTTTCTTGTCAGGACCTCGCCGCCGCTTAAAGTTAGGTAAAGCGTACCGGCTTTCGCTAATTGATCAAGGATATCTTTTATCTCTTTGGCCCCAAGAACAGAACGATTTTTGTCTACTATGTAGCAATGAACACAATCAAGGTTGCACTTATAAGTTAGATCAAAATGCGCAACAAGAGGGATCTGCCCGGTGATTGCCTTTTCTCTTAGAGTATCAAATAGCTCGCCCTTTGTTTCAGCAAGCTGCTTCTGATCAGAAATGACTTTTACCGGAAAAGCAGTCTTTAATAAGCCTTTTTTCAGCATTTCTCGGAGAAAACCAAAACAATCTTGATTCAGTACCGGCCGCTCCACTTTAAATTCCCGATATACGCTCTCTATAATCTGTTCTATTAGAGTTTGCCCGTCTATCAATTGCCATATTTGTGTAGCTAGTGTATTGAGGACATTGAAAGTATTCCTCTTTAAATGTATTATCACCGCCTGTCCGCCTATTATTCTGTATGCGATTTCTTCTTTGTTCTTACTTAAAAGAACATCCGAAGACAATCTGAATTTATTCTCTTCTTCCATTTCAATCCTCCTGTTTTTTAAATCCAATATTTTTATTTTAAAAGAATAAACTAAATTTTCACTCATACTATAATAACCATTTTATTAATCTTTGTCAAATTAAAAAACTGCTAGAGATAGCAGTTTTTTAATTTGGCTCCCTCTGTACGACGAAATCCGAACGCATTTTGAACAAAATCCCGATGTGGAATGAATCGTTCCGCCACTGCCTCGCTTCATTCGGCAACACCAAAGAAAAATGTTCCTTGCTTCTCCGATGTGGTGGTGAAATTTTTCTTGAAAAAGGAAAGGACATTTTTCTTTGGTGTTCTGCCCTCCAAGTATTCGGGCAGGTGGCGGAACACACTGCGGACGAAGTTTTGGCAAAACTATTTTTTGGGGAGGAAAGGATTTGCCAAAACTTTGGCTCATTTGTTTTTGAATTCGGATGTCGCAAATGGAAAAGGAGGGGTCTGGGGAGGAATCCTCCGCTTGCTCCATCCGTTTCATTTGGCGAAATTCGGGGCGGACAAAAATACAAATTCAAAACCTTTTTATATTGTGCCTCGTTCATTCTACTATTTTTGCGTCATGATCTAAAGGGGTCCATCCTCGGCATTCGCCTCGGACATTTCCGCTAGGGCTACTCGCGCCTAGATGTCTAGGTTTGGCGCTTCTCCTCGCCATTGCCCGCCTGCGGGCGGGTGGCTCGGGCGCCATGCTGTTTGGGGGAAGGAAGGAATCCTTCCCCCAGCTTCGGTGATCTGTACCCCAAAAAGTGGACACGGGTATACGTTTTCTTTTGTTAACATTAACCACTAACAGAAGAATATGAGAACAACATTTTCAAGCGATGAGATTGCGGAATTGAGGAGGAATCCGTGCGTGTTCGATTGCACCGAGAAATCGGTGTACTACACACCCACGAATTCAAGCAGCGCGCCCTGGAGCTCTACGCACAGGGCGTCGAGACTAAGGAAATCTGGAGACGATCGGGCTTTGATGTGTGCAAGTGGAAAAAGCACTACTTCAGACTCACGCTCCGAGACTGGAGACGTGTTGTGGAAAGGAGTGGACTTGAGGGACTCACAAGTCCAGGAGGAACACCGCATGACCGAGGACCTGACCATACGAACAAGGACACCATCAGGCGATTGGTACTCCAGGTCAAATACCTGCAAGCTGAAAACGATTTTTTAGCACAACTCCGGGCCAAGCGAGCGGAGTCAAACTCAGGCCGCATCAAAAATACCGAATCATCAGAGAACGAGGTGGCGGCATCAATATTCTCTGTGAATTAGCGAATGTCTCCCGAAGCGGATACTACCAATGGCTCAAAACCGCAGACACAAGAGACAAAGACTACCTCGATTACCTCAAGATCAAAGAAGTCTTTGTCCTGGGCAAGGAGAAATATGGCTGGAGAAGCATCAAAATGAGGCTTCCGGCGATGAATCACAAGAAGATACAGCGGATCATGAGAAAGTATGGTCTCGTCACCGTCGTTCGAAAAAGAAACCCGTACAAAGCCATCATGTAGAAACGACTAGAGCACAGGGTATTCCCCAACACACTGGATCGTGCATTTGGTCAGACGGTTCCGTTCACTGTCTTCTGTACCGATATCACGTACATCACTTTCCAGAGTGCCTTT
>Ga0210019_1005829_pt1 | contig 10122 bp, 10 predicted proteins | sample CryGeyCG2114_020_2_FD_183969 | JGI IMG/M metagenome (GOLD analysis project Ga0210019, IMG submission 183969) | Groundwater microbial communities from aquifer - Crystal Geyser CG11_big_fil_rev_8/21/14_0.20 (SPAdes) (version 2) | ecosystem: Environmental > Aquatic > Deep subsurface > Groundwater ...
GCGCAAGTTCCGGACAGCGTCTTAAATGCCCTTAAACCTGAAAAAACAGGTATTGCAGAAAGGGTGTTTATAAAAAGCGTTTTGGCAGGCAAAGGTTTTGAAGAGCTTTCCTGCCTGGTGTCATTTTCAGCCTGCAGGGGATTTTTTAAGAAGGCGGGTTTTTTAAAGGGCTTAATCTTTCCTCCGCGCAAGGCCATGGCCATGTCTTGTCTTAAGCCGCTAAAAGACATAGGCCCGTCAGACTATGTTTCGCGCGCATTCAGGGGCTGTGGATATATCGCAAGAGGGTGTTTTAAATGAGCATAAATAAGAGCCGCAATATTATTATATTAATTTTTGTATCTGTGGCAGTGGGTGTTATCGCGTCTTTATTGCTGAATAAGGCGCAGTCAAGGTTTGCGGCTGATCCGGTTAAGAAATACGGTTACAGCGGGGATGAATCGGATTTAAAAGAAATGAGGCTTGCCCCGAAAAAAGTGACAGAGCTCGTAAGGGACGCGCAGGATGCCATAGCCGCCTACAAAGAACAATTCGGAGAAGATTATGCTGCGGCGATAAGGGATGATATGCAAATATATAAAAAAAGAAAAGGCTCCGAGGAATACTTAAAACAACTTGATTATGAACTTAGTATAGAAAGCCGCCGCAGGAAGGCCCTGCCTATACTGCAAGAAATGCAGGCAGGCGCGAAAGATATGCTGGAAAAACAGGCGCAGGCAGACGCCATGATAGACAGTTACAAAGAAGAGTTTAAGAAAGATTATGAGGGCGCGCTTAAAAGCGATATTAAAGAGTTTAAGAAGGCCCGCGGTGAAGGCGCGTTTAGGGAGCGGTTTGGCAATGAGCTTTCTAAATATGAGGATAAATCAGGAGAGTGAATATGCCTTGGGCAGTTGAAGCTATTGGCCTTACAAAATATTTTAATAAAACGCCTGCCATTAAAGATATTAACCTGCGGATAGCTAAGGCTGAGCTTTTCGGACTTGTGGGGCCTAACGGAGCAGGCAAGACCACGCTTTTAAGGATACTTTCCACCCTGCTTTTGCCTACATCAGGCACCTGTTTTGTAAACGGCCATAATCTTTTAAACCAAAAGCAGGCTGAAAGAATAAAATCCTCTATTAATTTGGTGTGCGATGAAGAGAGGTCTTTTTACTGGCGTCTGACAGGCAGGCAAAACCTGCTATTTTTTGCCTCGATGTACGGCATTTCTTCAAAGGCAGCCAACCTGATAATAGAAAACACCGCTTCTCTGTTAGAAACAGGCGCGCATCTTGATAAGATGTTTAAAGATTGCTCATCCGGCATTAAGCAGAAATTTGCCATTATGCGCGCGCTTCTCAATGACCCGGCTGTTATATTTATGGATGAACCCACGCGAAACCTTGACCACAAAGCCAGAAGAAGAATAAACGCCTTTATAAAAGAGGAGCTTGTCGCAAAGCAGGGTAAGACAGTTATACTGTCATCTCATCAGCTTGATGAGGTATCTTTGATTTGCAGCCACGTAGCCATTATGGATAAAGGTTTAATAACAATGCAGGGCACTTTAGATGAGCTTCGCAGCGCATTTAACAGCGTAGACGCTACGTTAAGCGAAATCTTTATGGCGCAAACAACATGATAGAAATAAAAAAAATTATCGCATTCTTAAAAAAAGACTTTTCCATCCAGAAAAGCTACAGGATGTCATTTGTTTTAAATATCTTCAGCATCCTGGCGTCTGTTGTAACATTTTATTTTATCACCAAGGTGTTCGGCAAAAACGCAAGCCCATACCTCTCCGCCTATGGAGGCCAGTATTTTCCGTTTGTATTAATAGGCATTGCCTTCAGCGATTTTTTATTTACCGGGTTAAGGGCATTTTCAGGGGCAATACGCAGCGAACAGGTTACAGGCACGCTTGGCTCGCTTTTAATGACCCCCACTAAGTTATCAACCATACTGATAGGTTCGGCTGTGTGGGATTTTGCATTCGCGGCGCTGCGCGTCTTTATATATTTATTTTTTGGCGCGGCATTATTCGGCGTGTCAATAAACCCGTCAGGCATTTTTATTTCCCTGGTAATACTGGTTTTAACAGCGGCGTCATTCAGCGCCATGGGGATTGTCTCGGGTTCTTTTATTATGTTGTTTAAAAAAGGCGACCCTGTTACATGGGCGCTTGCAGGGGTATCTTCGCTTTTAGGAGGGGTTTATTATCCGGTGGATGTTTTACCACAGGTAATGCAGAAGGCGTCATATTTTTTACCGATTACATATTCCCTGCGCGCTGTGAGGTCAGCGCTGTTGGGCGGCGCTTCTTTAACGGCTTTGGCGCCGGATATTTTTATCTTGGCGTTATTTTCGGCAGCTTTACTGCCTTTTAGCATTATAATTTTCAGGTATTCGGTAAAGATGGCAAAGAGCAACGGGACTTTATTGCAGTATTAAGCAACGGGAGCGCGGATGAAGATAAAAAGGCCGGTATTAATTTTATGGCTTTTGTATGCGGGATTTATAATTTACGGCTCATTAATTCCGTTCGATCTCTCATTGGAAAGGATAGGCCAAGGCCTGCAGTTTGACAAAATTAACATAATCCCTTTCTTTAATGACGGCATAAGCGGCTGCAGGATGGATATAGTCAGCAATTTTCTTTTGTTTTTGATTTACGGTATACTTTTTCATTCCGCGTTTGTCAGGCCGGGCAGAAGGCAGCCTTGGATATTTCCTGCCTGCGTATTATCAGGTTTATTTTTGTCAATTACAGTTGAAAACCTCCAATTTCTTTCACCGTCCAGGGTAGGCTCGGTTACAGATGTCATAGCCCATTCAATAGCAATACCAACAGGGTGTATATTAAGTATGATATTGCAGGGCCTATACAGGGAAAAGGCAATAAGATGGGTGAGGTCCATGCTTGATACAAGGCCGGTTTTATTTGTCCTTTTAATATATGCCTTAATAATATTCCTTGATTTTCTTGTGCCGTTTAACATATCTATTCAGGTGTCGGACATCGCGCATAGCATAAAAAATATAAATAGCATACCGTTCGCCGGCATTATGAGTATCCGGCAGTATTTTGCCGCCGCAGGCGCAGACCTGGTTATATTTATGATCTTGGGATTTTTAATAAACATCTGCCTTATAAACTATACGCGCCTTAAGGGTTTTCGAGCCATGATTTTAACCGTCGCGCTTACAGCGCTGTTTTCAGCAACAGTTGAAATAGCGCAGATCTTTTTTATTTCAAGGGTTACTGATATTACAGATGTAATTACAGCTGTTTTTGGGGCGATACTGGGCATAGTTGCGAGCAGGCTTATAAAAAGGCCCGGGCTTTTAATTCTCTTGTACACAGGTTTTATATTTAGTTTAGGGCTGTCGCCGTTTCTTTTTAAAGCCCCGCCTGTCGCGATAAGTATAAAAAGCCTGGCCCCTTTTTACGCGCAGTGGTACCACACAACTATTTTTACAATCGATGATTTAGCCGGCGCCGCGGCTTTATACCTGCCTTTAGGATTTTTGATAGCGCTAAAAACAAGGGCAAGAAAACTTACGCCTTATTATTGCTTGTGCGGGGCAACGCTTGCGTTTTTAATAGAGTTTTGCCAGCTTTATATTCCGGGCAGGTATTTTGATATTACAGACGTCCTGCTTTCCGGAATAGGCGCTCACTTTGGCGCTTTAGCTTATATAAATTTTTCAAAACGCAGCTTACCAATTAACCAAGAGGTGAAGCAATGATAGCATATTTTAAGAACCTATACAAAAACAGGGAGCTTTTGCAGAGATTATGTTACAGGGAGATAAGCGTAAAATATAAACAGTCATTTCTGGGGTTTGCCTGGGCAGTATTGCGGCCGGTTATTTATATGTTAATTTTTATGGCTATAAAAGGAAGCGGCGCTGTAAGCGTAGACAGCGGTACTGCGCCATACGCCCTGTTTACATACGCGGCGCTTCTTCCATGGACATTATTTGTAAACTCGCTTACCTCAGCGTCAAACAGCATAGTGGCAAACGCCGGTATATTACAGAAGATATATTTTCCAAGAGAAATTTTTCCGACAGCAGCTGTTTTAGCGCCTTTGCTTGATTTTTTCATCGCGGCAGTTGTTTATGTGGGGCTGATGATTTATTACGGCATTTATCCTTCAAGCCAGATAATTCTTCTGCCGGCATTGCTGTGTATTCAGATGCTGCTTGCGCTTGGGCTTGGCATACTTCTTTCAGGGTTGGCTGTATTCAGAAGAGATTTTGTATACGCGACAGGTTATATACTGCAGTTTATGCTGTTTTTAACACCTGTAATGTATTCAATACAAAAAATACCCCAAAAGTATATGAATTTATATCTTTGGCTTAACCCCATGGCAGGCATTATTGAAAGCTACAGGTATATATTGATATATAAACAGTTTCCGCCGTCAAACTATTACCTGTGGCCGCTTGGCTTATCAGCAGTGTTATTTGTAATATCATTTAAGATATTCAAGAAAATGGAAGGAGCCTTCGCTGATGTCGTGTAAAGCAATTGGCGAATTAGCGAATTGTCGAATTGCCGGATTAATAATTCGTCAATTCGCAAATCCGATAATTCGTCAATCCCCCGGAGGGTCGGATGAAATACAAGAATTTTGAGGAATTGCAATGCTGGCAGGATGCGAGGAAACTGGTTAAAGATATATACGATTTAGCCGGCAAGAATGATATACTTAAAAGAGATTTTGGATTCAGGGACCAAATTCAAAGAGCCGCAATTTCTATAATGAACAATATCGCAGAGGGATTTGACACCGGGTCCAGCAGCTCGTTTGTCAGATTTTTAGGTTATTCCCAGGCATCATGTTCAGAGGTCCAATCAATGCTCTATGTTGCTTCAGATGTAGGATATGTCAGTCAGGAAGAGTTCAAGAACTTGTGTGGCTTAACATTGTCAGTGCGAAAGCAAATAAAAGGTTTTATCAAGTATTTGAGAAATAAAGCGAATTAGCGAATTAACGGATTTGCGAATTAGCGGATTAACAATCTGTCAAATTCGCCAATTCGGCAATCCGCTAATCCGCCAATTCTAAGGAGTTGCAATGATTAATTCGTCAATTCGCCAATCCGCCAATCCGGTAATTATAGCAAATAACATCTCCAAGCTCTACAACATAAGCCCGATAAAGTCCATCTGGTCCAAGTTGCCGTTTATAGGCGATAAGTACGCGCCGAAAGAGCATATGCTGTGGGCTTTGAAGGACATAAGCTTTGAAGTGAAGAAAGGCGAAACGCTTGGCATTATTGGCCCCAATGGCGCAGGTAAGTCAACTCTGCTTAAGATTCTTTGCGGTGTTACCCAGCCAACCTCCGGCATCTTTACCATCAAAGGCCGTGTCGCCCCGCTTATTGAAGTAGGCGCAGGCCTGCATCCTGAAATGACCGGGAGAGAGAATATTTATCTTAACGGTTCTATAATGGGCATGAATAAACGCGAGATACAAAAGAAGTTTGACAGCATAGTAGATTTTTCAGGCCTAGAGGAATTCATAGACACCCCTGTAAAAAAATATTCATCTGGCATGAAAGTGCGCCTTGGCTTCAGCGTGGCGGTGCATGTTGACCCGGATGTGTTGCTGATAGATGAGGTGCTGGCAGTTGGGGATGCAGGATTTCAAACAAAGTGTTTCAACAAGATAGGCGAAGTAAAAAGTGCAGGCACTACAACTATATTGGTCTCCCATAACATGCACACAGTATCCACATTTACAGAAAAGTTAATTGTTATAAACAAAGGAAAAGCCAAGTATTTTAACGATGTTGCAGAAGGCATTAACGAATATACCGATTTATTTATAAATAAAGAAGATTTGGGTATAGAGAAACATTGCAGTGGTAACGGCAAAATTAATTTTTATAATGTTGAGATCAATAAAAATGTATTTCATCCCGGAGAAAATTTTACACTATGCGCGAAATACGAATCAGGCGTCGATTACGATGATGTTGAAGTTGATGTAGGTATTTTAAGCAGCAACGAAACCGGATTTTATTTTCAAGCTACAAATAAGGCATACTCCAAAAGAATAGATTTGCAAAAAGGAAACCATCAATTAAAGATAGATATTGAAGATTTGCGAATTAGTAACGCTACGGTAAAGATTGCAGCTGCAGTATGGTCAAAAAACAGACATGAGCTTTTGTTTTGGTGGAGATTCCCGCTAGAATTTGAAGGAGTTAAGAATTCAACTGGAAAAACTTTTTTGCAAATGTCTTACGAAGTAAAATAATAAAAGCTTCTTAACTTGGAGGATCGACATGGCAGTAGAGCGGGCTTTACCGGATAATATAGATTATAAAGAAAGCGGCTGCTATGAGTTGTTAGTAGAAAGATATAGCATAGCAAAACAATTTGTTGCTGGTAAAATTGTTTTAGATAGTTGTTGTGGAACAGGGTGGGGCACATTTTATTATTTAACTAAGGATGCAAAACATGTAACAGGAATTGATATATCGGAAGAGGCCCTTATAAGTTATGATTTTAAAAAAGATAATTTCCAACTTTTAAAAAGAAACGTGCTTAACTCTGAATTTAAAAGCAATTCTTTTGACGTTACTTTGGCATTAGAATCCATAGAGCATTTTGATAAACAAGATGGTGTTCGATATATAGCTGAGTTACATAGAGTTACTAAATCCGATGGCATTTTGATGGGAACAACCCCGCTTTGCGTTCATAAGTCAATGATGTCTGTGCTTCTTGGTATAAACAAACATCATTTATATATGTATACCCCTAAAAAACTACGACAGATTTTAAAACTCCACTTTTCTTCAGTGCGCATTTATAAATTTTATAATAAAACATTCCCGTACTTACTTTTTTTCTGTGCTGAGAAAATTAAACCAGTGCAGAGAAAAGAGATTATAGAAGTTGTTAGTAGCTTTAGCGGGTCAAAATCAAGCATAAGGGAAAACAAGGCGCATCATTACGATTGGTGCAGCAAGCAATTGCAGAACAAAGGAGACTTTGTGAATTTTCGCAGAATGCATGCCGTTGCGTTATTGCAAATTCCGAAAGTTAAATCTTATTTTTGGTGGAGGGATTTATTCATTACTGTTTTGCCAGTGAATGTAGTTAAAATTATAAAAAAGTTAAAGAATATTCATAAGGTGAGCATATTTAAAAGAAACGTAAAACAAACATGGGCTTCCATGCAATGGAAGGATTGGAGCGCATGGACAATGTCCAAAGTTAATAAATATTGCCCTAATGCCAAGGATATTTTAGAAATAGGTGGACAAGGTAAGGAGCTGAAGAATTTTATACACAGAAGAAATTTTCAGACGCTAAATTTTCCAGAAAGTGATATTTGTAAAAGAACAGCATTTTCGTCAAGTGCATTTGATCTTATATATTGTAAGCATACATTCGAGCACTTATACAATCCATTTGATGCCGCAAAGGAAATAAATAGAATACTAAAGCCAGGAGGCGTTGTAATAGTTATAACGCATTGGTCCTGGAGGTACCATGGAGCACATAATTTTGGGGATTATTGGAGATTTTCCGAACCAGGATTAAAGCTATTATTTTCCGAATTAGACATTTTGGAATCAGCTTACGATATCTCAGAGAGAAGGAAAGATTGCAGATTGAACAATGTTCCTGTAGATAAATTAGGTGGATGGCGAGAACATTGGCATGTTTACTTAATCGGCAAAAAAAGATAGGACTTAATAAATGAACATATTATTTACTACATCTGCAGCGCCTGAAAAGAGCCCGTTTTTTACAAGAGAGAAAAGGCCCCCATTAGGGCTGGGTTCGCTTATCTCGATAGTAAGAAATAAAGGGCATAAGGTGTTTTTCATAGATAATTATCTAATGCCGTCAAATTTTATAGAAGAAGGCTACTTACAAAACAATAGAATTGATTTTGTGGGGATTTACGCTAATACCATTTGTTATCGTGATGCCTTAAGAATGATAAATGCTATAGAAGGGTTACGAAAGAGAAATTTATGGCAGGGTAAGATAATTATCGGAGGCCCGCACACATCAGTGGCGCTGGATACCATACCGGATTGCGTAGATTATATTGTACAGGGAGAGGGCGAAAATGCAATTATGGATATAATAGACGACAAAATGAAAGAAAGGATCGTTAGGAAAGAAAGGATTGAAAACCTGGATTTACTGCCATTCCAGCCCTGGGATATATTCAGCAGACTGCCTTATGACTACACATGCAGTTGGATGGATGCGAAGCCGGTTTATACCATGAATACAAGCAGAGGATGTCCCTTTGACTGTTCCTTTTGCTCAGTAAGATCTATATGGAAAAGAAAATACACTTGTTTTAGCGCAGATAAAATAATCTTAGAGATAGAATATTTAATTAAAGATTATAACGCGAAAGGTATATATTTTAGAGAAGACAATTTTACCTTAAATATGAAAAGAACAGCAGAATTTTGCCAGAAGTTAATTAGTAAAAATATATCTATCCATTGGGCCTGCGAAACCAGAGTTGATACATTGACTGAGGACTTAATTAAACTAATGAGCAAGGCCGGATGCAAGGCTTTCTATTTGGGGATTGAAAGCGGCAGCCAGGACGTTTTAAATGCGCTAAACAAAGGGATTACTATCAAGCAGGTTGAAGATTGTGTTCGTCTAAGCAAAAAATATGGCATAAGGACTAATTGTAGTTTTATAGTAGGCACGCCTATGGAAAGATACAGGGATTACCTGCAGACAAAAAGGCTCATTAACAGATTAAAACCCTATTCGCATTCGTTTAATATTTTTGTAGGAATCCCAGTAAGCCAGCTATACACACACATACTTGAAAATAACCTTTATGAGCACATAGATGATATTGGTTTGGTGTATCTGCCGGGTTACGATATAAAAACAAGATTTTTTTATAACTTAGACAGTAGAAATCTTGTCAACCATGTGTTTGGCAAAAGGACGGCATTTGATAAAAGTTTATTACGTGCGCAGTTTGTAAAGGACACGAGAAGAAATTTTATCATGGTCAAAAACAGATTAAACAAACTAATCCCAGTTGGTGTAAAAAATGCCTAAAATTTCAGTTTTAATGTCAGTCTATAATGGAGAGAAGTATTTACGTGAAGCCATTGATAGTATCTTAAGCCAAACGTTTAAAGATTTCGAGTTTTTGATTGTTAATGATGCCTCAAAAGACTCCAGCAAAGAAATAATTCTATCTTACAAGGATCCCAGGATTATGCTTATTGATAATAAGCATAATATGGGTCTAACTCGATCTTTGAATATAGGAATGCAATTAGCAAAAGGAGAATATATTGCGAGGCAGGATGCAGACGATATTTCGCATCCGGAAAGATTTAAGAAGCAGGTCGAATACCTTAATAAAAATGAAAATGTCGGATTATTAGGATGCGGTGTAATTGAAATAGACGAATGCGGGGCTGAAAAATTGCGCTGGAAGCTTGTAAAAGGCAGAGACCTTATTGACTATATAGCACACGGTTCTGCGATGTTCAGAACAACTTGTATAAAAAAAGTCGGTAATTACAGAGAAGAGTTTATGGTAGCGCAAGATAAAGATCTTTGGCGCAGGATCATGAATGAATTCGATCCCGGCTATTTAGATGAATATTTATATAAATTACGCAGAGAAAATATTGCCGCGTCAGTTACGCAGAAAAACCGCATACTACAGAGAAAATTTGCGCAACTGGCAAAAGAACTGGCTGAGGAAAGGAAACTCAAAGATAAGGACAAGTTAGATTATTTGGATAAGAGACGGAGTAGAAATATATTGCCAAGGTTAACATTCAAAGACAGGTTGCAGGGGCGAATTTTGACTTCCAACATATGTATAGAGAATGCCTTTAGATATTTAGAAAATGGCGATAAGAAGAATTTTTATGTTTGCCTTTGGCAGTCAATAAGAAACAATCCGTTCAGATATTATGCGTGGGTGTATTTGATAGAGAATTTATTAGGCATAAAGTCCAATAAAAATAAAAAGATGAAAGTCGCCTTTATTGTGGATGTGTTTCCGTCGCTGTCTGAAACGTTTATTTTGAATCAGATTACAGGGCTAATTGATTTGGGCCATGATGTAGATATTTTCGCTCAACGCAGGGGCG
>Ga0210019_1005833_pt1 | contig 10116 bp, 11 predicted proteins | sample CryGeyCG2114_020_2_FD_183969 | JGI IMG/M metagenome (GOLD analysis project Ga0210019, IMG submission 183969) | Groundwater microbial communities from aquifer - Crystal Geyser CG11_big_fil_rev_8/21/14_0.20 (SPAdes) (version 2) | ecosystem: Environmental > Aquatic > Deep subsurface > Groundwater ...
AATTGGATTCTAGTTTTCCACCCAAAATTGATCCAACGGGATATGTGACAAAAACAAATGAAATCATTAAAAGAATCATAAACCCACCCATTGACCACACTAAAGGTTTCTTCCAACGTGATTCTAAATGTTCATCATGTTCTTCATGATGCTCTTCTTCTGGAATATCCTCTGGATGATGCATTTACTTTTTCACAGCGCCTCTTGGCACAACCTGTTCCTGTTTCTTAGGAACTGGTTTCTTCTTTACTGCTTGTTTCTTAGAAATTGGTTTTGAGTCTTGTTTCTTTTCAACTGATTTCTCTGCAACTTTTTCTCCAGGTCTTTCCATATGTTTTTCTGTAAGTTTTTCCACAGGTTTAATCTCTGATTTATGTCCAAGTGCTGGAAGAGAAGGAGTTAAAATAGGTAAAGGAATAACAGGTATTAATGTAGGTGGATTAGTAGAAGAAAGTTTTACCTGTGAATTACTTACTTGAGGACGAAATTTATTCCCACTATAATGTTTTCCACCTGAATACGTGAACCAATCATCTTTTGTTACTTCATGAAAATAATCCACTTCATCAATAAGATATTTAGAAGTTGTTTTCTTAATTGCAGCAATTTCAACACGTACACCTTCTGATTTGAGATGTTTTGCTAAATCAATGAAATCAGAATCACCAGACATGATAATAATAGTATCAACTTTTGAAGCAAGTTGCGTTGCTTTAATAGATAAAGGAATATCTGCTGTTTTATGACATGCTACAACAGAACCATAAAATTGTGTATATAATCTTTCTGCAAGTTTCGTAGAAATACTGCGTCCTTCTCTGAAATAAATTAACCGGTTTAATCCCCTTCCATTCAATAATCGTGGAATTAAAGAATCAAAATTGATCATTGCATTCGTCGTTTTTGTTTCATCATGAATGCTTCTTTCAATGTTATTTCCATCAATTAAAATAGCAACGGATTGATTAATAATAATATTTGCCATATATTTACACCTCTGTTCTCATAATTCCAAAGAAAAATATAAATTTTTTTGGACATACATGTCATATGAAACAAGATTGATTAATAAATCTTGCCCAAGATCTATTTCTGTAGTTTTTTACAATCTTCACAGACAATAGGTTGACGATGAACTACAAGAACCCATACTTCGTTACAAAGCCTACATTTCTTCTTAAATTTTAATTTTGCCACTAGATTCAAATTTTGTAACATTCTTTTTAAACGTTATTGTAAAAAAATGAAATTTAAGAAGTGATTTATAAATGGATTAAATATCATAAAAATTCGTAAAAGTGTTCCACCCCACTCTAAAGGAGGGGATTGATTGTATTAATTTAAAAGCGTTTTTTGTGTTTACAGAGTCTGTCAGCCTCTTTTTGCCATCAGGAGCTTTTAATTTCAACTATATCCACCAAAGAGGAATACCATTCATCTTTAAACTAGATTCTCCGTATTTTCTTGCTTTGAAATACTACTAATGCGTTATTTTTCTCCGTCTTTATATCTCCAGTGTGGTTTGCTTTCCTTCTGGAATGCCTTTTTCCATAGCTTTTAAGCGAGTACAAATAATCATTTTTAATTTAGGAATACCTTCTAGAGAAATGCTTTGACCAACTTTGAGCTTTTCTGCCATAGCAAAGCGTTCTTTATGTGATTTGAGAACTGTGAATTTCAGCGTATTTTCTCCTTTTTTGATAACGAGAGTTACATTGCCCTTCTTTGTTATGCCTTTTTCAGCTAGTTTTCCTTTTATTCTTAATCTGCGTTTGTATTCCTTTAGTTTTTTCTCTTTATCAGCTAATTCTGTAAGCTTATTGATGAGTGTCTTGTCAATCATGCTGTAATTCTCCATAAATCTCTTCTAATGTATCCCTATTCCCCAACCCTCACAGCTTCCCTCTATGATAGAACTCAATCTTTCCTTAAACTTTGGTATTAAGTCAAGACTATCAGTATGTACAAATTGTACCCCCCCCTTTAGAAAGCTCTTCATCTCGCTTTCGCATCTTATTAATATACTGTTTAGGATCTTTTGAATCTGTCAGAACTGCTACAATATCAATTATAGAAAAGTACCATTCATCATTATGCCATATTCTGCGGATATTCTTTCCTTCAAAGACCACTAAAGCATTTTCTGGTTTCATTCTTTATTTTCCATCATTTGATCAAAGCATTTATCACAGAGAGGGGCATGCCAGTCTTTGTTATAAGCAGATATCTTGGTGTTGCATTGCTTGCAGTTGTAATTCATTTCTTCATCATGCTTCATGTGAAACGTGCGCATCTTATCCTTGTCATTTGGATCAACTGTTTCTATGAATGATCCTTCTTCCCTAAAATTATTTTTTGTCATTTTTAATGCCTCTTACATGGAGACTATTTGTCCCAAAATATTTATTTGATTGTTTCTGTTAGGTACATACCCCGCAGCTTGTTGCGACTTCAATACCCAAAAAGAAACACCAAAAACCCAATTATTTCATACTCCACAGCTTGCTGTGATTGGGTTTTTGATTTCATTTGAAAAAATCATTTAATTTTTTATTTTTATTACTTTGATCTTTATCTTCTTGTATTTGTTTTAACTTCTTTTTACATTCTTCAGAAGTTTCTTTATTTCCAGTAAATGTCTGCTCAAGCTCTACGAGATCTCCAAATTTATCTTTCATTCTTTGAAACATCATTTCTTTAATATCATCTTTAGTCACAATAAACCCTTCCTTTGTCATAAAAAAATTATTACGAGGATCTTTTTCAGCAACTTCCTCTCTTGCAAATCTACTATCAAAGTAATCTATCCTTAATGAGTCCATCATTTGACTTGCCATCCTACTAATAGTTTTTGACTTTAGATTTAGTAAAACACTGAGGTTTTTTTGAGACCATCTTTCATCATTTTGAAATAAAAAATTAATTCTAGAGTAAACCCATAACAAACCGCCTGCAATATTTTCAATTTTTGAATTAGCAACGCCAGTTTTTTTCCTAAAATAAGTGTCAATTAGTTTCTGTAATTGTTGTTTATCCTCGTCTGTGAAATTCAAATTACAGCCAAATATTAATTTCATTACTGGCTTTTTTTTATCTTTGAAATTCATGTTAAATTTTCCTCAACAATCTTAACCTTTTGTTTGTCTTGGAACATGATTAGAGCATTGTTTTTATACATTTTCTTCGCCTCACAAAGCGTGACAATTGTCACGAGTTTTTTCATGATATCCATTCCGCCTGGTAAAGATGGAAATATACTATCTGGCCTGTTAATCTTCCTGTTAAATCTTAACCAAAAACATCTAGGACAGTCCTTCAAAAGACTTAATGATGATGGTGAAAATTTGTAAGTCATTTTAACTCCTTTTTCTTCTTTTTCTCTAGATGTAGATAGTTTTCTTTAGAGATGATTGATTTTCCAATCTTTTGATCTAGCTCTTTTCTGGTGTTCTTTGCGATGTTTCCACCTTCTTTGGCAGTTTGTTTTAACTTAAGTAATCCTTTGGTATCTTTAGCAATAGTGATGTCCGTAGTGGCTTTCTCACCAACCATGTTTAAAATAAGTTCCCAATCAGTCATGTGATCTCTCAGGTTCTGGTTTGGTTTCTTAATCCCTTTAAACTGTTTGTATTCTCCAACGGTCTTGCCAAATGTTGCTTTAGATATTTCATTTGTTAGGATGACAAAGTCTTTCTGTTCCTCAACACCCCTACTTTTCCATTCATCTGTTAATTCTTGTCTGATGGCAATCCCTCTTAATCGCTTATCAATCCATTCTTTCGGGTATCCTTTGAGTTCATAATATTCTTTAGCTCTATCTTGCGCTAATTCAGGATTTTCAATCTCTTGGATGCGTTCATACCCTACTTGAGCCAGCCACTGCTTGAATGGTTCAGCTTTCTTGGATGGAATTGATTGAATTAATCTTAACATAGTCTCTGTATTAGCACTATCAGTTTCCCTTAATTTACCATCTTCTGCTGGCATTTTCAACTGTACGATTTTATCGTACGGTTCAAATCCCTCTTCTAGAAGCTTAGCTTTTAAGTCCGACCAGTATCTTTTTGGAATAGAACTATCTGTCAAGACTGCTACAATATCTATAATGGAAAAATGCCATTCCTTTTTGTGCCATAATCGGCGGATGTTCTTTCCTTCAAAGACGACTAAAGCGTTTTCTGTGCTCATTTTCCATTAAACTCCTCAACAATCTTAATTTCTTCAGGAGTTAAATCATAAAGCTTGTAAACTAATTGGCCAATTTCTTTTTCCAATCGTTTTACTTTGGCTTTCTTGTCAGGATTATCTAAGTAATCGTCGTCTTTGGTGATGGAGAGGATTTGGTCTACTAATTGGATGAATGGTTCTTGCTGTGTAATGTCTATGGCTGGTATGATTATTTTTCCAATGTAATAGTTATCAAAGTGCATAGTTCTAATAGCAGAACAATAAATAAACTTATACGTGTACCAACTCACAAATTTAGAATTTAATAAACTCAATACATATTTGTAATCATAGCCAAGATCATTAATTACAGTATTTTGAATAGTGTCTAACCCTATGTATTCCCCTTTAATATCTAAGAAGGACATTATCTTAATGTGTGGAAATGGATTTTGAATATGTGCGATTAAATCCTGAGAGATAATCTTTTTTTGTTTCAAAAATCCTAATTTCTTTGAGTTCCTTTCCATTACTTCTTTTGTAATGAATCCTTTATTACCTGAAACCCCATACCTAAAAATATTCTTACCACCAAGAACCTTAAATTCACCTTTATCTGAAAGATGCTTCTGAACACCAATTCCTCTTCTTGTAAGTGAGATCTGATTAAGTTGTGTTAACTTTATTTCTAGTCCTTCTACTAGGCTTATCTCATCTTCTTTAACTCCACATATCCAAGCTTTCAATTTTAGTGCAGTCTCATTTTTAATGCAGGTTGAATATTGGAAATTATCATCTAAAAACTTCCTTGCTAAATAAGAATCTGTTTTGATGACTTTGTTAAACACGAAAACTACTTGCTCAAGCTTTACTTTCTCAAAAGCTTTCTCAACATCAACAAGAACAGAAACATTCCAAATCATAGATTCAACCAAACTAAACCATCTTTCTGAATAAAGTAGTGATTTTGGAACAATATAACTTAATGTGCCATTTGATCTTGTCCATTGGTTTTTAGCATAATCAATAAACAAAGCTGCACTATTTGAGTTATTAGTATCAGTTAATTTTTTCTTAATGACATTCAAATCTTCTTTATCTATTTCTGCTCCATACGGCGGATTCCCTATCACAACATCAAACCCGGGATTCTCTCTTTGGAATACTTCAGCAAAGTACAGCTTCCATAAAAAGAATGGTTTTGATTTATTCTTCTTGTATTCAGATAATTTCTCAATCGCTTCTTCATTGTCTTCTTCTTTCAGGGTTTCTTTAATCAAATCCCATTCTAGTTTATCAATTTGGTCTCTATATTGTTTCTTTAACTTACGATTTTGCTCATTAAAGAATTTTCGCTGTAAACTTTTTAACTCTCTTAATTTAACTTGAGATTCTTTGATGCGTTTAGAAATTGAATCGCTTAAAGTTGCTTGAGAAGATTCTCTATCTTTTTGTGCTTCAGTCTCTATCTTTTTTCGCTCACGTTCTAACTTTTTCAATTCTTTCTCAAAGTCATCTCCTTTGTATGAAGAATACAAATCTCTAATCTTCTGACCTATCTCTTTCAATTCTTTGGCAAAATCTCTTTTAACTTCCCCTAATAATTTCTCATCAAACAGCTTTTTTCCTTCAAACTCTTCTAATAAAGAATTTCCACACATAATTTTATGATCTAAGTTAGGAAGAGGTTTAATATTCTTCATATCTAACTCATCAACTATTAAAGATAGCCAAAATCGTAATTTAGTAATATCAACAGCAGAACTTTCAATATCTACCCCATATAAACAATTTTCAATGATTTCTCTTTTCAAATCATAATCTGTTCTTTGTTTATTCAGAAATATAGATAGGGTTGAACGAGCTTTAACAATTTCATTAAGCATTCCAACAGGGAATGCTCCCGAACCAACAGCAGGATCAACAATTTTAATTTCTTTGAGTAAATCGTCAATCTTTTCTTTATTTTCTATGATAGATTTAGGCAGACTTAGCTTGTCAATTAACTCTTTAACTTCTCTATCAAATATAGAGGCGTTAATCATGCCTTTATTTAGTTTATCTTGCTTTGACCTAATATCTTCCAACACTCTTTCATCATTAGAAGTTGCAAAATCACCTAATTGGATAAACTTCTCAATATCTTCTCTAAGAATAGAAGTATTGGTCTCTAAATAGTTAATCAAAGATTGCTGACACATATAATGCACAATCTCACGAGGAGTATAAAACGCTCCTTTGCTTTTCCTGTCAGTAACATCAAGCAGATTTTCAAAAACTTTTCCAAGCATCTCTGGATCTACTGCGACTTCTTTTTCTAATGGTTCATCTTCTTTAACTGTAAAGTTAAATCTGTCAAATACAGAAAAGATTGTCTCAAAGATAAAATTATCAAGAACAATCTCTGTTCCTGCCCAATCATAATCGTTTATTGGCTCAAATAATCCTCCATTTAAGAATGGGATTTTACATTTAAATAAGCGATAATAATCATCATCTCTTTCAGTTGCTAAAGCTTCATAAAATAATCGTTCTAAAATGTCATTAAAGAAGTTGTCATAATTGACTATTTCCTTATTAAACAATCTTCTTAAGAAATTCTTAGGCCCAGTTCCCCATTTTTCAAATCCGCCATTATCATTTTTTACAACTCCGAGCCAACCTTTTTTCTGTAAGAAATAAATAAAAACAATCTGTCCAAGTAATTTCTTAGCAAAATCAACAGTAGAAATGTTTCGTTCTTCAAATTCTTTTTTTACTTTCTTATCGTTTTCCAGAACTCTCTCTAATGATTCTTTTAAATCAAGATATAATTTTTTATATTCTTCAAAAAAGATTTTGGTAACTTTCTCAATACTGAATGATTTTTCAATTTCTTCTAATGATGGGCTGACATCTTCTTCCATAATTAGATTTAGAAATTGTCCTCTGCAAGTATGATTAGGTTCATTTACCCCAACTAAAAAAGAATATCTCTTTGCTGGAGTTAGTTCTTTTTGTGGTTTAACTTTACCAGATTCATCTTTAACAAGATTATACTCCATCTTAACAAAAGAAAATCGCCAATCTTGTGGATCATCCCCATAAAAAGCGACTAAAGCAGAATCTTTCTCAGCGTTTCCGAGATATTTAGCAATAAAATTTCTTTGCATGGTTCTAGCTCTATCTCTAGAACTGGCTTTTTTCAGTTTTACGACAAGAATATCAATCTCTTTCTTTGATGAATCTTTGTAAACTCCGAATGATTTATATGATTCAATATAATCATGGTATTCTTTCCAAACGATTGAAGAATATTCTTTAACATTAAAATGATTAAACAGATTTTTAATGAAAATTAAAAACTTACCCAAATCAAAATCATTATTGAATGTTTCATCAAGTAATTTTATTGCACTTCTTTGATCCATTTTTATTCTTCTGCCTCAAGAACAGAAAACACCTCATTTTTCATAAAATTATTTAATTTAATAATATTGCCTACAATTTCTTTATGACTATAACTATATTTATTTTTTGCGAAATGAATATATTCATTCCTTCTTTGTTGAAAAAATTTGAACATTCTTTGATATTCAAGAAAACTATCTTTTATGTTCTTAAGATTATTAATAAAAAAATCAAATTTTAGCGTTTTCTTAGTAGTTAAGTCACATTTTAAAGACTCTATTTTTATCAGCTTTTCATCTTCAATAACAAAAATATTATACTGATGATACAAAAATAAACCTTTTAAAGCCATTTCTAAACCAATCGATAATCTTATTATGAAAAAATTAAATTCATCAACATTGTTGATCAATTCATTCATAAGCTTCATTGAAGTATCTGGGGAATTATTTTTTTCAGTGAAATCCTTACTTACTAACACTTCATAATTTTCTATGAACTGTTTCATACCTGACCTATAAATCAAATTTCTACTACATTCAAGAAAATCAGAATAATGATTTGTTTTATAGTACTCTGAAAGATTAATTTGATCCATTTTTATTTTAGTTCCATCCTCTTTACAGTTCTATCTTCACTTAATAATTTCATTTGATGTATCGCTATTTGGTTTAATTTGATTAATCTTTTATCTTGCAGTAAATTCTCATTGATGAATAAAGCATTTAGATTCTCTAAGTTAGAAAGACAGACCAATTGAGAAACATTAGCATAATCTCTAATATTGCCTTTTTTATCTGGATTAACATCTCGCCATTCTTTTGCAGTCATCCCAAATAGAGCAACATTGAGAATATCAGCTTCAGTGGCATAAATCCTATTTGTTTGCTCCCTTGTGATCTCTTTAGGGATTAGATTCTCCTTAATTGCATCTGTATGAATCTTATAATTAATTTTAGCAAGATTTCTTTTTATATCCCATCCTAACTGTTTTTGTTCTTGTTCTTTGAGTCTCTGGAACTCTTTTATCAAATAGAGCTTAAATTGAGGAGAAATCCAAGAAGCAAATTCAAAGGCAATGTCTTTATGTGCATATGTTCCCCCATATCTTCCAGCTTTTGCGATAATTCCTTTAGAATTGGTTTTTTCTGTCCATTGCTTAACTGAAAGACTGAATCTGTTGAGACCTGCTTGATTTTTAATCCCCTCGAATTCGGGGGAATTAAAATTAAGATTATAAATCTCTTCCCATGTACCCAAAAATTCAATAGTATTCTTATTTCTGAGCCATTTTTCTATTAAAACAACCCCATTTTCTATATTTTTAACCATATCTGTTAAACAGATAAAATCATCTTCATTGTATTGGTAATAAGAAATTTCAGTTCCTAAAACATTAATTTTTGCCATTTTTATTTACCAATTAGATATTCTGATAAGATTACTTCTCTTGGCCCAGTTGTATCTGCGGAACTTTTTACAAAAGTTCCCTGGAATACATCTTGAGGAATTCCGCCTTTGATTTTGGCTAAAATCTTAAGTGGATTAATCTCGCCTTGCACTTCTTTTAAAATTCTTTTAATAGTTGCTTTAGCTATTCCACCCTCATTTAATAATCTTAGAATATCATGTAAGAAATCTTCGTCATCATCAGTAAATTCTTTAGACTTAATTATAGCTTTGATTGTCTTTCTTAACTTTGATTCGTGACTTCTTCCACCAAGACCGGTTAATTCTTCTCCTTCTTCCATAAACACAGCATTAAACTCTTTTTTGTTTTCTTCAAGATGTTTATAAAATTCTGGTTCTAATTTTTCTCTTTTAATCTTAACATCAGCTTCTAAAAGTTCAGCCGCTTGAAAGAAATCAACTTCTTCAATAGAACTCCCTTTATTCATGAATATTTTTCTTAATTTTCCCTTCCTAAAGAATGTCATAACTGAATTATAATTTTCAGAATGTTTCTTTGCACTTCGTGATTTCTTAGGTAATCGTTTAATCTTCTCAAATAAATCTATCTGATTATCCCTTAAATCCCGTAAGAACTTCAAATATCTTAACTCAGGGTCATCTTCTTCATCTTCACCAGTAATAATTTTCTTAGAAGTTAATTTTGCAAATAAATCATGAGATTTAACTTCTTCATCAGTAAGTAGTTTAGCATCATTTCCCAGCATTTCAATAAAAGCAGCAATTTTAGATTCTGCTGCTTCTTTCAAACTAATATTATCATTAATTGGTCCAGCCGGAAAGAAATTATAAGTATAAATAGTATCAAATGGCGGATTCTTACTAACCCTATTAATACGTCCTACTCTTTGCATCATCCTAACTGGATTCCAGGGGATATCATAATTAATTACAACATTTGACCTATGTAAACTAACACCCTCTGCTAAAATATCAGTTGTAATTAGTATTCTAATGTCATCCTTTTGTTTCTTTTTAGGATAATTTGCATCATAGTTTTCAATGATTTGCGTTCTGGTAAATTCAGATGATTTAGAAGAAAATGCAGTTACTTTATTATCAAACTTAGGATTTAGTTTCCTTTCTAAG
>Ga0210019_1005834_pt1 | contig 10116 bp, 7 predicted proteins | sample CryGeyCG2114_020_2_FD_183969 | JGI IMG/M metagenome (GOLD analysis project Ga0210019, IMG submission 183969) | Groundwater microbial communities from aquifer - Crystal Geyser CG11_big_fil_rev_8/21/14_0.20 (SPAdes) (version 2) | ecosystem: Environmental > Aquatic > Deep subsurface > Groundwater ...
CTCGCACAGAAACCTATGCAGCAACCGTCATTTTTGATAAGGAGGATTTTGAGAAACGAGAAAAATGGGAAGTTCCCATCATTGAACATGAGATTGGTGGAAGTTCAAAGGAGACGGGAACACGAGTGGTACTGTATGACATAAAAAAACGACTGGAAGTATACGATATGGATCGTTATTTGACCTCAACATTTCCTCTCACAGAGCCTGATTTTTCTCTCTTTTTGAATGAACGCAAACTTGAGCCAAAATACATCGTCGGCGAACGAGTTACTATCAATCACTCTTCAACGTTTGGAAAGATGAAAGGTGAGATCATTCTTGCCTCACTCACCATTCCACGTGAACTGACTGGGATCGGAGTGAGAGTCAAAGGGATTCTGGTACAGAGGAGCACATTTGAGCTGGATCAAAAACACGAGCTCATGATGAGAAAAATCACCGGAGAGATTCGGGCTGATTTTCTCCCTATTACGACAGATAGGGGAGGGTTCATCAAAGATTCACCAGAATATCAATACTTCATGTCATTTATGCAGAAGAAGCTCCAGCAGGTGATAAAAAAGCTGGAAAAGCGCTCACTTGCATACTCTGATACAAAATCAGAAAAACTCTTGTCAGATGTCCTCTCAAAGCTGCGTAATTCTCTTCAGAGAAACAATGATATTTTTGGATCAGCCGACTTGCCTCTTTTTACAAAAAAGAATAAAAAGAATATTGCAGAGCCTGAAATCGCAGGTGGGATCATCGGCAAACAGTTGTTAAAAAAATCCAAGAAACACTCAGAATCTTCGGTATTTTCGCCCGAAGAGGAGATGAAAAAAGCCTTAAAAAATGCAGTTGATCAGCTGAGACCAAAGATGAGAAAACATGTCAAAACAGTTCTCAAAGATGAGAGGAGGATTGTCAAAAAGATCACAATCGGAGGATCGGAGCTCCTTGTCTCATTTGCTCATCTTGGTGTCGAAGATCGAGAAAGTTTTGTCGATGGAGGGATCATTTTTATAAATCGCGATCATTCGCTTTACAAAAAAATTGAGAAGAAATCGGAGCTTGCGGCATACCACCTCATGCGACTCGTATCACAGGAGCTTATCAAATTTGCCCATCCTCGCAATCTTGACACTGCCTTCGACTGGCAGGGGAAGCTTCTGGCAGATGCATATAAAGAGTGATCTTATATTCTGTTCTGTGCCAAAAAGATGGTTTTTCCCGTATTACGGATGCTTGTGAGAGTTATTGAATCAGTCTTATTCTCATACTCGTCCACATTTAGTCCGATAACATGTAGCTGATGTTTGGAGTTTAGATCACAATATGTTTCGTACAACGCTCGTGTTGGATCATTAATTTGGTTTGTTTTAAAATCTCCCAACACAAGCAGATCGATATCACTATCATCCCGACCACTATTTTTTGCAAAAGACCCAAATAGAATAATGTGACGTATTGGTAGATTTCTCGTGACGCGTGAAATAAATCTATTTAGCTCTGTAGCAATTGCTTTTTGGTCCATAGGAAAAACTCTTGCGCAAAATTGATAATCTTGAGTATTTTATCTTTATGAGCGTAATACGTTTGGTCAAGATCCGGATAGCGAAGTCGTACATAGGAAAGCGAAAGATCCTTGAGGCTATTAAGGTCAATCTCATCACGATTCAGCTTTGCACAATCGAGGAGATTGAGAAGATCGTGGCTTTTGGGTGGAATGTCTCCCGTGTTGATAAAGCAGTGGGCTTTTAATATTTTTTCAACGGCTTGTTGAAAATGAAAAAGAGCCCCCGAATATCGCTTGCTATCGAGAAGCACTATACCATCTTGAAAGTCGCTTTCTGCGATCTCGATCCATTTTTTGATAGCTATATCCATACGACTATTATAGCAAATGCACGAATACTATTATTCAATGATATTTGGGTCGTAGTACCCTGTGGTACCCTCGGGAAATACGATCTTTTCAAATAACCCACAATCATATAGAAGCTTTGTAATTCACCTTACGCATCCACCCTTGTCATTCCCAAGAAAATGGGAATCTATTTCCTGGATTCCCGCCTGCGCGGGAATGACACTGCGTAACATGAGTTTGTAATTCAAAATGCAGACTATCAGCAAACTCTTGAACATATCAAGTATACTTACCAATGGTGAGTAGTATGTTTTAGATTGTCATGAAGGTCTTCGTACTTTCCGAGAGTTGAGGAGTATAAAAATACCTCACGACTTTATTGCAATCCCGTGAGATTTGATTTCCCAAACGAGAGGATTCCATTCGGATTTCATATCAGATGGAGAAAGAGGATGAGGCTCAATTTCAAGACTAATTGACCTTCTCAAATTCAAGAGCTTGGTTCGTTCATAAATACGATCCTTTCCAAAACGAGGAGATACTATGGAAATATCTATATCACTTCCCTCATGAGCCGTACCTTTTGCATACGATCCAAAAAGATATGCATGAGTCACGGGAATGTCATTATTTTTGAGAAAAGCAATGTATTGTTTTGCAATTTTCTTTGCTCTTTCAAGGTTCATAATTCTGCTTTAATCCTATTAACTAATTTTTTAGAAATGTTTACCCATCGCGTTGTGTATTCTTTTGTAGCTTTTCGATAAAACTCATATTTTATCTCATCATATAGAGCCTCGATATTATATGTAGTAATCTCATTGAGTTGGTCGAGTTCTTCCTGTGTAAACTCAATCTTGGCTTCACGAGCGAGTCGCTCAAGATCATGTACCAGTGGATACCGTATTCCCTTTTTGACTAGTAATGCCTTCAGAGAGCGCTCGATGACTAAGTGCCAAATAAAAAGACACCAGTCGAATCGCTTGGCATGGAGAAGATCATCTGCAGTTGCCATATCAGATTCAATACGTTTGAGCATATTTTGAAAGAGTTGATCCTGTGTCATAGAGATAGTATATCATCCAAAGCTCGTCTGGAGAGGTGAGAGAACTCTGCACGTAATAGTTGTTGCGAGGTTGCTAGGTAACAGGTCACGTATACCTATAAATGGTGAGCAGTGTATTTTAGATTGTCATGAAGGTCTTCGTACTTCCCGAGAGTGAGAGTATTAATTCTTTGGTAATTGTTGTTTTATCCATAGGTATAAGCCTTCGGCGAAATGAATAAGTTTTAGAACCTTATCTTTATCTGAATCTGCGATCTCAATCCATTTTTTGATACCGATATCCATACGACTATTATAGCAAATGCACGAATACTATTATTCTATTATCATGAAGTGTAACAGTTCACAGTCTTTGACAAAACTATATCATAAGCGATCAATGTCATTCTGATCCGCCAGTTGGCGGAGAAGAATCCAGTTATCAGATATTGTTTATGAATGGATCCTTCGGTCTCCGCCAGCTGGCGGATCTCTCAGGATGACAATTATTGTGTCAAGGAGAGTGAACTCTTATCATGAAGTTCGCACCTCCCGAGGGTGAGAAGAGGGTGAGATTTCACTGATAGAGGAATAGTCAGAGTCGATATCTGTTATAATTAAGGCACATGAAAAAACGAGTTTTCAAGTATACCGCAGTCTTTCAAAAAGAACCTGAAGGTGGATATACCGTTTATATTCCTATCCTTCCAGGATGTGTATCTTATGGAAAAGATTTAGATGAGGCACAAAAAATGATACAAGAAGCACTAGAGCTCTATCTTGAGAGTATGGCGGATCATAAAGAAGAAATTCCATCCGAACAGAATGTTTTTTATTCTCAAATCAACATAAAAACATCAGACCTGCATACGTCATATGCCTAAACTTCCTATTCTCAAATCAAAACAAGTATTGCAGAAGTTCGAAAAACTTGGATTTGTGGAAGACAGACAAGCAGGGAGCCATATCATCCTTTTGCATAAGCAAGACGGCAGGCGAGCGGTGATACCTCTTCACGTCAAAGATCTTCCCAAAGGAACACTTGCAGCAATCCTTCGGGAAAGTAAGATAAGGAGAGATGATTTTATCAATGCGTAGCTCTCGGCTGACCGCGTAACTTCCACATCATTCCCATTACTATCATTATCACAATCAATATCCCAAACCCCGCAAACTGGAGGTATTGAGGCCAGAAGATGATGACGATTTGCTGATTATTTTTACTTTCTAGTTGCGTACTCTCTAAATTCCACCCATTTGCCGAAGTTGTTGACCAGGACATGATTTTTGAGTTTTTTTCCAAAGAAAAACGACAAAGGTGGAGATTTCAATGATTGTTCAGATTTTGAACAAAGAACAGCTGTTCTCCAGAGGAAAGAGGATAGACATTTATGAGCTCAAATGTGCCTTTTTTCTCATTTTTTTTAATAAGTGTCATCAGCTCCTTTTCAATGCGGGGAAATTTTTCACTTTCGTAAATCCAAGGCGTATCTACTGGTCGATCCGAGTAGACGATATAACGGTACGTATTAAGCTCCTCCTCAACATCAAATGGACCATTATTGAAGTAGTGATCAACGAGTCGTTTTGCATCAAATGATGAAGTGGATGTTACAAAATTATTCTCAAGTCTTAAAAATAAATTCACAACATTGATATTCAGGTCAGGTGAGTTTGGGACAAGAAGCACGGATTGTGTTTTAGGGCTCACCACAAGGTCAATATCCTTTACAAGATTACGAATGGGTGTATCATCGTAAGATCTGTATTGGCGAACGACGTTTTGATTAAAGATGTATATAAAACCAAACTGAGGAAAGACTCGGAGACTCATCACAAGTATCCCCATTAATCCAAAAATAAAGATATAGATCAACGCAGAAGTGTATAATCGTGCATGATTTTTCAGGAGATTATGGAGTCCCCATGACATGACAACAATAAGAGGAGTAATGATAGGGTAGATAAATCTGATACCTTTGTTAGCAAGAAGAGTCATCACGAGATAAATGCCAAGGATTTGAAGTGCATAGAAACCGGTATGAGGGATTTTTGATTTAAAAAAATACCATATCCCACCAACGAGAAGAGGAAGATATACAGGAAGAAAAAATCCGATAGGAAGCATAAGGAGGTAATAATACCAAGTGAACGGATCGTCAAAATCTCCGGGAGAACCAAAATTGGTACGATGAGAAATATCAAAGTAAATTTGAAGATAGGGGAGATTGTAGATAACAATGGGGAGTACCAATAGGATTCCAATGAAGATACCTATGCCGATGTTGAAGAGTTGAGTTTTGGGTAAACGATGCTTGAGAAGTATATATCCCTCGTATATTACCATCGGGACAAAATACATAGCAGCTTGAATCTTCGAAAGGAGTGTCAAAGAGACAAATATAAAAAAAAGTGCGCTTTGTTTTTTTTTCGTAAGCCAGTCGCTTGTCACATAATAGTACAAAGAGATGCTATAGAAAAGTAAGACAGAAATATCAAGGGAAAGATCTCGTGAACGATTTATAAGATCAGGAGAAAAACCCACCAGCATTGCACCTAATAAAGATGCCCGCTTACTATGAGTAAGTTTGTAAATAAGAAGATACTGGACAAGAATTGAAGCCAGATACAATACAGTTCCTGCATACTGACCCATCTCAATACTTGGGTACGTGAGAAACATCATAAAACCGCCGATCATTTTTCCCAAAGGAAAGTAAGGACTCCGGAGAAAGTTCATGAGAGTCTCAAGAGAGACTGTTCCATGACTCAATTGTGATAAAAAGTACGCAAAATCTACGGCTCCGGTAGTATGTCCTGCCTCGTCCCAGTAAGGCGGGACTCCATCCATGGCAATCCAAGACACATTGAGAAATAAAATAAGAATAAGGAGAATGATGACTTCTTTATGATGTTTGAGAAACGCTGGCATATCCCTATTATAAAGAAAAATAAATAAGAATCATTCTGAAGTAGAGCTCATGATGGTGAAAAATTCGATATACTAGAATCAATGAAAACTATTTGGTTAGGTGTTTGTGCCTGGACGCAGAAAAAGCCACTTTTTGTGGTGCTTTTGATAGGGATTACTATTTCTTCAGTTCTTGCCCTTAAACCTGACCAAACACTCCTTGGGTGGGACAATTACTCTTCCTATTTTCGCCCTGATATAAACGTGTTCCGCCTCTTTTTTGCAACGTGGCGTGAGTTTCGAGGCCTGGGAGTACCATCTGATGCCGAGGTAACCGAGATTGGCAGGCTCTTTTTCTATGGTGTTTCGAGGATTTTTTTCAATGAAAATCTCCTTGACCAGCTCCATCATGTGTTTGCACTCGTCGTTGGCGGGGTCATGATGTATAAACTTGCTGATTTTGTGATCCGAACCTATGACTCAGATTGCAAGTACGTACATCAATATGATTTTTTTGCCTTCATGGCAGCATTTTTCTATCTTTTTAATCTGAATACCCTAAGCGTGTTTTATTTTCCCATGCCGATGTTTGTGATCCGATTTTATGCATTACCACTCATTTTTTATATGTTTCTCAAGGTGCTGTATGAAAATCACATCCCGATTTGGAAAAAAATAGGGTATGGAGGACTCATTTTTATGTCAACTGGTGCGTTTATCGTGCCAACGGTGTTTATAACCGTTTGCATGACACTGGGATTCTTATTTATTACCCAACAGAAACTTCTCAAAAGTTTCTTCATCATAGTGTTTTTTGTGGCACTGAATGCTTATTGGCTTTTGCCTTTTGCAAACTATACCGTTCAAAAAGGGAGCATTGTGCAACGGGCACCCACTTTTGTCGCCATAAACGAATCCCAACTCAACAAAGACAGTTCATATTTCTCTCCACTCCGACAACTCACGTTTTACCCTCAATTTTTCGAGATGTACTTCACACCCTCAGAGACAAATCAACGTGAGTATTTTCATCCCTTGGCCGAGTATGTGAATAAGTATCCGCGTGCTTTCGGCGTCATTACCGCATTCCCCTTTTTGTATCTTTTGGGAGGTGTCCTTATGATTATTCTTCCCAAAAATCGGCTCAGGTGGGCATGGATCCCCGGGATTATGTTTACGTTCCTATTTTTGACTTTGAAAGAATATAGTCCGGTCGGGATCGTGTACGGATTTCTTACAAACCACATTCCTTTTTTTGAGATGATTTTCCGCTTTGGAGATACCAAGTTTCATCCGTTTATTGCATTTTCAGGGAGCATTGCAGCCTCGTACGCACTTGTCGTATTGTACAGATGGGGGAGGCGATATATCAAAAAAGAGTACATTTTATCAGGGTTTATTGTTCTCTTTATCATTCCAACGGTATTTTTGTACAAAGAATATATTACGGGAAATCTTATTGGATTTTTTATGTATAGTCGGATCCCCGATGCCTATCGTTCCCTTGCCGAGGACATTAATAAAGCCCCCGGATATGGACGAGTCTTGCATCTGCCTATGGAGGAGACAACACAGTACTATTGGCGTCCGTACTCATGGGGGTATTTCGGATCCGCATTCTTCCACTATTTCATCAACAAGCCATATATAGACCGGACATTTGAGCCTGCGAGCATGGAGAATGCGTATGTTCACACTCAAATCACAGATCTCTTGGAAGAGATCCAGTCACTCCCTACACCACAGGCGGAGCGTGAACGTGCAGACCGGATTTACTCATTTCTCCAAAACATCGGAGTCGAGCATCTTATTATCGATGAAACAATATCCACCAATCAGCAGGTTCGGGGATACGAGGCCTGGGGAAATGTAAACGTACCCAATGCACAAAAAGTAGCTGATTTACTGCTCGCCCATGGGTATGCCAAGAAAAAAAGTACGTATGAGATCGATTTACAAAACTTGAAGACTACAGGTACTCGTTTTCCTTATTTATCCTCCAAAATCATCGGCGATACCGAGTATCTCAGTTTGTACGAGCTCAAAGATATCCCAGACAAGGTTTCAAGTATTTCTGAGGTGAGATTGATGCAAGAGGTTTCCGAGGATAGTCTCAATAGACCACAGTATGAACATATTGAGCATTATGGAGAAGGGGAGTCTGGAGGGTCAATCATTCCATTTGCAAGGGGAGATGGAGAGCTTACAGGGGATCATTCCAGTGTTCAGTACACCGTTCCCTTGGAACGCCCACTGCAAGGGAAGTACACACTCTCGTTTGCAGAGCAACCAGAGGATCAATCTCTTATTGAGCTTGCCATACGGAATAATGGGATAGAATACTCTTTGGTTTTGTATAAACGTATTGCTCCTACGGTGGGAGATGTTGAGTTTAAAATGCAGTTTGAAGAAATTACCCTTCCCCTTGAGAAAGATATTGCTTCTTTCGAACAAGAACCAGTCACGTACGCCAATGACTGGCCAAAACAACAAGTGGGCGAAATTATTGATGTGTATCGTATTCGAGCTGATGGGACAATCTTCCCAGTAGTTATCCCTCAAGCGGGAAATGAGATATATCTCGGATCATTCGTGACCGAGAACGATGATTTTTCTGTTGAGCTTTTAGAAAGAACGAAGAGAGAGCCGTACAACTTGCAAACATTCCGAGATATCCCCAATAGTGGTTGTTACAACGACGCACTTGAAAAAAACAGTGCAGATCTTCAGCTTTCAACACCCACACTTCTTACTGCAAAAACTAAGAATGGATCACTTTGTTTCTGGAGTGAATTTAAAGACGTAATGACGGAGAAAACTACGCACGTAGAGCTTGAAATGACCATAATGGGCGCATCACAAGATCTGGACGGGCTACACGAGTATGGGAGAGATGTACAGACAGTGAAGCCAAGACTTAAAAGTGCAGTGCAAAGCTTTTCAAAACCAAGTTTACTCAACATCTGTTTGAGGGAACGATCTCTTGAGACATGTCTTGCAGGGGCAAAGCTCTTTGCTCAGGAAGAAAAGCGGTTCCGTATCACCGCAACTCGTGACATGGCAGGAATGCTTGATCCGATGATATTTTTCGGGCTCAGGACTTCAGGATATCAAAGCGTAGAGCTTGAACTGCGGGATGCAACGATTGATCTCTATGACGAGGAAGCGCGAATTGAGGTTTCTATACCTCCATCTTCCACTCTAACACCTTTTGATCTTACAGCATCAGGCGAATTATCCCTCTCCTTTCCCCGCGATATCTCATTACACTCCTATGTTCTTGACACTGCGTATGAGTCGCCTGGGTATTTTAGCGATCTGTGTGACAGATATCAAACCATGAGAAGAATCGAAAAAGGCATTCTGACATTTGGCCAAGGGTGCGAGAGTACTCTCTTTGTCAATATGCCCTATTCAACTCAAAATATGTATATGTGGACCGTTGACTATTTCTTGGGTTCTGGGCAGTATCCGATCATGATTATGGGGGATGAGCATCAAAATTATCTTGTTGAGCGAGCATCGTTTTTTCAGGGATACCCGAATATTCCCGGATTTCACCCATTTCAAGACCCAGAAACCATCTTCACCTCGACTCAATGGGTGAACACACAGCTACAATCTGCAAACCCAAAACAAGCAATACAGATGATCTATCCTCAGACTGATGTTGCATCCAACAAAGACCATTCGTATTATTTCCGCCAAACGACTGAAAATGAAGGTCTCATGACTGTTTCGGACATGCAGATTGTGAGAATTCCAGCTCACTGGGCAAGCCTCAGACTTACTCCCACACAAGGAAGTATAGTCTCCTACAAAATACCAAAAAATCTCACTTTTTCCCGCATTCTTCCGTCGTTGTGGAAGTTCTCGTATGAAAAAACAGAAGATGCGGTCATGATCAAATTCAGTGAAGGGTACGACAGGCAGTGGGGGATATATTCGTCAATGAAAGATGTGTTATTTGGTGCTCCCGTTGCAAAAAGTACTCGGTGTGATGGATACGCAAACTGTTTTGTGCTCACAGAAGAATGGTTGGGCGGAAATGATTTATTTATCTTCTATGTCCCCGAACGGCTTGCGGTCTTGGGGTGGATTCTTACTCTGGGAAGTGTAATGGGGGCTCTTATCGCTTCTCGGCTATACCGTGCGTCGTGAGTTTTTTGATAAGCCGGTATACTTTCCAGTTCATTTTTGGGGTAAGTATCATCCCTGCAGCAAGCTGGATGATCCAGAAGAGCTGTACCCAGAGAGGGCTTTTACTTACATTATGGTGCGCCCAGCGTCTCACTCGGTAAATCTGCCATG
>Ga0210019_1005835_pt1 | contig 10113 bp, 5 predicted proteins | sample CryGeyCG2114_020_2_FD_183969 | JGI IMG/M metagenome (GOLD analysis project Ga0210019, IMG submission 183969) | Groundwater microbial communities from aquifer - Crystal Geyser CG11_big_fil_rev_8/21/14_0.20 (SPAdes) (version 2) | ecosystem: Environmental > Aquatic > Deep subsurface > Groundwater ...
ATGGCGGGTTTGAGAATTATAAAAAGGCGAAGGGGAAGTTCTTTCAACATTTAAGCAAAAAAGCAAAAAAACAAAAAAACAACATTGCAACTTGTCAGGCTGAGGCTCTCGAAGTCAACAAGTTGGTTGATAAAATAAGTGTTGTTAACATTGATGACGAATACGCAGAATATTTTTTGAGTTTCTTGGCGGATAAAAAAATTACTTTTAGTGTAAAAAATGATTCTGATTTTCAAGCCAGTGATGTCCGGGTTTCAGTCAAAGGAACTTCATTTAATTTGAATGACAAAGAGTTTAATTTGAAATTAATAGGTGCGTTTAACGTCGAAAATGCTTTGCCGGCAATAATTATTGCTAAAGAAGAAGGCAAAGATTTGGATCAGATCAAGGAAAGGTTGGAGCAGGTAAAAGTAGTGCCAGGAAGAACAGAGATGATCAATGAAGGACAGAATTTCCATGTGATGGTGGATTATGCGCCGGAGCCGGGTTCATTGAAGAAGCTTTATGAGACTTTGAATCAAATCAAAGCGTCAGATTTTTCATATAATCAACTGATCCATATTTTGGGATCAGCTGGAGGTGGTCGAGACAAAGCGAGACGGCCAATTTTGGGAAGAATGGCAGGAGAAAAGGCGGACTTTGTAATTGTGACCAATGAAGATCCTTATGATGAAGATCCGATGACAATAATTAATGAAGTAGCGGCTGGTGCAATTGAGAAAGGAAAAGTTGAAAATCAAAACTTATTTAAAATATTAGAGAGAAAAGAAGGCATTCAAAAAGCCTTGGCTTTGGCAGAAGAAAATGATTTGGTTTTAGTCACAGGAAAAGGATCCGAGAGAGCCATGGCCGTGGCTGGTGGAAAATATATCCCGTGGGATGACCGGGATGTGATTAGGGAATTATTGAATAAGTAATATGGAGAAAGTATTTAGTGAAGAGACTAATAAATTGGATAAATTGACAAAAAATGATGTCATGAAATTGGCGAGGCGGAATTGGCCAGAAATTATGAAGGCGGTCAGGAAAGATAGAGGAAAATATTTGATTTCGAATTGGGGTCGTGTGAAATTACCGATGAATGATGCGCTTTATCCGGAAAAGAAAAGGAGGTTGGTTTGTATTTTTTGAATTTAATTGGGTGTAGACAGGCCATACTGGGCGGCTGCACTTTTTGTGATTATGGTTTTGGGGAAAAAAGATCTGAAAAAAAGGTTTTGGAAGAAGCAAAAGAAATTTTGGATAAAATTGAAGCTGATAATGAAGGGTATGAATCTGCCTATGTAAATATAAATGCGATTGGATCATTTATTGATGATAAGGAAATTTCAGGAAAGGTTAGAGAGTATATTTGAACAAGAATTGCTGCTATGAAAAAAACATAAATTGGTGGAATGGATTTCGGAAACAAGGTTGGAGTTTGTGACTGAAGATAAATTAAAACGAATGATAAATATTCTTGGTGATGATGTCAGGGTGGAAATGGGGTTTGGATTAGAGAATATGAATGAGTTTGTTCGAGTGGTTTGTATAAATCTAAACAGATTGAATTTGAATTTGACATAAATCATTTTTAGTTGTAATGTAATATGTCAACATAAAAAGGAGGTAAATGATGATCAAGAAGATTTCTGGAAGTTTGGGATATTTTCTTGTTGGTCTTCTGTTATATATGATTGTTTTGGGTGTGACGGCAAGTATTCCGGCCTTAATATTCGCGGCATTTTATCCTGAGAATTATTGGGATTATTTCAAAATTTGGTGGTGCTTTATGGTTTTAATTTTTACAGCTTTTAGTGCCCCAGCTTGCATTGATATTCTCATGAAGTCAGCAAAGAGGTTTGGATCAAAAGAAAAGGATGGTGTTGAAATTGTGATTGGTGAAAAAAATGAATAAATAACGTCATAATACGGCGTTTTTTTGTTTGGAATAAGATTAATATCATAAATTTGAATGGTAAGTGTGGATAACTATACTTGAAAAATAGTTCAAAATGTATTAACTCTTGGTGATTTTAACTAAAATTAGCAAAATAATTTTTTAAATTGAGTAAATTCTCTAAAATAAGAAGAAAACGCTTGACAGGGAGGTTTTTTTTTGTTAGTATTTAGATAAAGTTTGACTAATTAAATCTCCCCTAATTAGGAACTTGACCTTTTGATTATGAATCGGAGGCTCAGGTTTAATAGAATCACAATGTTTCAAGGGGTACATGTGGATACAACCGAATAGAAACATTCAAAAAACTCGTTCCTGAAAGAGGGGAGGGGGATATTTTTATGTCTAAGAAAAAACAAGAGCGCGTATTTTTTACTTCACCTTACAAAGTCGATCCGCCTGACTTGATTGAGATCCAAAAAAGTTCATACAATTGGTTCATCAAGGAAGGACTTCGTGAGTTATTCGAGGAAATATCTCCGATTGAAGATATGTCTGGAAAGGGCTTAGAGCTTCATTTTGATGACTATTATTTGGATGAACCAAAGTTTGATGAGGTATTAAGTAAAGAAAAAAACATTTCATACGAAGCACCAATTCGTATTCAGGCAACTTTAAAGAATGCAAAAACCAAGAAAAAAGAATCCCAGGGAATATTTTTGGGTGATTTTCCATTAATTACGGATCGGGGTACTTTTATCATCAATGGAATTGAGAGAGCGATTGTATCTCAGATTATCAGATCTGCCGGTGTTTTCTTTACTTCAAATTATCTTCGAGAAAAAAATCGAAGATTTTATGGTGCCAAAATTATTCCAAATCGAGGTGCTTGGCTTGAGTTTGAAACCGACGCCAATAATGTAATCTGGGTAAAAATTGATCGAAAAAGAAAAGTGGCGGCAACTTCATTGATCAAGGCATTTGGTGGACATAGTGAGGAAGAAATTAAAGAAATGTTCCGTGATGTTGATAATCATGAAGATATTAAATTTATTGAAAATACATTGGCTAAAGATGTCGCAGAAAATCAAGAGGATGGTTTGATTGAAGTTTATAAGCGTATTAGACCGGGAGATTTGGCCACAGCTGATAATGCAAAGTCACTCATCTTTGCGATGTTTTTTAATTTTGCTCGATATGATTTTGGTAAAGTTGGTCGGTATAAAATGAATCAAAGATTTTCAACTGATTATAAGTTGGATGAAGAGGACCGAGTGCTCAAAATTGATGATATTGTGAATGTGTTAAAAGAAATTATTCGTTTGAATATTACTCAGGAAGATGCAGATGATATTGATCACCTTGGAAATCGTCGTATTAGAGCAGTCGGGGAATTGATTCAAAATAGATTCCGAGTTGGTTTGGCTCGTATGGAACGTATTGTCAAAGATCGAATGAGTACTATGGATCCAACAACTTTGACACCATCGAAACTGATTAATGCAAGACCGGTGATTGGTGTGGTGAAAGAATTTTTTATGTCATCACAGTTGTCACAGTTTATGGATCAGACCAATCCATTATCCGAGCTCGAGCATAAAAGACGTATTTCTGCGATGGGACCGGGAGGTCTTAGTCGTGAGAGAGCTGGTTTTGATGTTCGTGACGTTCACGCGACTCATTATGGCCGTATTTGTCCGATTGCAACGCCAGAGGGTCCAAACATTGGTTTGGTAGGCCACTTGGCCAGTTATGCTCGGGTGAATGAATTTGGATTTGTTGAAACACCATATTTTGAAGTTGAACATAAGGTGACTAAAGATTTTAAAGATAAACAAAGCGGACAAAAATTCAATAAAGGCGATGTGGTAAAGGGCGTTATACTTAATAGTCTGACGACAGCAGCCGAGGAGATTGCTGAAAATATTGAAAGTCGAGTTACCAGTAAGATCGTGTATTTGAACGCTATTTTGGAAGAAAAATCAATTACGACGGCGGCGACCGCTCCAGTGGATGATAATGGAATGCTTACAGCTGAAAAATTACCAGTACGAAAGTTTTCAAAACCTGATTTTGATTATGTTTATAAAGTTGATCATGTTGATGTTGCATCAAATCAAATTGTGAGTGTAGCCACATCATTGATTCCATTTTTGGAACATGATGATGCTGTCCGTGCTTTGATGGGAACGAATATGCAGCGTCAGGCTGTTCCGACAGTACATCCACAGTCTCCAATTGTTGGGACCGGAATGGAAGCAATAGCGGCAAGAGATTCTGGTCATGTCAGTATTGTGGAACAGGATGGTGAGGTGACAAAAGTTCAAGGTAATATGATTGAAATTACGCATAAAGATAAAAGTAAAGAAATTTTTAAATTAAATAAATACGTTTGTTCAAATTCTTCAACCAGCATTACTCAGTCTCCAACGGTAGATCTTGGTGATAAGGTTAAAAAAGGAGATGTAATCGCCGATGGTCCAAGTGTAGATCATGGAGAGTTGGCGTTGGGACAAAATGTGTTGGTGGCCTACATGGCATATGAGGGCTACAACTATGAAGATGCGATTATTGTATCTGAAAGATTGGTGCAAAGTGATGCATTTTCATCAATTCATATTGATAACAAGTCAATCGATGTTCGTGAAACAAAGCTAGGTTCAGAAATGGTAACGTCTGATATCCCAAATATTTCTGAAGAAAAATTAAAAAGCCTTGATGCTGAAGGTGTTGTTCGGGTTGGTGCTTTTGTTCAATCAGGAGATATTTTGGTCGGTAAGATTACACCAAAAGGTGAAACTGAATTGTCAGCAGAAGAAAAGTTGCTTAAAGCTATTTTTGGTGAAAAGGCTAGAGACGTAAGAGATACTTCTCTTAGATTGGAGCATGGAGAACAGGGGAAGATTGTGGACGTGAAAGTATTCTCAGCTGAGAATGGGGATAAACTTTCTCCTGGAGTGATAAAAACTATTCAAATTTCGATTGCAACTTTACGTAAGATTCAAGTCGGTGATAAGTTAGCTGGTCGTCATGGTAATAAAGGTGTGATTTCTAGGATTGTATCTGAAGAAGATATGCCGTTTACAGAAGATGGAACACCAATCGATATTCTTTTGACACCACTTGGTATTGCTTCTCGTATGAATTTGGGGCAGATTTTGGAAACTCATTTGGGGTTAGCGGCTCACAAGCTTGGTTATAAAGTGGCAACACCAGTCTTTGATGGTATTCCAGAAGCAAAGATTAAAGAAGAACTTAAAAAAGCGGGATTTTCAGAGAGTGGTCAGGTGACTTTGTATAATGGAAAAACTGGAGAAGCGTTTGATCATCAGATTACTATTGGATACAACTATATGATCAAATTGAATCATATGGTTGATGACAAGATTCATCAACGTTCAATTGGTCCATATTCACTAATTACTCAGCAACCATTGGGTGGTAAAGCTCAGTTTGGTGGACAGAGATTCGGTGAGATGGAAGTATGGGCACTCGAAGCGTATGGAGCGGCACATACTTTGCAAGAAATTTTGACTATTAAGTCAGATGATGTGTTAGGACGCGCCAAGGCTTATGAGTCAATTATTAAAGGTGAACCAATTCGTCGATTGAATGTACCTGAATCATTCAATGTTTTGATTCGTGAACTTAAAGGATTGTGTTTGGAAGTAGAATTGCTTAAAAATGGAGCAGTAGTTGATTTTAAGGATGAACCAGAAGAAGATCGAGACCGAAAATCAGAGTTAAGATCAGAAAGAAATGAAAGATAAAGAATATATAAATAATTCAATTACTAACTTAAATACATATGGGTGAAGCATTAAAAATAAGTGACTTTAACGCGATTAAACTTAGGCTGGCGTCACCAGATGATATACGTTCTTGGTCTCACGGAGAAGTACTTAGACCAGAAACCATTAATTATAGAACTCAAAAACCAGAAAAAGACGGACTTTTTTGTGAGAAAATTTTTGGTCCCAGTAAGGATTGGGAATGTTATTGTGGTAAATATAAAAAAATTCGTTACAAAGGGATTGTTTGTGACAAGTGCGGGGTAGAGGTAACTCGCTCGGTGGTTCGTCGTCAGCGAATGGGACATATTAACCTGTCTTCGCCAGTAACACACATTTGGTTTTTGCGAGGTGTGCCGAGTAAAATTGGTTTAGTTTTGGATATGTCAGTGCAAAAATTGGAGAAAGTTATTTATTTCGCCAGTTTTATCGTAACTGAAGTTGATGAAGACGCTAAAAAGCAAGAGTTGGAAACTCTACGTAAGGATTTTGCTTCACGAAAGAAATCAATTGAAGGGCAGTACAAACAAAAGATGGATCTTTTAGATGCTAATTCGGGTTTGGGAGCAAAAGAGAAAAAAGCAGAGTTGAAAGCGTTGGAACAGTGGAGAGTGTCAGAAGATGAAGAATTGCAAGAGATATTTGATGAATCAGAAAAAGAATTACGAGAATTGAAACCTTTAGCCATTATTTCTGAGCAACAGTTCCATGAAATGTCACTTAAGTATGGTCATGTTTTTGATGCTGGTATCGGAGCGGAATCAATTCAAAAGTTGTTAAAAGCTTTTGATGTTCCGGCTACAATTGCAGTTTTAAATGAAGAATTGAAGACTGATAAAACAGCCAGAAAGAAAAAAATAATTAATCGAGTTAAACTTTTGAAAAGTTTGACCAATAATAATATTAGTCCAGAGTGGATGGTGCTCGCAGCAGTACCGGTTATTCCTCCGGATTTGCGTCCAATGGTTCCGCTTGATGGTGGACGATTTGCGACCAGTGATTTGAATGATTTGTATCGTCGAGTAATTAGCCGGAACAACCGGTTGAAGCGATTGCTTGAGCTAAATGCACCAGAAGTTATTTGTCGTAATGAGAAGCGTATGCTTCAAGAGGCCGTCGATGCTTTAATTGATAATTCAGCTCGTCATACAAAAACTACTACCGCTTCTACCGGACAAAAGAGAAGTCTAAAATCAATTGCAGATTATTTGAAAGGTAAGCAGGGACGTTTCCGTCAGAATTTGCTTGGTAAACGGATTGATTATTCCGGTCGTAGTGTGATTGTGGTTGGTCCAAAATTAAAATTAAGTCAATGTGGTTTGCCAAAGCGCATGGCTTTGGAATTGTTTAAACCGTTTGTAATTAGTCGTTTGATTAAAGAAGAATACGTACATAATATTCGAAGTGCAAATAGATTTATTGAAGCTGACAGACCGGAAGTTTGGGATATCTTGGAAGATATTATCAAGGACGCACATGTTATGTTGAATCGTGCTCCAACGTTGCATCGTTTGGGTATTCAGGCTTTTAATCCAATTTTGATTGAAGGTAAGGCGATTCAGCTGCATCCATTGGTGTGTTCGGCTTTTAATGCTGACTTTGATGGAGACCAGATGGCTGTTCATGTTCCATTGACTGAAGAAGCCAAGTATGAAGCTAAGCATTTGATGTTAGCAACTCATAACTTGCTCAAACCAGCGACCGGTAATCCAATTACTACACCGACTATGGATATGGTTTGGGGTAGTTATTATGTGACTTTAATGGAAGAGAGTGATGGAGTGGTAAAGCATTTTGCTGATGTTGAAGAAGCAAAATTGGCATACGCTCTTCGAAAGATTACTTTGAGAGATAAAATTAGAGTAAAAATTGTTAATGCTCCAAAGATTCGAGGGAAAGTTAAAGAGGATATTTTGGAGACTTGTTTGGGCCGAATTTTGTTTAACCAATTGTTGCCAGAAAAATTGCCATTTTATAATGAGGTAATTGATAAAAAGAAAATGGGAGCAATTGTAAAGTTATGTCTCGAACATTATCATTTTGATGAAGTCGCGATTGTGTTGGACAAGATTAAGGAGTTTGGTTTCAAACGATTGACCAAATCCGGATATTCTTGGGGAATGGATGATACACCTGAAGTGTCAAAGAAAAAAGAATTGGTGGCTGAAGGAAATGAAAAGATCGAAGAAATTAATGAACAATATGAAATGGGGTTGTTGACTCAGGATGAACGATACACCAAAGTACTTGAAACTTGGACTGATATAAAAGATAGGGTAACGGAACAAACCAAGGGAGCGTTAAACCAGGACGGTCCGGTATATACGATGATTAATGCTGGTGCCCGTGGTTCATGGGGACAGTTGACTCAGATGATGGGTATGAAAGGTTTGGTTACAAACCCGGCCGGTCAAATTATCGAATTGCCAGTAAAGGCGAACTTCCGTGAAGGATTTAATGTTTTGGAGTATTATATTTCAAGTCATGGTTCTCGGAAGGGTTTGACTGATACGGCGCTTCGTACAGCGAATGCGGGTTATTTGACTCGTCGTTTGGTGGATGTTGCTCAGGATGTCGTGGTAGTAAAAGAAGATTGTGGTGATACTGTAGGAAAGGTTTTTACCAAGGAAAATAGTGAGATTATGAATGAAACTTTGGTTGAAAGAATTGTTGGTCGATTTGTATTGGCTGATATCAAACATCCAAAATCTGGAAAAGTGATTGTCAAAAAAGGTACAATCATTACTCAAAATATAGCTCGTGAATTGGAACCACTGGATATTACTGAAGCTAATGTTAGATCGGTTTTAACTTGCAAGCTATCTCGGGGTATTTGTCAAAAATGTTATGGATTTGATTTGGCTTATAATGAATTGGTTAAGATGGGAACTTCGGTTGGTATTATCGCAGCTCAATCAATTGGTGAGCCGGGAACCCAGCTTACTATGAGAACTTTCCATACTGGTGGTGTGGCTGGAGGAGATGATATTACTCAAGGTCTGCCTCGGGTGGAAGAAATTTTCGAAGCTCGAACGCCAAAAAAGAAAGCGTTGCTAAGTGAAGTTGGAGGGGCATTAACGGTTGAGCAACAAGAGCGAACAATTAAGGGACCCAAGGGTGATATTATTGCTAAAAGTTCATTTGGCGAAAAAGTGGTAACGGTGCATTATGAAGATAATGAGGATGAAGTCCATAATTTGAAGGAAATCGAAAAAATTAAAGTTGAAGATGGCGATCAAGTCAAAGATGGCAGTGTTTTATATGTAAGCAAAGACGGTAAGAAAATAAAATCCAAAAAGGTTGGTGTTATAACGCTTGATAATAAGGCCTTGATCGTAAAAGGAAAGGTAAAGAAACAACAAGAATATGTGATTCCGGCCGGTACTGTAATATATGTAAAGGATGGTGAAGAAATCGAAAAAGGTGCTCAATTGACTGAAGGTAGTATGGATTTGGATCAGTTGCATAAACTTCGAGGTCGTGAAGCGGTTGAAGAATATATTTTGAAAGATATTCAATATATTTACAAGTCACAAGGACAGCCTCTAAATGATAAGCACGTTGAAATTATCACCAAGCAAATGTTCTCACGTGTTTACGTTAAAAATTCTGGAGATACCAATTTGCTTGAAGGCGAAATTGTTGAATATAGTGAATTAATGGAAGAAAATGAAAAAGCCAAGAATGACAAAGGTCAAAATGCAACTTATGATGAAGTGTTCTTGGGAATTTCAAAAGTTTCACTGTCAACAAAGAGCTTTTTGGCGGCGGCGTCTTTTCAAGAAACGGCTCGAGTATTGATCAATGCGGCAGTGACTGGAAAGATCGATAATTTGGAAGGTCTCAAAGAGAATGTTATTATTGGTCGTCTGATCCCAGCCGGTACAGGATATCAGGTTGATGAAACGGCTCCAAAATCAGTTGAAAAAGTTAAATCAGAATTTATTGATGTAACAGTTCCTGCTGATGATGGATCGGTTGCGAATAAGAAAGAAAAATAATTGTATTAAAGTATGAAAAAAGGAGTAGCGAAAAATTTATTAGTGTTTTTTACCATTTTTGTGGTGATCGCTGCACTCTTTAGTCTATATAATCTTGATGCGACTGAGGTTCAAGAGATTGATGCTCAGAAATTGGCACAAGAAATAAAAGAAGAAAAGATTGAAAAGGTGATTATTCGAGGAAACATGATTGAAGTTACCTTGAATGATGGTACGGAGCAAAAATTACAAAAAGAACCGATTGAATCATTTTCAGAGTTGGTGGATAGTTATTCTATTGAACCAGAAAAACTATCAATGTTTTCTCGTGAAGTGAAAGAAGAGGATGCTTTGACTTTGGCTCTAAAGAGTCTTTTGCCAACAATATTTTTATTTTTGGTGATTGGGGTGGTGATTTGGTTTATGTTTCGCCAGATGCAGGGAGCCAATCGAAATGCGATGA
>Ga0210019_1005837_pt1 | contig 10111 bp, 13 predicted proteins | sample CryGeyCG2114_020_2_FD_183969 | JGI IMG/M metagenome (GOLD analysis project Ga0210019, IMG submission 183969) | Groundwater microbial communities from aquifer - Crystal Geyser CG11_big_fil_rev_8/21/14_0.20 (SPAdes) (version 2) | ecosystem: Environmental > Aquatic > Deep subsurface > Groundwater ...
AATCCGCGCCAGCTCGCAGGGCGCCTAAAGCATTAAAAACTGGCGAGCCGGAATAGATTCTTGAGCCAGCTACAATCAAGACATAGCCAAAATTTCCTTTATGCGACCAAGGATCTCTTTGAGGATAAAACTTCTTTAAATCCATGTCCTTATTATATCATTATTCTAAAACTTAGCACTAATCAAAAGCTTGATTTTCACAAGACCAACTGGTAGAATTGAAAGAATGGAGTAAAATTTTCGTCTCCTATTATGGACCCTATTTTAGAGCAAAAATTTATTAATTGGTATGACGAATACGCGGATGCGATTTTTAGGCATTGCTATTTCAGGGTCAACAATCGGGAGTTAGCCAAGGAATTAGTGCAGGAAACTTTTATCCGCGTCTTTGAATATTTCAAAAAACACGAGATAGAGAATGTTAAACCTTTCCTTTATAAAGTAGCGACCAATCTGGTGATTGATTATTTCCGCAAAAAGAGAATTAAAGAAATCTCCATCGAGGAACTTTACGAAAAACAGGGATTTGAACCGGCCTCTTCATCCTCCCAGGAGATAATTAGCAGTCTGGAAATAAAAGATATTTTGCAAGGCTTAAACCAATTGGAAGATGGAGATCGTCAAGTGGTTATGATGCGTTATTTCGACGGACTTGAGCCCAAAGAAATCGCAGAGATTTTAAATGAAAATTCAAATATTATTTCCGTGCGGCTCAGCCGCGCCATTAAAAAGTTAAAAGAATTATTATTAAAAAATGGAAAATAAACTTAAACAAATACTCGAAAAAACAAAATTAATCAAGCTCGACCAACAGGAAAAAATGGAAATACGAAGAGCGCTTTTGAATTTCATTAGAACTCAGCCTGTAAGAGCTAGAGAGATTGTGCGTCCTATATTACAGGAAAGGTCGATTTTAACAAAAATAATATTAATCCTTAAAAAACCTATGCCAGCAATCATTGTATTTTTAATCGTTGCTCTCGCCACTGGAGGAGGCGTTTCTTTGGCCGCTCAACAGGCATTGCCTCAGGACATTCTTTATCCCATAAAGATAAATATTAATGAAAAGGTGCGCAGCGCTTTGGCTTTTTCCCCTGAAGCAAAAGCTGAGATTGAACTAGAACTGGCTGAAAAAAGAGTTGAGGAGGCAGAACAACTTGCAGTAGAGGGCAAGTTAAACAGCGCGGCCCAGGCGCAAGTAAAGCAAAATTTTGATCGACACACCTCTAAAATCAAGGAAAAGATAGAACAGTTTGGCGCCGAAGGAAAAACCGAGCTGGCTTTGCAGCTTGCTTCTAATTTAGAGGCTTCGTTGAAAGCCCATGGAAAGATTCTAGTTCAGTTGTCTTTAAAAGGCGACGAAAATGTTAGAAACTTGGCTAAAGAGGTGAAGATAAAAAGTGAAGACGCAGCTAATTGGCGAGAAAAAGAGGAGTCTAAGGTCGGGGCCGAAGCTGACGTCAAAACAGCAGCTGAAGGCCGCCTTAAAGCAGTCCTGAACAAAATAGAAGAGGTAGGGAAATTTATTGCCAACTCAAGAGTCTCAGCTGAGGCCAAGACCGAGGCAGAGGCCAGACTTAAGACAGCCAGAGATTCGGCGTCCGAGGGTAAGACCCAAATTGAAGCCCAAGAATATAACCAAGCTTTTCTTGCTCTAGCGAAAGCTCATCGTCTTGCTCAGGAAGCGAAGCTAACCATTACTGCCGAGCAGCGCCTGAAGATTCATTTGCCTTCAACTACCACTACTATTGATGAGATTGGAGCAGAGACTGAGAAGGAAGAAGAAAAAACGGAGATTAAAACCGAGGAAGAAACTGAAGGAGAAATTAAAGAAGGGATTGGAGGAGAAACCAAAGTTAGAAAAGGAATTAACGTAGAAGTAGAGCCGTAATTAAAATTTGTTTCTAAAGCAAAAAACGCTTCTTTTGAGGCGTTTTTTGTATTTTAAAAAATTAAAAAGAGAGTAAAGGTTCTATATTTTTTTGTTTAGATCGGAAATTATTTTTTTTAGGTCAAGATTGTACACTCGACAAACTTGGCCAAGAGTCAGTTTGTCCAATTCAAATTTCGCCATTGGACAATGGAGACACGGCAAATTATATTTAGCCAAAATTTTTTCTGTCCCTGGTTTTTTAAAAATTTCAGCCAAAACGGTATCTTTTGTAATTTTTTTTATTTTTTTAAGAGACATAATTTTAAGGTTTATTACCATCGCCTTTCAGATAATTAATGACAAGTTGTTTGTCGGAAGAAGTTAGCATACTTTGTCTCATCTATCAAACTTTAAAAAATATTTCTTTGGCTTTGATTCTTCCCTTATTATATCGCTCCATTCCTTCTCAACCTCTGATATCCGCAGAAGTTTGCCATCGGAGCTGAATAAAGGATCAACTGCTCTTGATTTACAAAATACTTGAGAGTCCCAATTATTGGGATCATTGCTAACTTTCACTTTATTGTTCATTCTCTCCCAAAGTAATTTTAATTTTTTATCCTTATCTAAAAAATTTTGAACTTTTTCCAATACTAATTTGTCAGTGGTATAAAGATCGTCTAGAGAAATGTATCCCCTTTGCAAGGCATATCTCAAGCAATCACCAACCGTCCTGAACATAACAGCAGAAGGAAGGCCGGCATAATAAACCGTATTTAGTTTAAGAAATAACTCCGCATATTTTTTAGCGCTTTCAAAATTTTTGAATACCCAGTTATTGTTTTCTACGGTCAGATTATCCAAAAGATATTTTTTATCATCGTCATTTAATTCGCCATAAATAATGGCGCTTATCAGGGAATAATTAATTCTATCAGCGCATAAATCTGGTAAACTTCTTTCTTTTAATGGAAAATTTTTATCGTTCAAAATGTACTCCAAATCAAGACCATATTTTTTAATGATTTCCGGAATTTCCGTTTTTCTTACAAAACTTTCAAATATATTGTCTTGATGATTATGCTTTTGTTCAGAACCAGCGTCCAAAACATAATCAATACAATGAGAAAAAGCAGAGTGAGAAACATCATGAATTAAGCCAGCAATCTGCTCTTCTAAGGGAGCATTATATTTATGAAGCAAGAGATAGACGCCAACAGAATGAGCAAAGCGATTATGGTCATATTCATCGGTCTTAACATCTAGCTTCTCCCGAAGTGCATAGTCAAGACCATAACCAACTTGATTTATTTTTTTTAATCTTTGAAGCGAGGGAGAATTTATAAGTTCCAGAATAACTGGCTCTGTGATTTCAGATTCTCCTAATACTAGGTCTGTATATTTCATATATTATGATTTCAGCGGTTCTTCGGAAAGCTTGTCTCGTTTGATAAGCCGCCAGTGATAGAGGTAGAGAGGAATGCCGGCTATGAGAAGAGCCAATGATTCAGCCGCATCTCTTTGTCTTTGGCTTGAACGCTGATTTTCCTGATATGCTTCAATTTCTTTTTCGCTGGCCTGCTGGGTTTCGACCTGGTCTTTTTCTGATGGCGCTATTACGGGCTGGGCTATCGGATATTCATAAAAGACATCGGCTTTGGTGAAAATATAAGTTTTTAATACTAAACCAATAAGCCGAACGCAGCCGATAGTAATTAAAATTAGCCCGATCAAGGTGAAGAGATAAAGATAAATTTGCCTAATTAATGGATGTTTATGCATAATTTTTCTTAATGTTTAAGTTGGTCGCAATTACTGGACGAAGCGCAAATTAAGTATAGTAAAAATTTAAAGTATTGGCAAGAAATAATTACGGGTGTATATTCAAAATAGATAGAATACAAAGGTCGGGCTATCTATTCAAAAATTAAAGAGGAAATAAAAAAATATGCCAAGATATAATGGAACAGGCCCTTTGGGTTTTGGCCCTGGTACAGGCTGGGGATTAGGTCCTTGTGGCGGAGGGATGGCTTACGGTCGCGGAGGTGCTGGTCGTGGCCGAGGATTGGGATGGAGAAGATTTTCGGGATATTATCCCGCCCCAGCTCTTCCTAAAAAAGAAGAGACAGAGATTCTCGCAGAAGAAGCCGAGATTTTAGAAGAAGAGCTCAAAGCCATTAAAGCCCGCTTAACCGAACTCAAAGGACAAAAATAACTAAACATTGCCCCATAATCAACAATGAACATGGGGCAGTTTAGTTTAAAATTATAAGTTAAGAAATAAAAAGAAATAATAATATGAACCCTGTTAGAAATCTCAACACTAACGGGATAAAATAATAAAATACTATGAACAAAAAAACAAAGAAAATTTCTAACAGGGTGAAAATAGCAGTAAGTTCAATGAATAAAAATATCGAGAGCGATGTTTCTGATGTTTTTGGCAGGAGTTCTTATTTTGTCATTGCTGAGATTGAAGATGAAAAAATAAAGAGAACCGAAATAATAGAGAACAAAAGCACAAATCAGATGAGCGGAGCAGGTATTTCAGCGGCTCAATTAATGGCGGAAAAAAATGTCAATGCTGTAATAACGGGCAATGTTGGTCCGAGAGCTTTTGATGTTTTAAAACAATTCAATATTGAGGTTTACACGGGAAGCGGCGTTATAAAAAAAGTTTTGCAAGAATTCATAAACGGAAAACTTAAAAAAATTGAAAGATGAAAATAGTTATTCCGACAAATAATAAAGAGGGGTTTGATGATAAAATAGCCGAACATTTTGGCCGTTGTTTGACCTATACTTTTCTTAATGAAAAAGGCGATGTCGTGGAGATTATAGACAATACCAGCGAGCATATGGGCGGCGCGGGTTTGCCGCCAGAGTTAATGAAAAAGCATAAAGCAGATGTTTTGCTTTGTAAAGACCTTGGCCGAGAGCTTTAAATTTATGCAGGGAATTAGGGATAAAAGTATATGCTTGTCAGGCAGAAACAGTAAGAGAGATTTTTGAGCTGTGGAAGAATAATAAAATTAAAAAAGCAGGCGCGGAAGACGTCTGCGAACAACATAAATTATGAAAACAGATATTTTAATTATTGGCGGCGGACCGGCCGGAGTAGTAGCGGCAATTACTGCCAAAAAACATTATCCTTCAAAACAAGTAACCCTGGTTAGAAAAGAAGAAAAAAGTGTTATTCCCTGCGGCATCCCCTATATTTTTAATCGTTTAGATTCGGTTGATAAAAATTTAATGCCCGACCAGCCGCTATTAGATAACAAAATTAATTTAGCTGTCGGAGAAGTAATAGAAATTAAACCAAAAGAGAAACAAGTAATTCTTAAAAACAACGATGTTTTTGGTTATGACAAGTTAATTTTAGCTTTAGGTTCAACGCCACAATTAATTCCCATTCCCGGCCTAGAAAAAGAAGGAGTTTGGTTAGTTAAAAAAGATTACGAGTATTTGGAAAAATTTCGCGAAGCAATCTTGAAAAACAAGAATGTAATCATTATTGGCGGTGGATTTATCGGCATAGAATTTGCCGAGGAATTAAGCGGCATCAAGAATTTAAATATCAGCATCATTGAAAAATTAGACCATTGTCTTATTACAAACTTTGATGAAGAATTTGCCATAGCCGCTGAAGAAAAATTAAAAAACAAAGGAATAAAAATTTTTTCCGGCAAGACAATAAAAGAAATAGACGGAAAGAAGAAAGCAGAATATGTAGAATTGGACAGCGGTGAAAAACTAGTGGCAGATTTGGTAATTTTGTCAATTGGCGCTCGGCCTAACATAGATTTAGCGCAAAAAACCGGTATAAAAACCGAAGAAAAGGGCGGAATAATAGTAGACGAATATATGAGGACGAGTGTCCTAGACATTTTTGCCATAGGCGATTGCGCCCAGACCAAAGATTTTATCACTGGCAAAAATATTCCAATAATGCTTGCCTCAGTTGCTACCAGCGAAGCTAGAATTGCCGCAAGTAATTTATATCAAATAGGACTTATCAGAGAAAACAAAGGCACAGTCGGTGTTTTTTCTACTTTTGTTGATGGTTTAACATTAGCCGTTGCTGGTCTAACGGAAAAAAGAGCTCAAGAAGAGGGATTTGATTATTTGATTGGTGAGGCAGAAGCGCCAAATCGTCATCCGGCGACCTTGCCCGGAGCGAAAAAAATTAAAGTTAAATTGATTTTTGCCAAATCATCGGAAAATTTGCTTTTAGGCGGAGAAATAATGGGGCCGGAAAGCGTTGGCGAAATGTTAAATATATTAGCTATGGCCATTCAGCAGAAAGCTTCACTTTTTGATTTCAATACTTGGCAGATAGCCACCCATCCTCTTTTGACTGCGGCGCCGACGGTTTATCCAATTATTGCCGCGGCTCAAAGCGCGATGCTGAAAATAAAAAAGGAATAAAAATATGAAAATAGCAATTACGGGAGGTAAAGGAGGAGTGGGAAAATCAATGGTCGCAACTTCGCTGGCGGTTGAATTTGCCAGAAAAACCAAAACCATGCTGGTGGACGCGGACGCGGAATGCCCCAACGATCACCTTCTGCTTTCCATAAAAAGAAAAAAATATACGACTGTTTACCAACCCATTCCCAAATGGGATTTTGATAAATGCACAAAATGCGGCAAATGCGCTTCGGTTTGCAAACAAAATTCCATTGTTTGGATTAAGGGGAAGTATCCCGCTTTTGTTAAAGATACCTGCATCGGCTGCAAGGCCTGTATTGTCGCTTGTCCGACTGGCGCGATAACGGAAACCAAAAAAGAAATTGGCACAATTTATAGTGGAAAAAATTATGGGGTCAATTTAGTCTCCAGCGAACTTAAATTAGGAGAACTTGCCTCTGGAGAAGTAGTGGCTGAAGTAAGAAAATATTCCGATAAAATTAATGAAAAAATGAAAGCCAAGGTAGTCGTTATTGATTCTTCGCCCGGAATCGGCTGTCCGGTGATCGCTTCTTTAGTCGGCACCGATTATATTGTTGGAGTGACCGAGCCAACGCCATCTGCTTTGTTTGATCTAAAACGAGTTTTGTATCTTGCTAATCATTTTGGGATTAAACACGGAATTGTTATAAACAAATCCGATCTCGCCAAAAATTTTTATAAAGAAATAGAGAAATTCGCCAAAGAAAATAATATCCCGATTTTAGGAAAAATCCCTTACCGGAAAGATTTCATTAAATCAACGATAAAAATGAAGCCGGTAGTGGAAATAAATCCGAAATATAAAAAATTATTTCAAGAAATTATTAAAAAGATATCAAATTAGATAGTATGACTTTACAATATAAAAATTATACTCGCTTCGTTCGTGAAATTGGAGTCATTTTTTTATTAATTATTTTTTGCGTTCTATCTTCAGCCAAAGTTAATGCTCAACATAACGCTAACGGTCAAAACGATATTTATTTACACATGTTCTACGGCCAAGGATGTCCTCATTGTAGTAAGTTAAGATTATTTTTGGATGATATGGAGAACAAATACCCATCCCTTAAAATATATGAACATGAAGTCTATCAAGATAATGAAAAAAGAGAATTATTTGAGAGAATGTCCAAAGATTTTAATGTGCCCATTGAAGGCGTACCGACAGTTTTTATTGATGATAGAGTAATTGTTGGTTTCAGTAATGCCATAGGTGTTTCAATAGAAAATCAGATTAAAAGATGTTTAGAAATTAGCTGCAATAACCCGGAATTTAAGCAAGCCACCCCCGAGACAACGCAGTTAGTCGGAGAGAGTTCTCCTTCGTTTGATCCTGAGAAAAAAGAAGTAATGCAAAAACTTACTATTCCTGTCGTTATTTTCGCAGCAACCGTCGATGCAATTAATCCTTGTGCTTTCGCGGTTTTAATAATTCTTATGACCGCTGCCTTATCTATAGCTAACAAAAAAGGGCTTTAAAATTCGGCTTGGCTTTTACCGCTTCAATATATATTTCATATTTTTTAATGGGTCTTGGCCTCTTTTCAGTTTTGCAAGCAAGCGGCCTTAGCCACACTTTTTATATTATTGTAACAGTGTTAGCGGTTATAGTGGGATTACTAAATATTAAAGATTATTTTTGGTATAGAAAAGGTCTTTTGATGGAAATTCCTCTAAGTTGGCGGCCGGCAATGAAAAAAATAATTAATAGTGCGACTTCTCCATTGGGAGCTTTTTTAGTCGGTTTTATAGTATCTCTTTTTGAACTTCCTTGCACCGGAGGCCCTTATATTGTGATATTGGGATTGCTGGCAAAAGAAGTAACAAGAGCTACGGGGATAATATATCTTCTTTTATATAATTTAGTTTTTGTAATGCCTTTAATAATGCTATCAATAATTATTTATAAAGGCATATCAACAACGGAAAAATTAGAAAAAATTAGGCAAGATAAAATAAAAATTCTGCATTTAATAGCGGGGATACTAATGCTTGTTATTGCCGGAGTGATGATATTATCAATAATCAAAGGATGGGTTTAATTTAAGTTTTATATGAAAGAAAAAATTGCGGCAATTTCAATATTGGCCAATATAGTTTTAGCCGGAGGAAAAGTCACCATCGGTGTTTTTTCCAATTCAGCCGCTGTCTTGGCCGAGGGTATTCATTCCTTTATGGATATTTTTTCTTCGGCTATCGGCTACATCGGGATTAAAATATCCAGAAAACCGGAGGACCAAAAACATCCTTACGGTCATTATAAATTTGAGGTTCTGGCTGGTTTCTTTATCACTTTAATTTTATTTGGGACAGGGGCCGGGATTATTTACGAAGCATATCAGAAGTTTTTAAATCCTTCTTTAATAAAAATCCCTGTTTTGGCTTTTGGAGTAATGATTTTTTCAGCGCTGGTCAACGAAATAATGGCCCGTCTTAAAATTCATTTTGGTAAAAAAGAAAATTCAATGGCCCTGCTTTCCGATGGTTTTCATTCAAGAGTAGATGTTTATGCTTCGGTCGCGGTCTTTATCGGTTTATTTTTATCTAAATATTGGGCTAGTGTTGATTCTTTGCTTGCCCTGTTTATCGGTCTTTATATTATAAAACAATCGTTTTCATTGGGCAAAGAAGCAGTTGATTCTTTGCTTGATGTTTCAGCAAGCCCAGAAATTGAAGAAAAAATAAAAAAGATTGCAAAAAGAGAAAATATTGAAGTCGATTCTCTAAAAACTCAAAAGAAGGGCTCTATCATCACTGCTAATTTAGAGATAACACTGGCAAATAATTTAAAAGTGGAAGAAGCAACTAAAATTTCCGAAAGTTTAAGAGAAAAACTAATGAAAGAGGTTGAAACTCTTTCTTATGTTGCCATTCAAATTAAAAGTCATGAAGTGGAAACCGGATTTTATAGGCCTGCTTTTGGCCGGGGCTTTGGTTGGCAAAGAGGAGGCAGATTTAAAGGTGAGGCAGAGGAAGCGGCTGGACAGGGTCCTGGCGGCTATTGTGTTTGTCAAAAATGCGGCTATAAAATTCTTCACCAAAGAGGCACTCCTTGTTCAAGTTTAAAATGTCCAAACTGTAAAGTTAATTTAAAAAGAGAATAATATGCCAAGACCGAGACTTTGTAGAAAAATAATGTTTGATCCTAAGATAACATATTTTAAGCCCCAGGGCGTGCCGATGAGGTTTCTTGAAATTGTGGAATTGACAACCGAGGAAATAGAAGCTTTTCGCTTACGCCATATCAATGATTTAGAACAAAAAGAAGCGGCGAAAAAAATGAGTACTTCGCAAAGCACTTATCAGCGAATATTATATTCAGCATATAAAAAAATCGCTGATGCCCTAATTAACGGCAAGGCGATTAAAATAATCAAATAATAAAAATGTCGGGAGCGAACAATTCTTTGATATTTGATTTGGCGACATTTTTCGCAAAGCGAAATACGAAACTCTCAATGTCTAACTTGGTCGGGATGCCGAGATTCGAACTCGGACTAAACGCTCCCAAAGCGTTCGTGCTACCATTACACCACATCCCGGTATTTTATTTTTAATAGAACTTGCTTAATTCAGCGCCAAAATAATAATATTTAAGAATTTGTGAATAATTAGCTCCTTCAGAAGCGGCAGAAATGGCGCTGCGTTGAGGCAAGCCTACGCCGTGGCCTAAAAGTGTTTTTCCTTCGCCTGGCGGATCTATTCTTTCTATTAAATAAGACACGGGGCCAGAAGTCATCCTTGCAAGATTGGAGGCGCGTGTTTTGCCGTCTGATTGGGCAA
>Ga0210019_1005839_pt1 | contig 10106 bp, 10 predicted proteins | sample CryGeyCG2114_020_2_FD_183969 | JGI IMG/M metagenome (GOLD analysis project Ga0210019, IMG submission 183969) | Groundwater microbial communities from aquifer - Crystal Geyser CG11_big_fil_rev_8/21/14_0.20 (SPAdes) (version 2) | ecosystem: Environmental > Aquatic > Deep subsurface > Groundwater ...
CCAGTGTTCATATATTCGGTTGGGTAACTTGTAATAGTCCTGTCCGAATAATTCTAGACATCTCTGCCGGTACTTTATATACCGATCTCTATCTGAAAAGTGTATACCATGTGCTGACCTCCCTACATCTTTTTACCTGTCTTTCATTGACACGGTCCTAAAATTATATTACAGTTAATACATGAATAAAAAAATCCCTGTTCTACTAACCCTTGTGTTCGTTTTATCACTTCTCATAACTCCAGTTGTTCTCGCTCAAGAAAGTGAATCGGCTGAAAAAACGTCTCAAAAAGAAATCATGGAAGAGGTATTTGGTGCAAAAAAGGAAGAGGTCAAAGCAGATATGGAAGCAAAACGAGAAGAAATTCAAACTCAAAGATTGGAAATGCGCAAAGAAATAGAAGCCAAACGTGAAGAGTTAAGAGTTAAAATTCAAAATAAACGAGAAGAGATGAGGGCGGCGCTTGATGAATTTAAAGATCAATCTAAAGTTGAGATAATTGAAAGAATCGATTCAAGACTCGCGAGCCAGAACGAAAAGTTGACAGATAGACTACTTGGTCATCTTGGAACAATCACGGAAATTTTAGATCGTATTCAAGATAGAGCAGATTTATTGACAGATTCAGATACCACAACAGTTAACAAAGCCATAGTTGATGCAAGAACAGCATTATCTGACGCTGAGGAAATAATTGCTACCCAATCTTCAAGAGAATATGTTGCTACGATTGAGAGGGAGGCTACTGTAAAGGATACTATTAGCAATGTTGTTGAGTTATTTCGAGCAGATATGAAGACGTCAATTGATGCTGTAAAATCAACTCGAGACGCTGCAAAAATGGCAGGAGAAGAACTTCGATCACTATCAAGGCCTGAAGCAACGTCCGGGGATGCTATGGTCGAGAACTCTACATCAGACCCAATTATGGACGAGAAATAATTTCCGTATTATCAATTACATTACAAATACAAAAACATGGATAAAGATATCAAAGATAAAAAACCAGAGGAGGTTAGGCCAGATGTAACTCAAACAACTCCTGAGATGCCAGAGCCTGTTATCGTTACTCCAGCTGAGCCCATGTCGCCAATGTCAGCCGATCCTTCGATGCCGATAGACGACGGAATGGCAGGGTATACAGAAACAAAGTCAAATAAATTGGTCTACGTTTTGGTATTTGTATTAGTTGTGATTTTGCTCAGTCTTGTAGGATTATTTCTTTATAAACAGTTTGTGGCTACGACTGCACCTGCAGCAGAAGTTATGATGGATGAGCCGATTGCTGAAGAAATGATTTCTCCAACTGTCGTCGTCTCTAGTGATCCAGAAGTTGCAGCACTTGAAGAGTTGGATATACCTAATCTTGATACTGAACTAGAAAATATCGATAAAGATCTCGGGCAATTATAAATTTTGTCAAACAAGATATGGAAGAAACAAAAACTTCTAATAACACTATTTCTGAGAAAAAATTAAAAAATAAACTTCCGCCAGTTCGTACCCTTATTGAAGAATCTTGGCATTTGCTTTCATCCAAAGCGCTAAAGCTTCTGATATTGGCAGCACTTGTTTTTGTAATTTCGTTTTTGATTGTAATTTTTTTTGCAATCATTGGACTGGTTTTTGGAGGAATATCACTGATCTCTAACCCACAATCCGTTGGAATTATCTCTATATTGATTATCGGTTTTATTGTGGCTGTTGTTGCACTCACTTTGGCAGTTCAAGCCGCATATGTCCTTATACTTGGTGACGTAAAAGATGAAGGAGATGAAATTTCTGTCATCTCTTACCTAAAAAAGGGATTTTTATATTCTTGGAAATTACTCCTACTTGGGCTTTTGACAATGTTATTTATGATAGGTGGATTATTTTTGTTTTTTATTCCTGCATTCATTATCTCAATTTTCCTGATGTTTTCAGTATTTATCCTAATCATCGAGAACAAATCAGTAATAGAGTCTGTTCGACTTAGCGCCGCTCGAGTCAGCCAGTTTTTTGGAGCGATTATTGGTCGAGTAGTTCTTTTATGGATACTATCGTTTGCGATTCAAATGATTATTGGCTCCTTCAATTTCGACGGAAATGTGAATGGCGCAGCAGTTTCATTATCAGTAATATTTAGTATTTTGGTAGGATGGTTCAGCATGGCGTATGTTTTCAAATTGTACGTCCACACTCGTGAAGCGTATGATCCTGAAAAGAAGTCGTCGATAACTTGGATTTGGGTTGTAACAGTTTTGGGTTGGTTCATCGGAGGATTGATCATTTTTGGATTTATGAGTGCCACTAAAAACATAAATGTTGCCGAGATGATTAAGACTGCTTCAAATAAGGCAATTAGCGAAAACTCAGTAATGAGTAATGATATTGACACGAATATGGAAACAGAGGAGTCTTTGACCGATCAAGTTCTAACTTATATGAATGTCATGCGTGCCTCATCGGGACTTGAGCCATTGACAGAAAGTCAACAACTGTGTGCATATTCGGCACGCCGTCTAAAACAGATGAAAGATTTTGAAGGATTTGATGACTATGCTGGATTTTATGAAGACATGGGAAATCAAGCGACAGGCTCTACTTTTTTCCGAGGGTACTCTAATATTGTAAATATTGTTAGAGATAGGCAGGTGGGGGAGACCGAAGCGGCCACGATTGGGGCGTCGATCGTGAAGGAGCAAGAAGACAATGCAATATTTAAATCATCATTTTCTGATACATGCGTGAGAGCAGATGATGATTTTGTCTCAATCGTGATTGGCGAAAAATCAATCTAGCTTTAATCGATCTATCCAGACGATTATTCCCACTCCCACAATCATTAGCGCAATTGCAAAAAGGACCTCCAATCCAAACGAGTTTGGCAGGATGTTCTTTTCAATCAGTGGCACAATCTCCCCATGACTATTCATTCTTGTTAATAAAACTTCTTTCCATGGCCAAAGTTTCCGAACTGATCCAAGCATAAAGCCCGATAAAATTGCCACCGAAATATTATGATGTTTGGAAAATAACCATGAAAGTACTCGTGAGAAAAGTGCAAGTCCGAAGACAGCTCCGAACATTACCGTTACTAATACGACGAAATTTAATTCTTTGGCAGCCTCAAGAATTTGTGCATATTTTCCAATAATAAGAAGGATAAAAGAGCCTGAAATTCCAGGAAGAATCATAGCAATGATCGCGAGTGCTCCGCTTAGGAAAAACATTGGAAGCGTCTCAGGAGTAGTCCCTGGGACTTGGCCGACTATGAAGTATCCTATGAGTGTCCCAATAATAAAACAAGTAAAATATTTTAAATTCCACGATTTTATCCTTTTTGCGACAAGCCAGGTCGATGCCAAAACAAGTCCAAAGAAAAATGACCAAATATAGGTTGGGTAGTTCTGAATTAACGATGAGAGAAGGCGAGAAAGTGAGATTATTGCAGCAAAAATCCCGAGAAATAATGGAACTAAAAATTCATACGGTACGGTTTTAAAGGCCGAGATAAATTTTCTTTTTAATAAAAGCCTAGGTACATTGCTGCTTACATTTTTTATCGACTCGAGAAGTTCTTCATAAATTCCTGATATAAAAGCCACAGTTCCGCCTGAAACTCCCGGGATGAGATCAGCCATTCCCATAAAAAAACCAGTAAGTAAAAGTCTTAGAGATCTTGTTTTTTTCATGTTGCTAAATTGCTAAACTGTTAAATTGTTGGACTCGGCGTTAAAGTTGGTGTGGCAATATTTGTCACCGATGGATTTGTGTATGTAAATTTTTGCGTAAGGATCTTTTCATCTTTTGAGGTGATACTTTTTACACGAACTTCAAGAGTTTTGTCTCCAGATTCCATATTGTAAATCACGATATTATTATCGCTGTAATCGCTCCAACTATCATTATTGATCCGATAACTCCAGACTACAGAGCAGTAATTACCCTGGTCATACTCAATGAATATCTCAAGTGGATTACTCGTTACAGTTGAATTATTTTTTGGCGAAACAATACTTACTGGTCCAATTTTTTTTATACACTCATCTTGAGTAATATTTACTTTTTCAGTCGGGGAAGAATTTGGATTTGAAGTAGGAGTAGTAATTTGTTCAGTTTCCGTTTCGCGGTCACGAATAATGGTGATGACTTGTGGAGCTTGTGATATTGGTGCAACTTTTTCAATTGGAGTAGTTTCGATTTTCCGCTTTTCCTGAATGTTGAGATAATTCATTAGAACAACAGAAAGTAAGACTGGAATTGATAAAGAAGCAGTAATCACTTCAATATATTTCTTTTTATCAGGAAGATCTCGAAATGTCTGTCTGATTGTATGAATTGGATTTACCATAACGTCATATTGTAACATTTTAAACGAATAACGAATAACGAATAACGAATAACGAATTGTCAATTCAACAATTTAAAATGATACAATAATTACTTCCTATGAAAAAAGAACTACTGCCTGTCATTCTACTCACCTTTGTTAATACATTAAATTTTTCGATTCTTATTCCGATTCTGCCATTTATCATAAAATCTTATGGTGGAGGGACAGTGATTTATGGAATAATTCTTTCGACATATCCGTTTTTTCAGTTTTTTGCAGCTCCAATTCTAGGCTCGCTCAGTGACCGGTATGGAAGACGGCCAATATTACTCATTTCGCAAGCGGGGACAATGCTTAGCTGGGTGATTTTTGCAGTTGCGTATTTTGTTCCAAATGTATCAGTCGGAATAGTTTCAATTCCGCTCCTTATCATAATAATTTCAAGGATTGCGGATGGAGCAACGGGTGGTAATAGCGCTGTGGCCAGTGCGTATTTGTCAGACATTACGACTCATGAGGAGAAAACAAAGGCGTTTGGTATGGTGGGAGGAGTTGTTGGTTTGGGGCTTATCTTCGGGCCGGTAATCGGAGGATTGACTATGTCCCACACGATCGGATATCTGATCCCAATTCTATTAACACTTGCGATTTCAATAATGACGCTCATCGTAATGGTTAAATATTTACCAGAGTCGCTTCCATCAAATTTACGAGTTTCAAAAATAAAGATGAGCATTGTGGAAGAGTTACAGTTTTTCCCAAAACTTATCAAATACAGCAAAAATCGAAAAATAAAATACCTTTTTTTCCTACGTGCTATGTTTTTATTTGTTTTTAGTTCATTTTCATCTATTTTTGTGCTTTTTATGATAGATCATTTTGCCTTTGATTCGACAAAGATTGGATTGTTTTTTATGGTTGTCGGAATATTCTTAGTTTTTAATCAGGCGTTTTTAGCTGGATTGATCTCAAAGCGTATCGGTGACTTGAAGACATTTATTCTCGGTCAAATGGCTCTTTCTTTATCACAATTTTTATACATTTTTACCTCAAATTTTTGGATGTTTTTACCTCTTGTATATTTAAACAATTTTGGTTTATCCATCTCGATGCCGACTTTCAAATCATTGATCTCAAAATCAGTTGACGAGTCAAAACAAGGTGAGATTATGGGAATTGATGAGTCATTCTTTTCAGCGTCATCTGCGATTTCTCCGCTTATTGCCACATGGCTTTATGCTTTATTTGGCAAATACGTCTTTCTGATCCAATCGATTATTCTCGTCATCTCAATTTCATTTTTCTGGGTGAAGAAGGGTTGGAGGGAGTAAAGACGAAGATATTGACAACAGGTGGTATAATCATTCTATGAGCAGGTATTTATGGGATTATGATCGTGCCGAGCTTGAAAAGACCGAAAGCGGACGTATAAAAATCCTAGAGCGAATGATAAATTATGGTCCGGAAAAAGGGGAGAAGATACCACTAAATAACGTAAAAAAATACTGGGACAATCTAGAACTCTTCCCAAAACAAAAAAAACTGTTAGAATTGCTTATATGGGGCAAAACACAGACCAAAATCCAAGATACCTCACCGCAGAACAAGATGCCGTTTTCCACAGTTTAATTCAAGATCCATATCTTCGCGATAAATACTATTTTACCGGAGGAACTGCCTTAAGCGCTTTCCATCTCTATCATCGCTACTCGGAAGACTTAGACTTTTTTACAACAAAACCTCTTGAGAAGGAGCGAATACTTCAGCTATTACAATCTCTTAGTAAATCATTATCTTTTACTTTTGATACTCAATCACATGACGTTACACTCATCAATATTCTCACATTTAAAGATGATAAAACATTGAAGGTTGATTTCGCTAGTTATCCTTATCCAATACTTCAACCTCCGAGTATTTACAAAGGATTTCAAATAGATTCAACTCGCGATATTACTGCAAATAAATTAACATGTATCAATCAAAGGTCAGAAGTCAAAGATTTTGTTGATCTCTATTTTTTACTCAAAGAGTGGAACATATGGGATGCCAGCTATGGATATGAAACTAAATTCAGTAGAAGATTTGAACCGTTTTTGTTTTCATCTGATTTGTCTATTATTGAAGACTTTAAAACCCTTCCCCGAATGATCAAACCAATCACTTTGGATGAACTAAAAGTTTTCTACCTCAATCTTGCGAAGGAGTTAGTCAAAGACTCGGTGGAGTGATGATATTTCTTAATACTAAATATTGAATTAGACTTGAATTTTTCAATTATTGTCCTATAATCCGAAGTAACTATTTATTAGCATAATAATATGTTTGAGAAATTGAGGCAAATATCACCTGATTTACTTAAAGGACTTCGTGATAAATGGGCGCGTTCTATAATAAGAGGGCCTGGAGTCTATAATAGAGCAATTTAGAGGAGAGATAACTCCTGAAGGAGAGAGATTAGTTGAGAAATATGCTTATCACGAACTATTTGATGCTCGATACGGTATTTCTGATGTTGCTGGGGGGGGATGCAATTTTACTACTTGCATTTATTCACTCGTTAAGATCTCAAGAGCGAAATGAAATACCTTTATTGAGCAATGAGGCGTTATTGGAGTTCCAATATTTAGGGGGCAAATTTCACCTATTTTGACTAAAGATTGGGATCCTGAAAATGGATATAGCTATGTTTTAACAATTAAACCTCTTGAAGATAATAGAGCACAAACTGATTTTTTCCCTCCATTAAATCTTGATCCTCAATTTGTCGCTTATATTGATACGACTCCAGAAGCGTGGTCTACTCTTTCCTAAACCAATTAAAGTAAAGAATTGGGATGAAGAAGAGACTGATCACTCCTGAGAAAAAAAATCCTGAAATAATCGCCCCACCAAGTCCTCGCCAAAGAGGGTCAGACAATGTAATAGGCAAAAGCCCAAAGATTGTCGTCAAAGATGTAAGAAGAACAGGCTCTAGTCTGCTTCCTGAAACATCAAGAATTGTCTCTGTGATTTCCCTACCTTCTGCAATATTCGAGTTTATCTTTGATACAACGACGATCGCATTTGTCACTACTATTCCAAATAGGGTCAAAATCCCGATAAGTGCAGGAAATGATAGGGAAGTGCCAGTCAGTCCAAAGATATAAAATACACCTGAAATTGCCACTGGGGAAGATATTACCAAACTGCTCTATAATATTCAAACAAAATAAATATTACTTTAAAAATATACTCCAGAAAAACAGTGCGGCGGCGTAGACTATTCCAGTCCAGTAAATACCGAATGCACTTTTCATCCACTTTCCTGAATCGACATGAAATGCACGACTGATTGCAAAGTTAGGAAGATTTGCTGGGATCATCAAGAATCCGCCGTAAAGTGCGCCATAGACGACAGCGATTGCCAATAAATTTGCAGCAGCTTCACCCATTGAACTCATAAATGAAAGTGCTACGACAATAAACACACGAGATGCTAGGGCGTTGTCTGCAAAATGTGAAACAAGAGCTGTTATGTAAAAAAGGAATAAAGCGGTCATGAGAAGAGGCCAACTTTCTGGAATTGATTCAGCGATAATTTCAATAAATGGCTCTGCCACGTGTCCTATTACTTCCAGTGATAGAAGAAGAAAAGATAGTAGCATCGGCTGATATGTTGCGGAAAATGCTTTTTCTGAGAGTTCTGCATAATCATGATCCACACGCCGATCTTCATCAGTTTTGAATTTCTTATCTTTTACGAGTTGAGAGATCTTGTCACCGTACAAACTTGCCAAGGTAAAAGAAACATTGATGCCAATAATCGCATCTATAAGCCAAAGATATGGTCCGTGGGCAAAGATATGTGCAAGAACAAGAAGGGTTAGAAATCCAAAGGTCATCAGAGCTGTTGGAAGATGCGATGTCGTAAGCTCTTCTTCAGTATCTTTGATATATTTTGTTGCAAATGTTGAGACTACCATCGCATGAGTGATGCATCCCAAGCCGATAAATATCATCAGATTTACGATACTCCATCCAAAATCATTGGACAAAATACCCCAGATGATTAGAATTGGCGGTGCGGCAAATGGAAGCCACCCGCCGCCTGATCCGATAGATCCTGCAATCGCTGTTGCTAGTTTCGGACGATTTTCTGGTGTCACGCGATTTCCTAAATATTCTGAAAGAAATACCGCCGCTGTCGGTTCACCCGTTACCGCAGAAAGTAGAGAACCCAAGAATACAACGCCAAATTTACCTGTAAATTTTTCTACAATAGTCATAACAGTCACCATATGATGTACTGTCCAGTTTGCAAAAGACATGATTCCATAAAGTGTAAACGCTTCGCCGATTGGCCAGTGGATATGCTCAAGATCAGCACTATGAGTGAGACCGACTACAATAAGTGCTAGGACGCCGACAAATATTCCCGCCATCTCACCTTCTGAATTTATGAAGTGGAGTACTTTGAGTGTCGGATGCTTTTTCCACCAAGCTGGAGTTCGATGTGCGAGCACGAGGACTGTTTTTGCAAGACCATTCATCGCCATGACCGCCGTTATGATAATAAATAAACCAGAGTAAGTATATTGATGAGTACTATAAAAAAAAACAAAAGCGGCAAATGCAAACCAAGCCCCCCAGGATCTTTGAAGAAGGAATGTGACAATTGGAATCCTTCTTTTAAATACGACAGGATTTAAAAATTCGAGAAAATATGAAAAAGCTCTAGTACTATTTTTTACCATAAAATAAAAAAAACCTCATCAACTTGGCACTTTTCTATGAGGATAGAACCTCATTTTAATACTTCGTAGGTAGAACTCAATATGCATTGGCTACATATCATTTTCTATTAGCCTTCGAAGATAGACTGACTTGGGGAGCTTTTCTGTTTTTGCAATATTATCCAGGTGAGCTGAAATTTTTGGAGTAATAAAAAAAGTAAATCGGAGGTCTGAGCTAGCGTCGATATAATGTAAAAAGTTATCGATTATTTGAGGTAGAGTACTACTCGTGTATTTCTCACACATCAACTTTTCATCGCGATGATGGGCTAGAAGGCTTGGTGGATTTCCGTCGCAATAAAGAACAAGGACTGGCTTTCCGACACGAAGAGCCAGCGATATTTCATATCCGACACTGATACTTGGGAATGAAGTTTCTGCAATCATGGCATCCGATGTATGTATCCAATTCTCGATTTTTGTGTGAAATTTCAGTCTTTCAGAACGTGTTTTATGATGAATCTCATCCTCAGACATAGTTAAGATATGATCAGCTATTATCTCGTGACCTGACCCATGCACGTGTTCAATTATCTGTTTATATTTCTTGATATATTGATCCCGCGCAGCAATGGAACCCGTGAAGTAAAGTTTTAGCAATTTATGATGCATAATGTATTATACAATGTTAAATTGCTAAATTACTGAATTGCTGCAAAAAAAACGTGTATAATGAAATCAGCAAAAATTAACAGTTTATTAAATATATATGAAAAAATCAAAACTAGGATTCGGCCTAATTCTTGGGACAATTATTGGTGGCGCAGCAGCTTTTTTCCTGTCTCCAAAAACCGGCAAGGAAAATCGAGAGCTTGCAAAAAAGAAATTGCAGCAACTCCATGTCACATTAAAAACAAAGAGCAAGGAAGAAATTGTAAAAGAAATTTTTGGCACAGTTTCAAAAACTGGCAAGGCGCTTTATGAAAAAGCACAAAAAGAGTTAAATTTGAAGCTTGATGAATTGAAAAAAAGCCATCCGGAGATTGATCATAAGAAATATACAAAGGTCGTT
>Ga0210019_1005840_pt1 | contig 10106 bp, 10 predicted proteins | sample CryGeyCG2114_020_2_FD_183969 | JGI IMG/M metagenome (GOLD analysis project Ga0210019, IMG submission 183969) | Groundwater microbial communities from aquifer - Crystal Geyser CG11_big_fil_rev_8/21/14_0.20 (SPAdes) (version 2) | ecosystem: Environmental > Aquatic > Deep subsurface > Groundwater ...
ATGACCCTGGTCATCCTTGTCGCCCGGAATTGCGGGACGCTCGCCGGGGTCGGCAGGTTGCGTGCCGGAAGGTGTTTCCTCCGGAGGGCCTCCCTGCGCCTGGCCCCGGGCCCACAGCGAAGATGCGCAAGCCACCGAAACAACGAGAACGAGCAATGCGAGTTTCATGTATGACCTCCTGAGGCGGCATGATAATAGATGGAATTCCGCAATTAATCAAGTGGCGGTTAGTCACAACTCCCTTCCCTCCAAACTCCCTTCAATTTGGTTGAATAGCCCCGTCGCTCAAGGAGACTTAATGGAATTGCTACTCGGCGCGGTGTTTGGATTCGTGGCGTGGTTCCTGCTCAACTACCTTGTGGCAGGCCTGTTTACGGTCGACCAGAACGAACGGGCGGTTAAGACGAGCTTCGGACGCGCACAGCGTCTGGAGGGCTCTCAAACCCTCGATAACCCCGAGTTCAAGGCGACCCTCAACGAAGACGAACAGCAGCGTTATAATTACCCACAGCTTCGCGTCATCCCCCCGGGAGGCCCCTATTTCAAATGGCCCTGGGAGACGGTCTACAAGGTATCGATCGCGACGGAGAGCATCCATATCGCGACCGACCCTGAAACGCCGAGCGCCAACAAGGGCGGCACCGTCCTCGAAGCCATCACGATGGACCAGCTCAACACCGAGTTGACCGGCCAGATTCGCTACCGCGTCTCCGAGCGCAACCTGTACGCCTATCTATTCGGCATCAAGACACCGATCGTCCACGTGATGGGCTACTTCGTCTCGGTTCTGCGCGAGAAGATCGCGACGTTCGAGGCCCCCAAGCTGGCGGTCGAAAGCGCGAGCCAGGCCACGGGCCTTAGCGAGCTCAGCGGCGTGTCGATCAACGACATCCGTAAGAACCTGCGCGCGCTCAACGACCAGATGGACCAGGACTGCAAGTCGTCGACCGCCCGCTACGGAATCATCCTCGACGCGTCTCTGATCACCGGCATCGACCCGCCCAACGAGGTCGAGTCCGCTCTGGCGGCCATCAACACCGCCCACAACCATGTCTCTTCCGAGATCAGCCTGGCGCAGGCCGCGGCGGACCAGAAGATCGTGCAGTCCAAACGCGCGGTCGAAATCGAAACTCTAAACGCCCAGGCCGAGGTCGAGCCCCTGCTCGCGCTCGCCAAGCAGCTTAGCGCGCTCAAGAGCATCGGCGGGGCGGGCTCGCTGATCGCCTACCTGCGCAACGTCAGGCTCGGTATCTTCGGACGCACGAGACAGGTCGTTCTCGAAAATCGACAGCATTGGGAGGGCCGCTAACATGGGCATGAGTCCCTTCATCCTCGGCGCCGGCGTCACCTTTTTCGGGCTCTTCATGCTGGTGCCCATCGTGCTCGGCCTCATGAGAGCGCTCGGCTTCTACACCATCGTTCACGAAGGCACGTCCAAGGTCTTCGTGTTGTTCGGAAATGTCCTCGACACGATCACCGACCCCGGAATTCACTTTCTCTGGCTGCGTCTCGGGCCCGCCGCGCTGATCGTCAATTGGATCGGGAACTGCTACACGCTCGACATGCGCATGGACCAGGTCTACCGCCGAAGCCAGCCGGTCAACTCCGAGGAAGGCGCGCCGATGGGCATCGGCATCTGGTACGAGATGTACATTTCCGACCCGGTGGCATTCCTGTTCAAGAATGCCGACCCCCGCGGGTCGCTTGCGGCCAACGTCAGCAATGCGACCGTCCGCTCGCTGTCGAACATGAAGCTCGCCGACATGCTCGGTTCGCGCCACCAGATGAGCCAGGTCGTGCGCGAGGAAGTTTCACCCAAGAGCCACGACTGGGGCTACAAGCTCGGCTCGGTATACATCCGCAAGGTCCACCTGCGCGACCCGCGAATGATAAAACAGATCGAGGAAAAGGTGGTCAACCGTCTGAGGCAGGTAACCGCCGCGATCAAGCAGGACGGAGAGAACCAGGTCAACATCATCGCCAGCACGGCCCAGCGCCAGGCCGCGATCGCCTTCGGCGAAGCCGCCGCCCTGCGTCCGAAGATCGTCGGAAACGCCCTGAAAGAAATTTCTTCGGCACCCGACATTCTTCAGGCCATGTTCGAGATTCTCGAGGTCCAGAAGGTGCTCGATGGCGGGGCGCAAATCACCATGGTTCCGCCCGGCTCGGGCATGCTTCAGCAGCTCATCGCCGCTCGCGGCAATCCGCCGGCATCCGACATCTGAAGCTGGCGGTCGACGAGAAGTCGCGCACCGCGATCATCCCCCTTCCAGGGGCGGAGCGCCTGCCGGAGCTGCTTGAGCACGAGGGCGAGCGCTTCGTGCGCAAGCGCGAGCTCCACGTCACTTTGGCCGGCACCCGAGACCGCTGCGACGGCGCGGCGCTGCGCGACGCCGCTCAGGGGATTGAATTCCGGATCACGCCAACCGAAAGATATCTTCTGGTTCGAAAGGGCGCTCAGCGCGCGATCATCATGCTCGTCCAGGTCGAGGGTCAGGAGGACTACTGCACCCGCCTCGACGCGGCCCTCGGCCTGCCTTGCGGCACCGTCTCCCGGATGCCGAGCCACATCACACTGTACACCGAACCCGGTGGACGCGGCATCGCGCTTTATTCTCCGCAGGAGATGAAAAGCCTGTCCACTGAGACCAAGCTGAAGATCGAGCCTGCCCCCTGGCGGCTCGACGAGGGCGGGGCTATACTGGGGGCGTGAGGCCCCTCGCGCTCAGCGCCCTCCTCCTTCTGGCTGCGCCCACAGCGCGCGCACAGTCGCGCGTCGGCGTGGTCGAGGCAGGTGAAGCCAACATGGGGCCTCAGAGCGGCTCGCTCAATTCCGCCTTGTCCGGAGGCGGCGCGCCCCAGCTCATCTCCCTCAGCCTTCCCGCGCCTTCGCTCTCCCTGACCCCAACCGCCCTCGCTCCGACCCTGGCGCCCGCGCCCTTCGCCCCCGTCGCGCTCGCCCAGCCCGCGATCATGGCCGCGCGCCCCGCCGTCTACGCCTCGCCTACGCGAACACAGGCGATGCCCAACACGCGAGCGCCGCTCGCCGAGACCCGTCGCGCGCTCAGCGATGCGCCAGAGGAGTTCAGGAAAGCCCCTGTCGGGGAGCTTCTCGAGTTCACAAAAAAAATGTTCGGCGAATCCTCCCACGCCGGCTACAAATCGGCGGAATATCTTCGGCCCGGAGCGCCGTTCCATTTCGGAGAATCCGAGGTATTTCGCTACCGCTCCGCGCTGATAGTCCCGCACGCGAAGAGCGGCGCCGAAGAGCTCAAGACGCTGATCCACGCGGCGGAAGGCCTGGCGAAGAGCGCGGGCATCTCGGTCGAGGTCGGAGAGCGAGCCGGCAAGCCTGTGCTTAAGATCGTCCCGAAGGAGAACGGGCACAAACTCAACCGCCTCGCCTGGGACATGCTGAAAACCTACGATTCCTCGATCGAGTATTCCCCCGCGAAGACGAACGGCGCCGTTGCCGCCTACAACTCCAGCGACCGCGTCCTGTACCTCCCCGATTTCGGGCGCGGGGATGCCTTTGAGGCGATTCTGCATGAATCAAGGCATGCCCTTTTCACCAAGCGCCTAAGGCAAGGCGATATCAGCGCATTCTCCCCCTCCTTGGTCGCCTATCCGGGCCGAATGATCGCCCCGAACGCGACCTCCTACGACGTCTACATGTCGATGGAGGAACTCAGCACCCACGCGAAGACCCTTCTGCACGAAATCATCCGAGCCGGCCGCGACGGTGATGCCAAGGCGATCTCAGGCGCGAAATCCGACGCCTATCAGTTCGCGGACATTCTGCGCAGCGCGGAGATCAACCTCTTCCAGCTCCAGCGTCTGCTCGCGAACGGCTCGCTCAAATCCTACCGGCTGACCGGTCAAAGCTGGCCCCCGGTCGGCGGCGGTCATTGGGAGGCGATCAACCTTCCGCACTCGATTTTTGCTCTGCCCGTCCTCGACGCCCCCCCCGCGCCCAAGCGCGGCCTCTGGAGCCGCCTGTTCAAGGATGAACCGGATGGCCCCGCGCTCATGGCGGCGCGCCGCCACGCCGCCGTCCTTCGTCCGCTCCTGAGCAGCATCTCCGTTGAGCTTAACGCCTACCTGAACGCTCTCGGAAGCGACAAGCCGGACTTGACGAAGGCCCGCACCGCAGCCGCCCGCATGGTAAGCCTCGCGGACCAGGCCGACAAGCGTTTCGCGGCCGCGCCCTAGCGGGCGGGAATGGGTGGCTTACCCTCGATCTCGCGGATCTGATCTTCGACGAACATCCGGGTTCCGGCATCGAGGTGGTAGGTAAACGCCTTCTTGAAGAACCGGTGCGCGTACTTATCGTTTTTTCCGCGCCTGAGGCATAGCCCCATTCCAACATAGGCCTTCCCGACGTGCTCATCCTCGATAATCAGGCGATGAGCCGTTTCGAGCGCCTGGGTGAAGGCGACTTGCGCCTCCGCGATCATATCCTCGCGCAACCATAGGGCACCTGATCGCTCGAAGCACCGGACTTGCCGGGGATCGTCTTTTTTCAGCGCGGAACACATTGATTCCAACTCGGCGCGGGCGCCCTCATATTCGCCCATTTCGATCAAGGACTCGACCTTCTGAAATTTCACATCGGCCGCCGCGGAGGCGGCGCGTGCCGCGCCCGAAAATACGGGAAGGAGTAGCGAGAGGGCTAACGCGATCTTCATTCACATAGAGGATAACGGATTAGGGGAAATCGTCAATACCGGGGCAGTCTCGGGGCACCGAGGGTCGAACTCGGAACCTCGTGGTCCCAAACCACGCTCCTGGCGTCATTATTGCTGCTTCCGAAGGTCGGAGAGAGTCAGAGGAGGAGTGAGCGTGAAGGGCTTACGCTTGGAACTTGCGGTGTGAAAGCTCAACAGAAGCGGCCCGTCCGGCGCGTCACGCAACTGGTTGGCGGTGTAGAGGCCGCTGCGGCGCGGCAGACGCAGGCCGCGCAGATTGTCGCCGCGCGGCAGACGCTCCAAGGTCCCGTCATCGGCCAGACGGAAGAACAGCTGCCCGGTGCGCGACGCGGCGGGCGCGCCTAACAAGCGGCCCCCGTTGCTCACAGCCATCATCATCAGGCGGCGGCCGTCTACGACGACCACCTGCGGCAACTCGATCTGGGTCCACGATGCGGGGATCGGAGGGAACAACGGAGGCAGGAGCTCGACGCGGCCGCGGACCATCCGGGCACGCCCGACCGCGGGCCGGACGGCGTCGCCGCGAACGCCCTTAGCGGCGAAATACAAGATGTCGCCGTCACGAAACGGGTCGCGCAGGGCGCTGATGATCCCGTCATCCTCGCCGAGGTGGTAGCCGAGTGTTTCGGCGCGGACGCGGAAGGCAGGATCGGCCGCGTCCATCAGCAGGCGCGGACGGCCCCAGCGTCCGGATGGCGTAGACTTCAACTCCCAGAGGCTCTGCGCGGCCCCCAGACCGCGCCGTCGAGCGGAAACATACATCCGCCATGATCCGTGCCCCGGCGCCCGATAGGCGCTTCCGCTCCAGACGGCGTCGGCCTGTGGGGCAAAGCCCGGCGAAAGAAACGCGCCCGCGTCCTCCCAGCGCCGGCCATCGAAGGAGGTGAAGTGATGAATGCGCGAGGAATGGTCCATCACGGCCTCGCTCAACTCGCGCGCGGAAGCCAAGGCAAAGCGGTGATATACGCGCTTCGACGCGTCGTAATAGCCCCAGTTGTCCCACAGGCGGTGACCGGGGAGCTCCAGGTCGGCCAAGGCCGGCTGCGCGGCCAAGCGAACGGACGCCCGCGAAGGCGCCGGCGCGAAGACGGCCGCAGCAGTGAGCGGGAGCGGCGCGGGCGCGAGCGACGGAGCGAAGAATGAGGGCGCCATGGCGGCAGACGCTGACGCAGAAACGGCCTCGACCGCGCGGGGCGCGGGGGCAAGCCCCGCGTGTGCGCCGGATGCCGGCACGCGGATGACTGCGCCACGCGCCGCGCGCGGCGGGACGGCGGCGAAGACGCAGCACAGGACGAGGACGCTCGACAGCTTCAACACATACACAGGGTAAGCTCGCGGACGCCGGTGCGCCTGGGTCCATGGTCCGAATCGTAAAGGAAAAGGGCCTACGCTTTTAAGGGCCATTTGCGCGATGCTAAACGCCCGGGGCGGTCTCGGGGCGCCGAGGGTCGAACTCGGAACCTCGTGGTCCCAAACCACGCACTCTGCCAATTGAGCTACGCCCCGTTGACCGTTGGGGAATACTCCCCAGGCGGGGATTATAACACTTGAAGAGTCCCCCGGGCCGGGAAGAACCTCGCGGGACGCTCGGGCTCAAAGTTTGTGCAGAAGCGCGTACCCGGCCAGCGTCGCCGCAATGGCCAAGGCGATGAGCAGCAGGAACCGCCGCCGCGCGTTCGCGGCATAATTACGATCGCGCAGCCGTCGCTCGACCTGCATGAAACCTCCATAAGCAATCAAGACGGACTACCGAGGGCGCGCGGGGTACAGAAGGGCCTCTCGGGAAAATGCGTAGATATCGTCCAAATCAGCGGCGCTTCTCAGCCAAACGTCCAGCCCGCCCAGCGGCGCCGGCGAGGCGCAGATGTCGATCGGCGAGGACACCAATCTGTCGAGAGACATCGTCGCCAACACTCCCGGTTCGCCCGCATCGGAGCGCAGGGAAAGGCCTCCGCCGCGACGGTGCTGAAGCAGCAGCCAGGGCCGCACCACCGAGATGACCGCGTCGGAAAGCCCGGAAACCGTCTCGGCATGGGCCGTCCCGATCCGGGCGGGGCAGGTCTCAAGACTCGAGCACGGCACCACGCGCGAAGCCTTCACACTGCGGCCGGATGCGGACGCCCCCCCCGTCGATGGAAGAGCGGCGAGAGCATCTCGCATGTCCGGCACGCCGAACTGCGCCCGGGAAATCGCCTGGCTCCTGGCGATCACGGCCATCTTGCCGGGGAACTCGCGCTTGGATAGCGTCCTCAGCCACTTGTCCAGAGCCTTGTGCGCCCGCTTGACTTCCTTGCGGCCCGAGGTGAAGCGAAAGGAAAAAGAATGCTCGGCGCGGGCGACGACAGGCGCAAGGGCAAGGCATGCCAGCAGCATGATTCGTCCGATCACGGATGGAGTGTAGCAGACGAGGGGGCCGTCACGCGCGCGCTCTTAACAATTCCGTCCTTGCGCACCCCCTGAAGGTCGGGTACACTCAAAGGGTGAAAAAGCTGCTTCTCGTCGTCATCGTCGGCGTTCTCAGCGCGTGCCGGGCAGGCCCTGCCGCGATCTTCATCCAGGACGGCGACCGGAACTCATACATTCGGGACAACGAGGAAGAGGAGCGCCGCGCGCGGGAAGCTCTCGCCGAGATCGAGAAGAAGGTCGCGACCGGAGATCTGCCGAAAATCCAGTTCGAGTTCGATCGCGACGAAATCACACTCGAGTCCTACCCGACGTTGGAACTCATCGCGGAGCTCCTGAACAAGCATCCCCGGCTGAAGCTCATTTGCCTTGCGCATACCGACAGCATCGGGACCGCGGAATACAATCTGGACCTATCGGAGCGTCGCGCCCGCTCGGTCAAGGGCTATCTCGTCAGGCAAGGCGTCGATCCGCCTTCCGTGCGCTACAGAGGCCTGGGCTACTCGATGCCGATCGCGGACAACTCGACGGACGAGGGCCGGGCCAAGAACAGGCGGGTCGAGTTTCGCGTGACCTACCGCGAGTGGGAAGCCGTTTACTAAGCCGGGGATATCCCTACTTGCAGGCCGGAATCGTGTAGCTCTTGGTAAACAGCGCGACGCGGTCCTCGTCGACACCGCGTTCGTAAACGCCGACCTGATAGGTCGTCAGCCTGACGAAGGTCACTTTCACGGGATTATCGCAACGATCGCGCTCGTAGGAATCAGGGCAATCCTCGTATTCGACCATGGCGGGAATCGAGACGCGTACCTCCTCGGAACGCAGACAGCGGTATTCGTCATAACCGTTGTCGCGGCAGACCTCGACCGTCTTTTTAGCGCCGCGAAGCTCGAAGCGGCTGCCTCCGGCATGGCAAAGATCGTAGATGGAAAGGGTATAGCCCTCGAAAGGCATCACCGGCCAATCCGGGATGAAACGGGCCACGATCTGCTCCCACGTCATACCCTGCGCAGTCGCGCGCGTCGAAGCGCGCGCCGCCCCCTTCGACTGGAACTCCACAAGGGGCCGAGAGAAGTCTTGCGCGAAGACCTGCCCGGAGAGGGCTAAGGCCATCGCCAATAACGCACACGCCTTAATCATTCTTCCCATGCGCCCCCCGTAAATCAGTTCTTCGACTTGGCTTCCGGCTTGCCCATGGCGGACAGGTTCGCCCTCGCCTTGGACAAGATCTCCGAGTAAGCGACGCCGGTCAGAATCTCAAGACCCTGGCTGATGTGGCTGACCGCGTAGATGTGGAACTTGCCGTCCTTCACGGCCTGCACCACCTCGGCGGAGAGCTGGAGATCGGCCACGTTGGCCTGCGGGATCACGATGCCCTGATCGCCCGTCAAGCCGCGAGCCTTGCACAGCTCATAGAAGCCTTCGATCTTGTGGTTCACGCCTCCGATGGCCTGCACGTTTCCGAACTGGTCGGCCGATCCGGTCACCGCGAAGTTTTGGCCGATGGCCACGCCCGACAGAGCCGACAGGATCGAGTAGATCTCCGTCGAGGTCGCCGAATCGCCGTCGATGCCGCCGTAGTTCTGCTCGTAGGAGATGGACAGCCGCGCCGGGAATGGCCGCTTCTGCGCGAACAGATTCTGGAGGAAGCCCTCAACGATGCCGAGCGCTTTATTGAAAGACGAACCGGTCTGGCTCGGACCGGCCTGGCGGTCCACCGAGATGATCTCCCCCGATCCGGCCGCGGCGGACGGCACCACCGTTATGCGCATCGGCACGCCGAAGCTGCCCATGACGGCCAAGCCGTTGATCTGGCCGACCTTTTTACCGGTGGTCTCCACGACGAACACGTTGTCCTTATAGGTCTGAAGCATGTGCTGGCGATAGACCTCATCGCGGTCCTGACGGGTCTGCATCGCGGTGTCGACATCCTCACGGCGCACTTCCGTGCGTCCGGCCTCGTGGGCCCAGTATGTCGCTTCGCGCACCACGCTGTACAGAGCGCCGAACTGCGCGGTCAGCTTTCTATTGGATTCAGCCATGCGCGCGCCCTGCTCGACGAGGGCGCTCATCGCGTCCTGCGTCAGGTTCGTCGCCTCCTGCTTGAGCTCCCTGGCGAGCGACATCACGGCCTTCTTGAAGAACTGGACGTAGCCGGCCACGGACTCCTCGCTCACCTTAAGCGTGGACTCGAAGTCGGCCGACGCCTGGAAGTTCAATGCGAAGTCAGCATCCTGGCGCTCGACCATCATGCGCAGGCTCGGAGAGCCGATCATCACGATCTTGACCTTGCTCGGGACGTGATAAGCCTCGCCCTTGCCGCTCATCAGGCCCTGCAGGCCGCTTTCGACCATCGAGGCCTCGCCGGTCTTGGCCGCGGACATCAGCGCCTGATAGAGGCCCGGAGCACGCAGGACATCCATGAAATCCATCACGAGGAATCCGCCCTCGGCCTGCTGGATCGCGCCGCCGATCAAGGTCGGGCCGCCCGGAGCCCCACCCTTGACCAGCCCCACTCCGGGGATGATCATGGTGCGGCGATTATCGTCGGCCTTTCCAAAAACCTTATCGAGCGTCGGATTCTTGACCCAAACCACGGGCGCGCCCTTCTCGCCGCGATTGCTGGAGAGCACGCTGGCCTCAAAGAAATCGTCCGCGTCCATCGGGCTCTGGCCGGGCGCGTCCTTGATGCCCCCCTCGTCCTCCGAGGCGGAATCAATCTTGCCCATGAAAATCTGATAGTTCGACGCCGCGAACTGCGTCAGCATCTTCACATACCCGGCGGCCTTCTTCTGTTCCGGCGGCGGAGCGGACTGGGGCTGGCTCTCCGCCAGTTTTTTCTGGGCCTGGCCGAACTCCTGATTCTTAGCCTTGTACTCGGCCAAAAGAGGCTCGACGGCGGAGGCGAGAACCTTTTGAATCTTCGCTAATTTCTCCTGCGTCAGGCCGTTCTTCATTAATTCGCCGACCTTGGCCTTATCCAAAGGCTCGCCG
>Ga0210019_1005847_pt1 | contig 10102 bp, 10 predicted proteins | sample CryGeyCG2114_020_2_FD_183969 | JGI IMG/M metagenome (GOLD analysis project Ga0210019, IMG submission 183969) | Groundwater microbial communities from aquifer - Crystal Geyser CG11_big_fil_rev_8/21/14_0.20 (SPAdes) (version 2) | ecosystem: Environmental > Aquatic > Deep subsurface > Groundwater ...
CGGCCGGGGGTCGGTCGGCACCCGACCGAGCGCCAGCCACCGCTCGATCGTGATCGCGACCGCCAGGATCGAACAGGCGAGGATCGGCCACATCACCGGTCCCCCCTTGGCGAACAGCTCCACCAGGGATGTTGTCATGCCGATAGTATAGGATGAAGGAATCGGCCGGTATGGGATTTTTTTGAGCGGGCGACCGTCTCGGGCGTTCCCTCCGCCACCAGCTCCCCGCCGGCATTCCCCCCTTCCGGCCCCAGGTCCAGCAGGTGGTCGGCGGTCTTGATCACATCCAGGTGATGCTCGATGACCAGGACGGTGTTCCCCTGGTCCACCAGGGCATGCAGCACCTTGAGCAGTTTCTCGATGTCGTGCAGATGGAGGCCGGTCGTCGGCTCATCCAGGATGTAGAGGGTCCGCCCGGTCGCTCGGTGAGAGAGTTCGGAGGCCAGCTTGACCCGCTGCGCCTCCCCGCCCGACAGGGTGGTGGCCGCCTGTCCCACCTCGATGTAGCCGAGCCCCACCCCGATCAGCGTCTCCAGCCGGTTCCGGATCCGGGGGATTGGCTTGAACAGTGTATACGCCTCCTCGATCGTCATCCGGAGTACATCGCAGATCCGATGCCCCTTGTAGCGGACCTCGAGCGTCGGCTCGTTGAACCGCTGCCCCTTGCAGACCTCGCAGGTGACATAAACCGACGGCAGGAAGTGCATCTCCACCTCGATCAGCCCCTCTCCGCCGCAGGCCTCGCACCGTCCTCCCTTCACATTGAAGCTGAACCGCCCCGGCTTGTATCCGCGGCTGCGGGCTTCCGGGGTTTTGGAGAAGAGGTCCCGGATGTCGCTGAAGACCCCGGTGTAGGTGGCCGGGTTCGAGCGGGGGGTCCGGCCGATCGGCGCCTGGTCAATCACGACCACCTTGTCGATCTGTTCAATCCCCAGGATCCGGTCGTGGGCCCCCGGTTTCTGCCGGGAGCGATAGAGGGTTTGCGCCAGGGCCCGGTAGAGGATGTCATCCACCAGGGTGGACTTTCCCGATCCGGAGACGCCGGTGACGCAGGTGAAGGTCCCCAGCGGGATCGTCACCTTCAGGTTCTTCAGATTATGCTCCCGGGCGCCGATGATTTGCAGGGCCCTGCGGGGGTCGGCCGGCCGGCGGGCGGCCGGGATGGGGATCTTCAACTCCCCTCGCAGGTATTGGGCGGTCAGGGAGCGTTTCGACTTCAGCAGGGTTGGCAGATCCCCGGAGGCCACCACCTCCCCGCCGTGCTTGCCGGCCCCCGGCCCGAGGTCCACGATGTGATCGGCCGACCGGATCGTCTCCTCGTCATGTTCCACGACGACGACGGTGTTCCCCATATCCCGCAGATGCAGCAGCGTGTCGAGCAGTTTCCGGTTGTCCCGTTGATGCAGGCCGATCGACGGCTCATCCAGGACATACAGCACGCCGACCAGCCCCGCTCCGATCTGGGTCGCCAGGCGAATCCGTTGGGCCTCTCCCCCGGAGAGGGTTTGGCTGGTCCGGTCCAGGGTCAGGTAATCCAGTCCGACATCCGCCATGAAGCCCAGCCGGGCCCCGATCTCCTTGAGGACCCGGGCGGCGATCGTCAGTTCCTTTTCGGTGAAGGCCGCCTTTTCGAAGAAGGCCCGCGCTTCGGCGATCGTCATCCGGGTCACCTCCACGATCGATCGCCCCTGCACTCGGACCGCGGTCGCCTCCGGCTTCAGCCGGGTTCCACGGCATTCGGGACAGGACTGGACCGACATGTATTTGGAGATCTCCTCCTTGACGAAGTCGGAGCTGCTTTCCCGGAAGAGCCGTTCCAGGTTTGGGATCACCCCTTCAAACGGCTTGCCCCAGACCTCCACTTGCCGGGAGCCGTGCATCAGCATCCGTTTCTGGGGGGCCGACAATTTTCGCAACGGCGCCGTCATCGGGATACCGGCTTCCGAGGCGAATTCCCGAAGCAGCGCCCGGTGGTACAGGATGTAGCCGTGCCCCCCCCGTTGCCAGGGGGCGATGGCCCCCTGCTGGATCGATTTGCCCGGGTCCGGAATCACGAGGGCCGGGTCGATCTTCATGTGGGTCCCCAAGCCGTGGCAGCTTGGGCAGGCGCCGTAAGGGCTGTTGAAGGAGAAAAGCCGGGGCTGAAGCTCCGGCATGCTGAGTCCGCAAGCGACGCAGGCGTATCGCTCACTGAAGCGCAGCGTTTCTTCGGCCGATTTCTTCGCCGCTTTCCCGGAGGTCGTCTCTTCCGACAGGAGTTGAACGAGCAGGTTTCCCTGCCCGACCCGCAGGGCGGTCTCGACCGATTCGGTCAGCCGCTGTTTCTGGGCCGGGGCGACGCCCAGGCGATCCACGACCACTTCGATCGTGTGGGCTCGTTTTTTGTCGAGCGGGATCACGCGGCCGTCCAGCTCGCGCAGGCGGCCGTCCACCCGGACTCGGACGAAACCCTCCTTCTGGATCTGGGCCAGCAGTTCCCGATGCTCTCCCTTCCGTCCCTGAACCACCGGGGCCAGCAGCAGCAGGCGTTGGCCGGCGGGCCGTTCCAGGATTTGCCGGACGATCTCATCGGCTGATTGTCCCCGGATGACCCGGCCGCATTTCCAGCAATGGGGGGTCCCGATCCGGGCGAACAGGAGCCGTAGGTGGTCGTAGATCTCGGTCTGGGTCGCGACCGTGGAACGGGGGTTGCCTCCAGCGGTCCGCTGTTCGATCGCGATCGCCGGGGAGAGTCCTTCGATGTGGTCGACATCCGGTTTCTGGAGCTGCTCCAGGAACTGCCGGGCGTAGGCGGAGAGGGATTCGACATACCGCCGCTGCCCTTCGGCGTACAGCGTATCGAAGGCGAGGGAAGATTTCCCGGAGCCGGACAGGCCGGTTACGACGATCAGCCGGTTGCGCGGGAGCTGAAGGTCGACCCCCTTCAGGTTGTGCTCTCGGGCCCCCCGGATGATGATTGGGGTGGATTCAGCCGATTGGGATGGCGCGCCGGAACGGCGGTTCGATGGTGTCATGGTTCGGAAGTTAAAACAGCGCCCCGCCGGAAAACCGGCGGAGCGCTGAAGAAACGATTCGGACGAAGATTAGCGGCGCTTCGCCTTCTTGGAGCCGCCCTTCGCCTTGCGCCGGGCCATTTTCGCCCGGGAGACATCCCCCTGCTTGTCGATGAAGTAGAGGTATCCTTCTTCCCGCTTCACGCCGACCTTGACGACCATCTCGGGTTTGCCGCCCTTCTTGCCGCCGCGGGCCATCTTCGCTCTCGAAACGTTCCCCTTCTTATCGAGGTAATAAAGATATCCCTTCGCCCGCTTGATTCCAGCCTTGGCCACTTTCTGCGCCATCGCGTTCCTCCTTCCTTGTTGGTTGGTTCCCCGTTGATTTCATTCGGAGCATCGGGTTCCCCTACCGCTCGTCGGGGCACGGGGTCAATTGTGGAGTCCCCGTCGGAGATTGTCAATCGGAAATGTTTAGAAAGCGCTGGAGCGTCGCCGCGGCGGAGAAGACTGCCAGCCGGCTGGTGGCCGGATTTTCCGGCGAGGGGAGGTTTTCGACCCGGGTCGTCATCCGGCCGAAAGCGCCGGCGACCTCCAGGAGGTGGGTATTGCGCCGGACCGCCGGGTCGGCCCAGATCTGGACTTCAACCCGGTGTCCCGCCCCCGCCGCCAGGGCGACGGTGGCCGCGACATTGATGTTCTTCGGAAAGCGGGCCGCCGCCTGCCGGGCGGAGCCCCTGAACAGCAGCCGGGGCCGGCTAAGCTGCCTCTTTCCCCCGCCGGGGAGAGCCGCCGGCGGTTTCCGGGTGGTCAGCCGGATTCGGTCGATCCGACCGATCGCCGCCGCCGCGAGGGCCTCCACGCCGGCCAGCGCTCCTCCCGGAATCAGCAGGGGGACCCGGGCCCGGCGCAGTCGCCGGAGCAGTTCCGGTTGGACCAGCAGCGCGCCGGTGGAGAGGAGCAGGAGCGGCTTGGGACGCCGGACGAGATGAGGAACCAGGGCCCGGACCGCGCCGGCGGAGGCCGCTTCGATCACCAGATCGCTTTCCCGGACCAACTGAGGGAGGGAGTGGATCTGCGGTCTGGAGCGGAGCCGCCGGGCCAACCGGTCGGCCGCGGCGGGATCCTGATCATTGAGGGAGGTGATTCGGACCGATTTGGGAAAACGGCGCTGGAGGATGCCGGACAACTCCCGGCCGATCGCGCCGCAGCCGACCAGTCCGATCCGAACCACCGGATTAGGCTTCGAGCGGCTGGACTTCTTTGATGCGGTTGTTGGCGTCGACAAAAACGACTTTGGGTTCGAAGGCGCGGGCCGCTTCCTCGGCCACAACTGCGTAGGCGATTATGAGGATGGGGTCCCCGACCAGGCCGCAGCGGGCCGCTCCGCCGTTGAGGCAGACGACGCCGGAGCCGGCGGCTCCTTCAATGCAGTAGGTCTCGAAGCGGAGGCCGTTGTTGAGGTTTACCACCTGGACCTTCTCCCCGGGGATCAGGTCGGCTGCTTCCATGAGTTTTCGGTCGAGGGTCAGCGATCCTTCATACCGGATGTTGGCCTCGGTCACGGTCGCGCGGTGGATTTTGGATTTCATCAAGGTGCGGAACATGTCAGGTTGTCGATGAGCCGGACTCCTTCGATCCGGACGGCCCCCAAGAGCCAAACCGGTCCGGTGATCCTCCGGACCGGCTCCAAGGTGCCGGGATCCACAATCGCCAGATACTCGATCCGGATCCGTTTGGACGAAACCCGCCGGCGCATCCGGGCGATCACTCGCTCCGGCCGACGGAAGCCCCATTTTATCAACCCCCTCCCCTCCTGTAAAGCGGCGTGGAGTTGGCCGGCCAGCCGGCGACCCCCGGGGGAGAGCCGCCGGTTCCGGGAGCTCAACGCCAGGCCGCCGGATTCCCGGACGGTTCCCAGCGCCCGGACCCGGACCGGGAAATTGAGGTCCAGGACCATCTGCCGCACCAGCCGCGCCTGCTGGGCGTCCTTCCGTCCGAAATAGGCCTCGGTCGGCTGGACCAGGTTGAACAGCTTGGCCACCACCGTGGCGACCCCTTGGAAATGGCCCGGCCGGGCGGCCCCTTCCCACCGTTTCGAGAGCCGGGTTACCTCCACGAAGGTTTGGAAACCGTCCGGATAAAGGGCTCGGACCGATGGGATAAACAGGAGATCCGCTCCGGCCGCCCGCGCCAGGATCCGGTCCCGTTGCCCGGTCCGAGGGTAGCTTTTCAAATCCTTGGGGTTGTTGAACTGGATCGGGTTGACGAAGAGGGAGACGACCACGAGGTCATTGCGCCGCCGGGCCGTCTGGATCAGTTTCAGGTGGCCGGCATGCAGCGCCCCCATCGTCGGCACGAACCCGATGGTTTTCCCCCGCCGCTTTGCATTCCGGATCTCCGATCGCAGCGCGGCGACGCTCCGAACGGTTTTCACCGGGTGATCTCGGCCAGCGGTTTTCGGACGAAGGGGCGCTTGCGGGCTTCCGGATGAGGAAGCGTCAATGTTTTGGTTTTCATCCGAACCCCGGCGTAATCGATGATGTCCAGGTCAATGGTTCGGGGTCCCCATCGCGGATGCCGTTTGGGGCGGCCCAGCTTCCGTTCAATGGCTTGCAGCCGGCGCAGGAGCGGAAGTGGTTTGAGCGCGGTCCGGACGCGGGTCACCCCGTTGAGATACAGCCCCTGCACGCCGGGGCCGACCGGGTCGGTTTCCAGCCAGGAAGAGGTTCGAAGGATTCGGGTCCCGGGAAGTTTCGCGATCTCGGAGAGGGCGTCGGCCAGCTGCCGGCGGCGGTTGCCCAGGTTGGAGCCCAGCGCGATCAGCGCTTCGGCCATACCGCCAGTTTCCCGATCCGGGCCGCCGCCGCTTTCAGGCGCCGGTCCGGCAGGGTCAGGGAGAAGCGGACGAACCCTTCCCCGCTCTTCCCAAAGCCGATGCCGGGAGTGGCGACGATGCCGCAGCGGGTCAACAGGTCGGCCGCCACCTGCCGGGAGGAAGCCCGCTTGGGAATCGGGGCCCAAAGGTAGAAGGCGGCCTGCGGCGGCTGGATCGGCCAGCCGGCCCGCTGCAGCGCCTCCACCATCACTTCCCGGCGCCTCCGGTACAGGGTGTTGATCTTTTTCAGATGCGGCCCCGGGTTCCGGAGGGCGGCGATCCCGGTTATCTGGATCGCCTGGAAAACGCCGGAGTCGATGTTGGACTTCACCTTCGCCAGGGCGGAGACCATTTCCCGGTTGCCGCAGACCCAGCCGGCCCGCCAGCCGGTCATGTTGAACGGTTTGGAGAGGGAGTGGAACTCGATCCCGACCGCTTTGGCGCCGGGGGCCTGCAGGAAGCTGACCGGCGGCTTGCCGGTATAGATCTCGGCGTAGGCGGCGTCGTGGCAGATCGGAACGCCGGTGCGGTCGGTGAACCGGACCAGCTCCCGGAAGAAGCTTAAAGTCGCGGTGGCGGCGGTCGGGTTGTTCGGGTAGTTGAGGAAGAACAGTTTGGCCCGCCGCTTCAGTTTTTTGAGGCGATTCAGATCCGGCAGGAACCGGTTTGATGCCTTCAGCGGCACCGGCACCGGCCGGCCGCCGGCCAGGATCGTGCCGGTCCCATACGGCGGATAGCCGGGGTCCGGCACCCAGACGGTGTCCCCCGGATTCACAAAGGCCAGCGGCAGATGGGCGATTCCCTCTTTGGAGCCGATCAGCGGCAGGATCTCGGTCGCCGGGTCCAGCGCCACGCCGAAGCGCCGCTTCATGTAGCGGGCGATTGCCTCTCGAAATTCCGGCAGCCCCCGGTTCGAGGGGTATTGGTGATGCCGGCTCTCCCCGAGGGCCCGGCGCATGGCCTGGATCAGGTATCTGGGGGTCGGCGTGTCCGGGTCCCCCACCCCCAGGTCGATCACATCCTTCCCCTGTTTCTCCACTTCCTCCTTGAGGCGGTCGATCTCAACGAACAGGTAGGGGGGAAGCTGGGTCAGCCGCCGGGCGGGGGTGAACTTCATCGGGCGGAGGGGGCCGGTTGTTTCTGGAGGGCGGTGATGAAGTCGTCCATCCGGTACAGCCCCGGCTTCTTGAAGATCTTGGAAAAATGGGCTGCCACCAATAGGGCCCCCTGGGCGAAGACCCGCCGGTCGGTTGCCTCATGGGTCACGGTGATTCGCTCGGCCGGCTGCTCGAAGGTGACCGAGTGGATGCCGACCACCTCCCCTTCCCGCTTGGCCTCAATCTCTTCATCGGGGATCAGCCAGCCGGTGGTTTTCATCAGCTCCTCGGCCAGCGCCTTGGCGGTGCCGCTGGGGGCGTCCTTCTTCTGGGTGTGGTGGGTTTCCGAGATGCGGGCCCGGCTGACTTCTCCAAGACCGAAGTTGAACAGCAGCTCCGAGATCGCCGAGATCGTCCGGCGGACGATCACGATCCCGATCGACATGTTGGGAGACCAGAAGAGGGGGCTCTTGCGGGCTGCCTGTTCCAATCGCTTCATCTGGTCGAGAGAGAAGCCGGTCGTGCCGATCACCATCGGGACATGGGCTTCCGCGGCGGCCCGGGCATGGGCCAGGGTCGCTTCCGGCGCGGTGAATTCGATCAGCATATCGGCCTGCTCCATCAGCGGTCCCAGGTCGTCGGTGACGGTCAACTGCTCAGCGCCGGGGATCGGCCGGCCCACCTGCGGACTTCCTTTCGGTTCGGTGCCGCCGACCAGCTGAAAGGCGGGGTTCTTGAGCGCTTCCTCCACCAGAAGCGCCCCCATCCGGCCCCGGCAGCCGCTGATGACCAGACGGATCGGGGCGGAAGCAGCGCGTTTCTTGGCGGGTCGGGCGGGCATTACCGAAGCAGCCGATGGGTTCGCAGAAGCGCGCGCCACCGTTTTTCGTTCTCGGACGACATCTCGCACATCGGCAGCCGCAGCCGGCCGCAGGGGATCTGTTTCCGCCAGGCCATCGCGGTCTTGACCGGGATCGGGTTGGTCTCCAAGAAGAGCCCCTGGATGATCGGCAGGAGCCGCGCGTGAAGGCGTTGAGCCTGAGCGATCTGTTTGCGATCGAACAGGCGGATCAGTTCCGCGGTCTCCCGGGGCAGCAGGTTGGCCAGGACGGAGATGACCCCGGTGCCGCCGATCGACAGGATCGGCAGGGTCAGCGCGTCATCCCCGGAGATCAGGGCGAATCGTTCCCCGCAGCGGCTCCGGATCTCCGTCATCTGCTCCAGCGACCCGGAGGCTTCCTTGACGCCGGCGATGTTGGGGATCTTTGCCAGCCGCTCGAAGAGGGCCGGCGGGATGTTGACCCCGGTCCGGGAGGCGATGTTGTACAGAACGATTGGGATCCGGACTGATTCGGCGACCGCCCGGAAATGGCGGTAGAGTCCTTCCGGGGTCGGCTTGTTGTAGTAGGGGGAGATCACCAACGCGGCGTCGGCGCCGGCCGCCTCGGCGTGCCGGGTCAGCCGCGCCGCTTCCCGGGTGTTGTTGGAGCCGGTGCCGGCGATCACCGGCAGCCGGCCGTCCGACTCCTCGATCACCGTTTCGATCACGAGGTTGTGTTCCTCGTGGGAGAGGGTGGCCGATTCCCCGGTCGTGCCGCAGGGGACCAGGGCGCTGGTGCCGTGGCGCCGGTGGAACCGGACGAGCCGGCGCAGGGCCGGCAGGTCCAACTCCCCCTTCCGGTCGAAGGGGGTGACCAGCGCCACCATCGAACCCTTCAGCCAGCGATGCGGGGCGGTCCGTTTCATCCCTTGAGTTCCCCCTTGAACAGGATCCGGGCCGGTCCTTCCAGCCAGACCTGGAAGGTGCCGTGGCCGTTCCGGTGGAAGGCGCGGGGGCCGCTTCCTCCGCCCCGCCGCTCCAGGCCGACTGTCAGCGTCTCGCCGCTGGCGGTCTTGACCTGCACCGGCGGCTGGGTCCGTTTCAGGGCGGTCGCGATGGCGGCCGAGGCGACCGCGCCGGTCCCGCAGGCGAGGGTTTCCCCTTCCACCCCCCGCTCATAGGTCCGGATCGCGATTCGCTTGGGGGAAAGGACCTGGACGAAATCCACATTGGTTCCCCGGGCGCCGAAAGCCCGGTGGAACCGGATGCCGGGGGCGACCGCCATCAGGTTCGACCGGTTGAGGTTTGGAACCAGGACGATCGCGTGCGGGACGCCGGTGTTGACCGAATGGACGACCAGTTCGGTGTTCCGAACGGTCAGTTTCTGCCTGAGGCGAAGGCGGCTTGGTTCGGGGAAATGGATCCGGATCTTTTCGTTTCCGGTGATTTGGGCCCCCATCAAGCCGGCGTCGGTCTCGACCCGAAAGTTTCGTGCCCCCCGGTTGGTCGTGTGCAGGTACCAGGCGACGCAGCGCAGCCCGTTGCCGCACATTTCGGCCGCCGAGCCGTCGGCGTTGAAGATACGCATCTTTGCCAGCCCCTTGCGGGACGGAAGGACCAGCAGCAGGCCGTCGGCGCCGACCCCCCGGTGCCGGTCGCACCAGCGGCGGGCCCAGCGGGCCGCGGTCGGATTGGTGACCGGCTGCTTCCGGGCGTCGAAGAGGATGAAGTCGTTGCCGGAGCCGACCACCTTCAGAAAGGATTTTGGAGCGCCCATCCGCAGTTTCCCTGTCAGAGCCGGGGGATCTGTTCTCCCCGAATCAGATCCGCCGGCCGTTCCCGTTTTCGAATCACCGCCATCCGCTTTCCCTTGACCAGCACCTCGGGCGGGTTCGGCCGGGCGTTGTAATGGCTCGCCATCGTGAAACCGTAGGCCCCGACCGATAAAACCGCGAGCAGGTCGCCGGCGGCCAGCTTGGGAAGCCGGCGGTCCTTCGCGAAGAAATCCCCGCTCTCGCAGACCGGTCCGACGACATCATACCGCAGTTTCCGGGCCCCGGCCCCGCTTTTGCCTGCCTGTCCGGCAGGCAGGGCCGGGCGGACCGGGACGATGCCGTGGTGGGCGCCGTAGAGGGCCGGCCGGATCAGGTCGTTCATCCCGGCATCCACGATCGCGAACCGCTTGGTCCGGGTCTCCTTTACATACAGGATCCGGGTGACCAGGATGCCGGCGTTGCCGAGCAGGAACCGGCCCGGCTCGAAGATCAGCCGGACATTCAACCGCTTCAGGACCGGGATCAGCTTGCCGGCCAGG
>Ga0210019_1005850_pt1 | contig 10100 bp, 10 predicted proteins | sample CryGeyCG2114_020_2_FD_183969 | JGI IMG/M metagenome (GOLD analysis project Ga0210019, IMG submission 183969) | Groundwater microbial communities from aquifer - Crystal Geyser CG11_big_fil_rev_8/21/14_0.20 (SPAdes) (version 2) | ecosystem: Environmental > Aquatic > Deep subsurface > Groundwater ...
TCAACATACGCAATAGTTGCATCAAGAGTAGGATTCAAAGATCAATCAATCATATCAGGAAAGATTTCTAGTCTAAAAAAAATTGATTTTGGAAAACCCCCGCACACAATAATAATTACAGGAAGACTACATTTTACTGAATCAGACGCATTGAAGATACTTGCAAAATGTCTAGATGAGCCACATGACAATTCAGAAATTACAAAAAAGATTTCAATTCAAATGATGAAAAAATATGTTCCAATGGTAAGAGAGGCACTAGAAGAAATAATCCCATATTACAAAGATCAAAAAGAATTCAAAGTGATTCTAGATAATGCTGAATTGTATATTCAAGATGCAGAAAAATTTCTAGAAGACGGTCAAGATGAGGTTGCAATTTTGAGTATAGGATATGCAGATGGCTTGGTTGATGCACTCAGATTGGCAAAGGGTCTTGAACCAAAAATGTAATGTTTATCGATGAATTAAAGTGAGAGTAGTTTTAGAAAATATTATTGGAATTAATTAAAAAATCAATTTTAACTGAAATGTATCTATCTGGGATTACTGGTAAATCACATATTGATAATCTAACAAAAAAAGGGTTTACACAAAAATTAATCAATTCAGAAATAGACGAACTGATAAAAAACAAATTGATAAAAGAAGATAGAACCTCACTGACAGAGCTTGGTAGGTCTTCTCTTCGGGTAGTTTTAGCTGGTGGAGTCTTTGACATAATTCATCCTGGACATATCTATACACTTAATGCAGCAAAATCATTAGGAGATGTTTTGATAGTAGTAGTGGCCACTGACAATACTGCCATAAAAATGAAAAAAAGGCAACCACTTCACAGCAAAGAACAGAGACAGGAGTTGGTTAATTCACTAGTAATGGTAGATCTTTGTCTCATTGGGCAAGAAGACGACATATTCAAGACAGTCAATCTAGTAAAACCACAAATTATTGCATTAGGATATGATCAGGTACATCAAGAGAAATTCATCATTGACGGATGTAAAAAAATTCAACTTGATGCAAAGGTTGCAAGACTGCAATCGCCGATTCCAGAAAGTTCCAGCTCTAAAATACAAAAAGAGTACGGAGAATCAATTCATGGAATTTAATTTTAAGAAAATTATGATTGGATAGGAATTGTAATTGTTACTTGAGAACCATTTTTTAGTTTTCCTGACTTTTTAATACAAACATCTGAGATCAATTCGATGATAGAATTATCATGGTGTGTTCTTTCTAGAATTATTAATTCACAGTTAATCGATTGATTAATTTTTGCAGGAAAGCATTTTACCCAACCGTATGTTCTTTTACCATCTGAGAAACTCTCAATTGTAATTCCATTTAGATTCTCAAATTGCTTAATTGCTTCTTGATGTATTTTTTTATCCAGTTTAACATTAAGTGTTCCAGGAAATGGAATGTAGCCAATCTTTGATTTGAATTGCTTGGTGTAGCCTTTGAGTGACATATAGTATGCGCCTTCTCCCATTCCTGAAACCAAAGTGCCTTTAAGCTCAACTACAGATGGAGTGGAGTCAAGACTTTTTTGAAGGGCAGCAGACAATTTCACCATTTCAGAAAAACCTTTAGGAGTAATCTTTACAGAGATATTTCTGCCAGTGATTATTCTTTCAATGAATTGGTTATTTTCCAATTCAAGTAGATGTTTAGATGCGGCCTGCTGTGATTTTTTAATACTTTTTCCCAAAGAATCGGTGGTTATCGTTATGAAATTATGCTTTGCGCCTTTAGAAAGAAGATAAGTTAGAGTCAGGATGTGCTGAATTTTTAGTTCAGTCATCAATGAACCCTATACTACGCCTAGGTCACCGAATGTTTTTAGATTTAGTCCTTCAGAGTTTGTTAATTTTGCAACTCTATGTCCAATAACACATTCAATACCTGCATTTTTGGCACCTTCCAAAAGTCTCTGAGTAATAATACCATCCAATAGAAGGTATTTGATTCCAGATTGTGTTGAGAGTTTGCTAACTACTTCGCTAATTGGAACTTTGAAAATTTCTTTTTCATTTTCATCTAATGCTACAGCTTCAAGAGTTTCATTGAGATTTGGGAAAACTCTAGATGCCATTTCAGCAATTGGTTTATCGTCTGCGCTTTTAAGAACAGCCACAGGTTTTCCAGTTTTAATTTCATCAGCGATAGGTCTTAGAATCTCATCAATTCTTTGTGGAGATAATTCTTCTACCTCCACTCCAGTATCTGCTCTTAATTCATAATCAATATTGACAACAGATTTTAGTTCTTTGAGGATAAAACCTCCCGCTCTATCACCATCAATGAATGCAACCACAGTATTTTTTGATGCACATAATTCTTTAATGGATTCATCAATTTTTGCGCCTTCAATTGCAATTGCATTATCATATCCAGCTCTTAGAAGATTAATTACGTCAGCTCTACCTTCAACTAAAATTATCCAAGGTGAATCAAATACACCAGAACTACATGTCAGTTTAGATGGACCATATGTTGATAGTCTTTTAGAATCACCTTCATGAACATCTTTTAGCATACTTTCACCTTCACTAACAGTTTTGGTAGCCCATCTCTGCTTGATTTCTTTAGCACGTCTTACAATGTCATCTTTTTTAGCGGCTCTTACATCGTCTATTGCTTCTAATTTGAAGACACAGTCAAATGGACCAACCTTATCAATACTTTCAATTCCAGCTGCAATTAATGCACATGTATCAATATCAGTACTCATAGGAATTAATGCATCACCGTTTGTTGTATTTGAAGTAGATTTTGTATTTACTTCAATACGACCAACTTTAGAGACTCGTTGTAACTCGTTCAGATTCATCTCTGGGCCTAACAATCCTTCGGTCTGACCGAAGATAGCCCCGATTATATCTGCTCGTTCGACAAGTCCGTCAACTTCAAAGGAAAGTTTAACATGATATTTGACAATTCCTGATTTATTGGACATACTTTCTTCATCTCCTTAATTATCATAATTTGGGTTTTTATTCTCGATATATGAGGGTATCGAAAGGATTTTCTATAAAATAAAAAATTTCAAAAAGTGGGATTAATTATAGTTTACACTAGAGAACCTAAAAATGAAAAATGATATTGTTTATTCAGTGCTAAATGAATGACCACATGAACAGGATTTTGTAACATTTGGATTGTTGATTTTGAATCCAGAACCCATTAGACTTTCAATATAGTCGACGTTTGCACCTTTTAGATGATCTACACTGTAACTATCAACTAATAGTTTGATACCAGTTTCTTCCATGACCAAGTCATCTTCTTCTGGTGCTTTCTCAAAGCCCATTCCATAAGATAATCCAGAGCAACCGCCACCTTGAACATAAACTCTAAGGTATTGAGGATTGTCGGCTTCTTCTTTCATGAACTCTTTGATTTTTTCAGCTGCTTTTGGTGAAACAGTGATCATTTTCTGTGTTTGTTCAGATGCCATATTAACACAAATGCTGTTTTAAATTATAATAAGCTTTTCATACCGAACCTACTAGTAATTCAAGAAAATAAGAAAGAAGTTAGGGATAGCTTACTTTTTTGATTTATTTACAAAAGATGTCATACGTTCTTCTCTGTCTGAATGAGTAAAACAGTTTCTCCAGGCAAGTAGCTCAACTGCAAGTCCAGTGTCAAGATCTGCGTTTCTTCCTTTGTTAATTGCAACTTTTGACATTTGAACACCCATTGTAGAGTTTGCGGCAATTTGTTTTGCCATCTTCAAGGCTTCTTCTTGTAATGAAGCAAGTGGAACTACATGATTTACTAGTCCAATTTCCTTTGCTTCATCTGCTTTGATCATCTTGCCAGTATAGACAAGTTCTTTTGCTTTTGCTATTCCTACAATTCTCATCAATCTTTGTGTTCCACCCCAACCTGGAGGAATTCCAATTGTGACTTCTGGTTGTCCAAGTTTCGCAGTATCAGCTGCAATTCGAATATCACAAGACATTGCAAGTTCACAACCACCTCCAAGTGCAAAACCATTAACGGCTGCGATGGTAGGCTGTCTTACAAGTTCAACTGTAGAAGTTACAAGTTGACCAGTCTTTGCATATGCTACGGATTCATCCGGAGAAATTTTTGACATGTATTCTATATCTGCACCTGCAGAAAATGCTTTTTCTCCTTCACCAGTTAAGATGATCACTTTAACATTATCATCTTTGTCTAGGGTTTCAAAAGTTTTGATGAGTTCTTTTGCAACATCAATATTCATGGCATTAAGTTTGTCAGGTCTGTTTATTTTGACAGTACAAATGCCGTCAGAAGTAGATGTAGTAACTAAAGACATAATATTTTTTCTAGTTGTGCCAGTCTTAAATGTTATCTATTTTCCGAGTACTTTGCCCCATTGAGATAATGCAGATGCAGCTGCAACCCAAGTTCTAAGGTCACTGTATACTGGAACGTTATTTGCCTCAATCAATTTTCTCATTTTTTCAGTATATGGGCCACCATTACCACCAGCCAAAATTGGTTTTATTTTTTTATTTGATAGTTCAGCTAGATGTCCAACTATTGTTTCTTCTAGTGGATCATCTTGGAAAACAAACCAGGGCATAGCAATGTCAATATTATTATCGTCAAGAAATTGCTGAATAACAAATCTATAATCATCTGCATTTGCACCGCCTCCTACATCTGCTGGATTACCATTATGGATTGGAACAGTTGGTGGAAAATGTTCCTTAATTTTTTTGACATGTTCTGGCGATAACTTTCCAATAGTAAGACCTAATCTCTCTAATTGATCAATTCCACCAATCATAGGACCTGCACCATTACTAGTCATTGCAACGCGATTTCCTTTTGCCGGAGGCTGCCATGCTAGTGCCTTTAGCACTCCAACTAGTTCTTGATAACTATCAACTGAAATAATTCCTGCTTGTTTGAATGCTCCCATGATAATTGCATTTGAACCACCAAGAGAACCTGTATGTGATGCAGCTTGTTTTGCACCTGCTGCAGTTCTTCCACTCTTCCAAATTACGATTGGTTTCTTTTGCTCTTTCATTACACGTTTAGCAGTATTGATGAATTTTCTACCATCACCAAATCCTTCAACGTATAATCCAATTACTTTGGTTTGAGGATCATTTGCAGCATACCATATCATATCTGCTTCATCTACATCAGAACGATTACCAAAACTAATCATTTTGGATAAGCCAAACACATCAGCACTTTCTAACATACTAATTCCCATGGTTCCACTTTGTGAGAAAAATGCAACGTTTCCTAATTTTGAACGTACCATTCTTTCTTGTCCTTGGAATGCACAATCAAGACGATTTGCAGCATTAAACATTCCAATACAGTTAGGACCAACTACACGAATTTTGTGTTTTAGAGATAATTCTTTTACTTTAGCTTCCATTGCAGCTCTGTCTCCACCAAGTTCTTTTCCTCCACCTGAAACAATTACAACATTGTGAATTCCTTTCTTAGCACATGTTTCCATGATAGGTCCACATTCTGCAAGATCAATGCAAACAACAACCAAGTCAACCTTTTCGTTAATCGCATCTAATGTTGGATAGCATTTGATTCCAAGAATTGACTCTTGTTTAGGATTAATTGGAAATACTTTACCTTTGTAATCTTGTTTTCCAAGTGCAATTAATACAGAATTACCAATCTTTCCAGGTGTTGAAGATGCACCTACTAGTGCAACAGATTCTGGAGTAAAGAATGTCTCCATTGATTCAATGTTTGGTTTAGCTTTTGAGATGGAATCTTTTCTAATTTCTTTATTGAGAATGATTTTTGCGTCAACTACAAAGTGTGATTTTGGATAAACAACTACAGGGTTAAAGTCAATGCTGTTTATGTAATCTGCGTTTTCTACACCTAGTTTTCCGATTTGTACAAGCATTTGTGCAACCATGTTTGTATCAATTGGGTCACTTCCTCTGAATCCTTTTAGTAGTGCTGAGCCTTTAAGTTCATTAAGCATAGATTTTGCATCTGAAGTTGAAATTGGTAGCATTCTAAATGCAACATCTTTCATAACTTCAGTCATTATTCCGCCCAGTCCAACCATAATCACTGGACCGAATTGAGGATCATTTTGAATACCGACAATAAGTTCTACGCCTTTTGGAACCATTTTTTCCAAAAGAATTCCTTTTACTTCAACACCTTTCTTTTTAGATAATCTGCCATACATGTCTTTGAATGTCTTTTTTACATCATTGACATTGTCTAGGCCGACTTTAACACCACCAACATCAGTTTTGTGTAAAATTTGTGGTGAAACAACTTTCATTACAAGTGGAAATCCAATCTTTTTTGCTTGTTTGGCAGCTTCTTCAGCAGATGTAACCAGTGCAAAGGGGGGAACTTTAACGCCATATGTTTTGAGAATAGTTTTTGAGAGTTCTTCTGTGATAACTTTGTGATCGGTTTGAATTGTTTCCTCAAAGATTTTCTTCACAGCACTCATGGTTCGATCGATGAATCAAAAACTCTGTATATTAAACTTTGGTCAAAGATGAAATGATGATTTGAAATTATTGTAAAAATTATTCATATTGTTTTTAACAATTGAAATATTTTCATCTATATCAGAACGAATTTTTTTGGGATCAATATATGGGATTTGATGAAGTTTTTCCTCGGTCTTATCAAGCCATAGATTAACCATCTCTTCATTTACTTCCATGTGAAATTGCAATCCAACTGCACTACCAATTCGAAATGCTTGATTTTGATAATTTTCTGAATGTGCTAATCGAGTTGCTTTTTCTGGCAAATCAAAAGTATCTCCATGCCAATGAAAAACAGTGAAAGGATTTGTAAATCCAGAAAACAGTTTTGAGTTATTATCAGGGATAAGATCATGGTAAAATCCAATTTCCTTTTTTGGTCCTGGATACACCTTTGCACCAAATGTTTTTGCAATTAATTGTGAGCCTAAACAGATTCCAAGAAGGGGGACATTATCCTCCACTGTTTTTTTGATTAGTTTTTGCTCCTCTTGTAAATAGGGGAGATCATCATTTGCACTTTCAGGAGCACCCAAAATGACTACAAGTGAGTATTTTTTTTCTGGAATATTTTCATGTTTTGCATGAACTGAAGTAATATCAAACCCATCATTGATTAAGAGTTCACCCAGATATCCTGAACCCTCTATTCTAGTATTATGAACAACTAAAACTTCAGACATTGTAGATATTTAGCAAAAGCGATTAATATGTTAAAGTAGCTAAAAAGTCGTGATCGTAACAGAACAGGAGATTCATGAGATAAAAAAATTTGTTCTTCAATTAAATTCGATGAAAGATAGCATAGTTGCTGTAGAAGGAAAAAAAGACACTACAGCATTAAAGAAACTCGGATTCTCAGGTAATGTGATTGAATTTCACAGATTTGGTGGAATTGTAAATTTTGCAGATTATGTTTCAAGATATGAAAAAATAATCATTCTTTTTGACAGAGATAGAAAAGGGAGATACCTCACAGGAAAGACAATTCAACTTTTACAACGTAGAACAAAGATCGATCTTTCATTTAAAAGAAAACTTGTATCAATAACAAAGGGAAAGATAAGATTTACAGAACAATTAGTTTGTTACGAATCGTATTTTGCTTAAGTTTATGGCCAAATACCTTTTTGATTAAAGGCTTCTACAACTCTACCTACAGCCAAAGCCATTGTAGCTCGTCTCATGTCAATTTTGTGTTTATTTGCCAATGCATATGCATCTTTGAAACCTTTTGTAATGTTGCCTTCCATCTTGTTTGCAACTTCATCAAAAGTCCAATAGTAACCCATGTTATTTTGTACCCATTCTAAATATGAAATGCATACACCACCAGAGTTTGCTAAAATATCTGGAATAACCAAAATTTTCTTTTTGAAAATTATAGGATCTGCTTCAGGCAATGTTGGACCATTTGCAGCTTCTGCAATAATTTTACATTTGAGATTCTCTGCAATCTTTGCATTAATTTGGTTCTCCAATGCACCAGGAACTAAAATATCACATTTTGTTGTTAGTAATTCCTCAGTGGAAATTTTCTTACTTCCAGGGAATCCAACAACAGAGCCTGTCTTTGATTTGAACTCTAGAATCTTACTGACTTTGGCTCCTTTTGGAATTGAGATAGAACCTTTAGAATCACTCACAGCAATAACTGTAGAGCCCATTTTTTCTAAATATTCACCAGCAAAAGTTGATGCGTTTCCGAATCCTTGTAAAACAACTTTAGCACCTTTTAGATTAATCTTCAAAGCTTTTGCAGCTTCTCTTACACAATATGCTACACCCAAACCAGTTGCAACATTTCTTGCCAAAGAACCACCCATTGAAAGTGGTTTACCAGTGATCACACCAGGCGTAGAAATATTTCCATGAAGTTTGTTATAGGTATCCATTATCTGAGTCATTTCTCTACCAGTAGTGTAAACATCAGGTGCTGGAATATCTTTACCAGGTCCAATTATTTCAGAAATTTTAAATGCAAATCCTCGAGTTAATCTTTCTAATTCAGCATCACTTAGTTTCTCAGTCTTTGGATTTACGTAAATTCCACCCTTACCGCCACCCAATGGAATATCAACAATTGCACATTTCCATGTCATCCAAGAAGACAATGCCATTACTTCGCGTTCCATGTATTCAATTCCACCGTCAGGGTTAAAGTAACGGATTCCACCTTTGTATGGACCTCTATCATTATTGTGTTGACTTCTAAAACCGGTGAAAATTCTAATTTGTCCGTTATCCATTTTTACTGGAATTTTTACTCTCAAAACTTTGTTTGGGATTGCCAGATATTCACGCAGTCCTTTGTCCTTAATTCCAAGAACATCACATGCATCGTTTACTTGTTGAGTTGCATTAGCAAATGGATCTAGCTTTACCAAGATGACGATTTTGTAATAGTATATTATATTAAGTTTATTTCAAGAAAATCAGATCGCGGAATAATCAATGACTTTATCTTTAAAGATAGATCTTTTTTTGATTCATTTTTCTATCAAGTTTGTCAATTGCCATATCAAGTGCGCCAATATTTACTTCTAAAAATGTAGATAGATGAAATACTGCACCATATCTTTCACCAACTTTTAGAACCATGTTATTTTTCTCTAAAACTTTCATGTGATGTTGAACAGCTTTGTAATCTAATTCAAGTTCTTGTGCCAATTGATGTGTATTGTATGATCTTTCAAGTAAAAGCATGATTATTCTGAGTCTTGTAAAACCCCCTCTTGTGCTAGTAAATAAATAAAATAACAATTTACTAGTTTGTCTATCAGGCTTTCTTTGTTCTGTTTTTGATCTTATAATTTCCTTAAAGGCCATAAGTTGTGCTTGAGTCATTTTTTTCTTAATGAAGATAGGAGAAATTTACTTAAAACACTATTTCCAGATCTAATCCAAATCTATTACAAATTTACGAATGATAATTACCCTTAAATTGACTGAGAAAGAACTCGTCAACATATGATGGCATCTCGTGGGTATGATATGACCCCTACAATGTATTCCCCAGACGGTAGAATTTACCAAGTAGAATATGCTATTGAGACAGTAAAAAGAGGAACATTAGCAATAGGAATACGAAGTAAAGAAGGAGTCATCATGGCAGTAGAAGAAAAACCACGTGCTTTACAGACTTCAAATGTAACTCAAAAAATATTTCAGGTAGATTACCACATAGGCGTAGCAGCTGCAGGTTACATTCCAGATGCTCGTGTTCAAGTGGATAATGCCAGATTCTTTTCACAGGGAAATAAAATGACATATGATGAAGCAGTCGAAGTTGCAACTGTTGCAAAGCACTTAGCTGATCAATCTCATCAATTTACACAATATTCAGGAGTACGTCCTAACGGAGTTGCCCTGATAATTGCTGGAGTTGATCAAAAAGGAGAGTCAATCTATGTTACAGACCCAAGTGGAACTTATGTTCAATATGCAGCAATTGCAATAGGAGCAGGTTCTGATGAGGTCAATGCATTTTTGGAAAAACATTACAATTCTGAAATGAGTTTAAGTGATGCAGCATCACTTGCTATCGCAGCAATTAATCTCAAAGTAGAACAAAAAGAAGGAGTCAAC
>Ga0210019_1005852_pt1 | contig 10098 bp, 11 predicted proteins | sample CryGeyCG2114_020_2_FD_183969 | JGI IMG/M metagenome (GOLD analysis project Ga0210019, IMG submission 183969) | Groundwater microbial communities from aquifer - Crystal Geyser CG11_big_fil_rev_8/21/14_0.20 (SPAdes) (version 2) | ecosystem: Environmental > Aquatic > Deep subsurface > Groundwater ...
GCCGTAGTCCAAAAAGAAAGGAGCCGGTTGTTTTGTAAAACAAAGCAGTAAACCAGAAATACGACACTTTTTCGGTTACTCTACCGCCGTGCCGATTTCATGCTCATTATTCAATTGGAAAATACTGAAGACAAACCTAGTCTTGCTCCCCGTTTTGCGTTGGCGGTTCTTTTTCTTTTTGAAAGTACAACAACATAAAAGCCCTTCGCATCGCCCCGTGCGTGGGCGGGCGCACGGGCGACAGATCCGAAAGTTTCGGAAAATTTCTGCAAGGTGAGGTGTTATAACGAAGTTCGGACCTATTATCAAGCATTGTAACGAAGTTACAAGCGATAATAAGAGGAAGCGCAGGAGTAATATTTCGATAACAGTACTGTTATCGAAAAGACGACGAGCAAGCTCTTATTTCCAACATAATTACTAACTCAATGGCTCACCGCTCGGCAAAATTGCCTCGCGGTTCGCCAACTCCGCCAGCTGTAAACATCGGCTCGAACGGCACCACCGCAGTGGTGCAAAAAGAACCGCCAACGCAAAACAAAAATTGGTATCCCATATATTTATTTTGTATTCGGATCTATAATCCTTATTAAATAAGATTTTAATTAATATGCTTGCTTCTGAAATTCGCAACACAAGACTAACTCCTCAGGAGATTAACGAAATAATAAGCAGCTCTTGATTGCTTACAATCAAACCGTTTCTTTTGAATGTTCTGACGAAAAGTAGAGATAAGAATATTTCTGCGATAGAACTATTAGACTTACAAGCTAAAATTGCTGAAAAAATTATTTTCTGTGAGAAACAAATGACGATTTTCAAAAAAACCGCAAACAGAGAAACACAGAATGATGAGTGGAGATCTCGGGAAATATATGCTGCTCATAGACGTATGTTGATGGGGATTATGGATGGGGTAGCCTTTCGTTTCTTAAATTTCGATCGCCCAGTACTAAGGCAACTAGCTCAACATAATCAGACTGGGTACCTAACAATTGGATTTATCGAAGAAATTAAAAAGGCAGAATATATCACAAAGAAGTCTGGCTACTATGTTATTTTGAATGACTTAACAAATTATCTTAGGCACGGTGACTTGACTATTATTTCTCCAGATAAGATATACATTGACGAAGTTAAGACAAGCGGAAAATCTAAAGGAGATCAAAAGAAAATACTTGATGAACTGTTAGAGATGTTGAACAAAAAATCTTTTAGAATGGGTGACCAGATAGCCGATTACATAAGAATTTCAGGAAAGCCAATAAGTTATTACCAACAAGTTGAACAAATAATTAATAGATCAAAACTAATTCCAGGAGGAATATACACAGAACGGATCTCACCCTATTTATGGGTTTCCTCAACCTCTATTAGTCAAATAATGAAATATTTTAAGGAAAATGGACAGCTGCCAAATCTCCCTAAAATGCCGTTTTTGATAGATGACACATCACCAAGTACGAACAGTCTCATGTTTTTTGATGAGTTTAGCCCAAATATCATGCCCTACTCCGCCTTTCCGTTCTCAGAAGATAATATTGTTGAAATTATCACTGGTCAAATTCAGATTAAGGTCGTGGTGAACGAAAAGGAATTGGTAAAGTCGTTCAAAGGAAGGGTTGGGATTTGGTCTTTCCTCCCAGAGATGCAATTGTTGCTGTTTACGACACTGATGACATTAACAAAATTAAAGAAGCAATTGTAAACCCTCAGTTTTTTAATACTATGAGTAAGGGAAGCTTTAATTTTAGGGCTCCAAGAGAAGTCCTCCTTAGAATACAAAGTGAATTCCGTTCAGCAAAATCTATCATTCATGAGGCGGAAGAGATAATGAAGGCTAGTAAAAATAAAATTTCGCACACTCTCACAACTAGTTTCTCTGAAGAATATCAGATCTGGAAATAGTATTTCAAAAGATATAATAAGAGAATGACCGACAGACACGAAGAAGAAAGTAAAAAAATTCATATCCGTTTGAGATGTGTAATTATTCATAGCGACAAGCTTTTGGTTTCATATACCAAGGAGCACGACTTTTACTTTTTTCCCGGTGGTCACATGATGCATGGTGAATCAGTGATTGATGGATGTAAAAGAGAGATCAAAGAGGAACTGGGTGAGGATGTCGAATTTGAATTCAAAAAGATTTTATTTATTCGAGAGTTTTTGGAAAAAGAAATTGGAAAACATAGCTTGGAACTCTTTACTTTAGGCAGTGTCAACAAATTTGAGGAACTTGAAGGAAAGATCGATCCCGAACACGATAATGGCCTATGGTGGTCAACATGGCTCGATCTTAATAACTTGCCATCAAATCTGTATCCAGAGATCCTAGCCAAAAGAATCGCTGATGAATATAAAAAGGATTTTCCTACACAAGGAGAATATGTCGGGGTGATATAAAATTAACGAATGAATAGAGAAAGTCTCCCCTACCGGATAAGTACCCTTGGCATAGTAACAAATGATGATGGTTTGTTTTTGTTAGTTTGCAAAACTCGGTACCAAGATAACCAATGGAGTTTCCCGGGAGGAGGAGTCGATGGGGATGAAACACCAGAAGAAGCTCTGAAAAGAGAATTGGAGGAAGAGTTGTTATCAGATAAATTTGAGGTAGTCGACAAAAGTAAATATTCGTATAAATATGAATGGCCGGATGAGGTAGTAGAAAAAACATTTCTGGAAAAGGGCAAATATTTTAGAGGAACCGAGCTGACTCAGTTTTGGGTAAAATTTTCAGGATCAGAAGATGAAGTTAAACCTGGAGATGGTATTAAGGCAGTAAAATGGGTTACTCTAGAAGAACTGAAAACTCATTTGGTTTTCCCCGACCAGTATAAAAACGCTGAAAAAGTCATACTAGAATTTTCTAAGTAATATGGGCGGGTCATCTGTTTTTGTATTCGATAAACCAAAGAATAAAATTCTATTAGTTAAAAGAAGAGATGTTCCTGTCTGGGTAATTCCTGGAGGAGGAATCGAAGAAAATGAAACGCCAGAAAAGGCGGCAATTAGAGAAACCAAAGAAGAAAGTGGTTTTGATATTAAAATCATTAGAAAAGTAGCTGAATATACCCATATCGGGAGCGATAAGCAAAATCACTTGTTTGAGGCGGTCGTCGTAGGAGGAGAAGCAACAATTAATAGCGAAGCCAGTGCAGTTGAATTCTGCGACATTGACAATCTACCAGAGATGAGACACCCCCTCATTAACGAATGGCTTGCAGATCTAAATCGAAACTCAAAGACAGTAATCAAGAGAGGGATCCAGGGAGTAACCATTAAAAAAGCCTTAAAACAGATTCATAAACACCCCATTATGGTGATCCGGTTTATCTTAACTAGGTTTGGGATAAGGATAAATATCTGAGAATACTCCTTTCAGCCTCTAATTTTTGGTACGATATAGAAATGTACCGTTCTCTTGAGTCAGGATCTCACAATGAGGAAATTAAAATTGATTTAGTATCTATTGAGAAAGGTCTAGAGGAGGGAAGTATTATCGAAATATTTCCCACAGAGATTGATCTTAAAACTGGACAGAGACTCCGTTACTTTGCCGACCATAGATCTCTCGAAAATAGATTCATCAAACTTTTTAATGGAGGTGTTGAAGAAGCGGAAAATGAATTGGCTAACGTACAAAAAATATCAAAGGCGAACAAGCACCTATCTATAGTTACTCCATTATCAGAGTATAAAAAAGACGGAATTATTGCTGTATGCTACCCTTTTATAGATGGAGTCAATCTTCAATTGTGTTTTGAGCAACTGAAGGGAACATCTGAACTGACACAAATAGCAAAGGAGGCCATAAGGCAAAGCTCAACATTATCTGTAAACTCTGAAACAATCGGATTAAAAGACTATGTTGCTGCTCCTAAGTTTTTGATGGGTTATCCATTCTCTCTAGATGATTTCGATGGCCAGATTTTTTCTGAAATCAATAAGGCATATTTACCATTTTGGATTTTAAGAAGAAATATATGTAACGCTTTTCCAGGCTACTCTCTCGATAGACATTCAAGGAATGTTTTGGTCGGGAAAGACAATACATTGCACCACATTGACTTTGAGGTAGCAACAAAGGATTCGCCCTTTTTTGATTTTGTAAAAATTATACGAAATGGGCCAGATAGTACATTTTCTCTCTCAAAAGCTATTTGGAATGATGCCATTAAATACCCCAAAGAGTTTTGTTATCAGTTGAATCCGTTTACTGAGAATGAAGAACGAGAGTTAGTCGAGTTTTTCATGCACAATAGATTTCCCAGCTATGATGGTGACACAGAATCTTTTGCGAACGTTTACGAAATTGTGGCTGCCCACACGCACTTGTTTTATATAAGTAAATATCTTAGGCGTTACAGCGTTGCCCCTTCAGAGACAAAACCAATTGCTGAAGCGCGACTTCATTACCATATTATTGGTTATCTTGCTCTTGCTGATAAATTATTTCAAGTGAATAACCTTCATGGAGATTTGTTAAAGGGGGTTTCTAATTCTGTTTCTGTCGAACAAACGTTAAAATTGAATAGTTTGGTACTTGAATTAGCTAATAATTTTATTGATCAAAATGCAAAATAATAAAAAAATAGATTTATACATCGCAATTCCCTTTTATAACGAAGAAAAGAGGCTTCCGGATTTGCTTAATAGCTTTGCTGAGGCTATGGGAAGTTTTTCTCTGTCTATGGTGCTGGTTAACCATAACAGTACAGATTCTTCTCTTTCAACAATCAAGGAATTTGAAAACGTTTTTTCTGAACTTACTGTTTTGGAAGAGAATTATCCAATCCACTGTGGTGGTATCCCTAGAAACAAAGCCCTGAACAAAGCAATTGAATTGGCTGAAATAAATTTCAAAACTTACGGAATAGATGCACCAATTGCAACGGTTGACAGTGATACTAAAGTAAGTAAAGAATTTGTCAACGATATCATTAGATTTTTAAGTTACGGTTACGATGTTGTCTCTTTTCCAGAAAGATATGATCAGATCAAACTACTAGAGTGGGCAAAGAGTCAAGAAGAAAAGAATATTAACATCAGCACTAGAGCCTTGATTGGGTTGAACTTTGTCAGATATAGTTTCCTCTGGGGTCTGATATTGTCAGATATCATTGAAACTAGAGGTCCTGGTGGATATGGAATGTATAGAAAGACTTGGAAGAAATTACATCATTGTCAGCCAGTCGACGAAGAAGGTAATCCGGTTACCGGTGAGAATAATCAACTAGGAATTCGCGCAAATAGGCTTGGACTAAAATCTATAGCCTCACCACATCTGACTGTCGTTCACCCTCGTCGTGAATTTTCATCGTCTAAGGGAGATAAAAATAAAGGTTATAAAAAAAACAAACTTGGATCTGAAGTTTTTTCTTTAGCAAGAGAATTAGACGAAAATCCAATATTAGGTGAAACTGAGTGGTCTGGATATATACTTTCCGGAATAAAGCGTGCTATCAAAATGGTTCTAATAAGAGCTGTAGCATTTAATAAAATTGATAATATAAAATGGTGGTTCCCAGGCAATCGGGATTGGTTAGAAATACTAGAAGAAACAAAAAAGATTTCTAGTTCTGGTAATTACCCCAAAGAAGAATTTGATATTGTCGGTAGTTGGATATTTAAGGATATTTTTGAGAAGGTAGATAATATTATTGGGGACATGGCAATAGCTTCGTTAATTGGGATAATTGACTCCAGTATCCCCTCAAACTCAAATCTATTTGAATGGGCATCTAATACAAAAGCGACTATTCAGCCAGGTTCTGAGATAATTGAGGATCTACCAAATAGATATATTAGTTATTACAAAGAAAAAAGATAATGCCGGGTGAAACCAATCCTATTGTCCCAGAAGAATACTTAAGAGAAAGATATTTTGAACATAAGGTGGATTCAAGAGCAGATGAGATTATAAGCATGGTGGGTAAAGAAGCAAGCCAGCCGATAAAATATACTCACGAACTATGGTTTTCGAAAGCGAAAACAATGTTGCCATTTTTATTGTCTACATCCTTAGGAATTGAGGAAGTCAATACTATAGATGTTGCCGCAACCATAGATATCCTCTGGACACTGTCTGTGGTTGTCGATGATATTATAGATGCTGATGAGATGCGTAGAGCAAAACCGGCCGCATGGAAAATATACGGTAAAGAAAGCACATATTCTTCTGCGGAAAAATGCTTAAGAGCTACCTTGGGGCATGTGGCAAAGACAATTTCACCAGAAGCTGCGATAAAGTGCAAAGAGTCAGTTGAGGCTGGAATGAGGTCAATCGAGGAGCATAAGAATTTTGGATTTGAATGTACCAGAGAAGAACTCGAACAAAACTATATCAAGAGAGATGCCTTTTTTTCTGAAGCACCAATGTCGATGCTTGCAACTATCTATCCGGATAAAGAATCTAAACTGCGTTCGGCAGGGATAGCTTTGGAAACATATTATCTGGGAGGTCAAATTGGAAATGATCTAGATGATTTGTTTGGAGGAGCAGGAAGAACAAAGAGGTTTAGTGATGTTAAGTCTGGTCTGGTTACTATACCTCTTAGACTAATGTGGTCAGATATGGAAGAACTGGATCGAGAGAAGTTTATGATGGTTTTTGGTAAAGGTGAATTATCTGTCCAAGACGAAGTCATGATTGATTCTTTGCTTGAGAAGTATCGTGTTTTTGAAAAGTCGATGGACTTAATTAAAGAGAAATACAGTCAAGCTAGTGAGACAATGGGAAACTTTTTGGATGAAAAACAAAATAGCGTATTCAACACTTTGTGTGCCAAACAACTCGAAAAGTTTCAAGGTTACAAATCTTAGGTCCAGATTTCGTGTACCCCATTCATTATTTTCGTTGTAGGGTCATTTATCTTCAACTGACTCAAAAACCTTAAATACCCCGATTTAACAGTCTTTCCTGATTCTACGAGAGCATTTGCCAACAGTATTTTTTGATTGTGTACGGTAATTTCTCCGATAGGAGTAAGAAGTTTTAATATCGTCGGGTACTGAAATTTGAATCTTTGATATTCATCAGTCTCAACTGTCTCGATTGTTACCGGTACAGCTACCCCATTCTGTAATAGATGTGATTCTGTCCCATTGAAACCATAGACATAGTCTTTTTCTCCAAAAAATCTTCCAAATTGCCATCCCCTTAGAACCGTAGCAAGTACTTCTCGATTATCCATTTCTGAATTAATTTTTGAATCTTTGAACCAGTTGTGGTCATGATAGCCACTTCCAGAAAAATCAAATGCTTCTTTTCCTATGGTTATTTGACCCTGTAGGGTTGCTTTTGGCATCTCTACTCTCCAGCCCATCCCGGGTTGCTCAATTTCCACGAAACTTGGTTTATAAACAGGAGTGAATTTTATGTCCAACGAATGTCTGTTTCCTGACGATCTTAGTCTTAAGCTTTCATTATCTTTCGTAACTTGATGTTCCCCCATCGCGATATATTTCTCTTTGGTGCTTTCAAAAGGCGTGTCAACCTGATCATGGATTGAGATTGGCGCTTCCCCTGGAACGTGAAGAAACAATGAGAATGTTGGCTTGTTTTTTCCAAGATGAGAATAGAAAATTATGTTGAATACCGCACCCTCTTTAGATTGACCGTCAAAGTACCACCATTCAGCGTCAGAACCTATGTGTTCAAATTCGTGATTTTCTGGATTACCAGCTGAGACATTTTCAGGGGAACCGTTTGGCATATATATTGTAGAATTATTATATGTCATCTTTTAATGAATATTCGCTTCTTTGTAAAGAAAATAGGATTAAAAAGCCTCTACTAATTTTAATTGGAGGATATTCCGGATCTGGAAAATCAACATTAGCAAAAAGAATAGTTGAGGTGGTACCAAATCTTAATATCATTCCTACGGGCTTTGTGAGGGCTGCATGCAAGCCTTTTATAAAAAATGAGTACAGTGGTGTCCACACTTTTGATTTGAATACTGTAGCAATAAAACTCAATCTACCCGCAGAATCTCTTTTACTTGCACAAGGCCGTACTCTATACCCTGCAATTGCCAGTATGGCTGGATTTCTTGAAACTGAAAAACAAAGTGCTATTTTTGAAGGTAACCATATTTTCCCAGATCTGGAAGATGAACTCACTTCTTATAATCCTATAACCGTTTTTATGAAGTGTACAGACAACAACAAGCTAATTGAGAATATGTGTGGTCCAACACATCCCAGAACACTAAGTGAAGTCCAAAAACAAACCGCAATATTGTTGAATAAATTTTATATGAAGCACGTACAAGATCTTGGAAGGAATATGTTCGAGTATAACGATACAGACAATGCAGTTAGTTTCATCGAACAAGAGCTTGGGAAAAGAATTGATTTCTTAAGTAAATAAATTATGTGTATCTGATCCACCAGTCCCATACATTGTTCTTTGTTGCTTAATTAAAATGTCGGTGGTTTTTTCGTTATAGTTTGCGTCCGTATTTTTGTAATTTCTATAGTCTATTTCAGCTCCATCAAGTCCAGAATCCAACAGATATTGAACATATTTTCCAAAAGCAAGATCTTGATTTTCTTTTTGTTGAATCTCAAATGATTTTCCTGGGTGAGCAATGACTTTCACAAAAGGGATTTTTGAAACCATTTCGATGATTTCATTGTCAGGTTTTAATCCATCTAAAGGCCATTTAATATATTTGTCAAAAAGCATACCCATTGCATATTTGGGGGCCTTTTCTATAGGAATTGAAAATGTCGAAGCAAATAGAGTTAGATCAACGAGATCGAATCTTGCAAGTAACATCGCTAGGTGTGGCTTGCTGATATACTCGCGATTAAAATTTTCTAGCTTGGCAGTGTCTAAATTTATGTTCGAGGCATTTTTAATTGTTAGTGCTGAAATAATCTCATTTTTCTTCTCTTGATCCTTTTTCCCCCATTTTACCCAAGGTATGTTTGAGGAACTCTTTAGGAAATCAACGATATTGTCTATTCCTTCTTGTAAGTATTTATTTCTCTTTTCACTAATAAATTTTGTGACTTTGGCAATTTCATTGGAAAACTCTGGAGAAATACTGTTTTCCTGACTATCGAAAGCCAGAACATCTAATTCTCCAAAACACTCAAGCTCAACCCCAGGAATAATTGTAATTCCAAGTTCAGAAGCTAATTCGAATAATGGTTGGTTATAAGCTTGAACAGAATTATGGTCAGTTATTGAAATATATTTATATCCATTATTGTGTGCTGAATGAAGCAAATCTTCCGGAGACTTCCTGCCGTCAGAAAAATATGAATGTGACTGAAGGTCAAACTTTTCTTTTGGTATAGAAAAGTCTTTTGTTATTTGTAATTTATTTAAGAAGTTCATGAATTTATTATACTTTGAATGATTAGTTCTATGAAAGACTAATTTCAGATATCCACACGATAAATACACCTCAATGGCTCTTAAACAATAACCTAAAGCAATTCTTCCATGAGATTTTCGATTTCTTTTGTAGAAGCCTCAGACAGCGGACCATTGGCTTGAGATTCACCATCGACCTTTTGATCAGTCGGCTGTCCCGTCAAAAGAGAAATCAATCTATTAATCTTTTCCCTTGTGCTTAAGGTTTCTTGAGTTTTTTCCTTGCTCATATGATTGTATTATAACCCATAAGTTTATTATTTCAAGTATTGCTTATAATGATGTGCCCAGTTTCCGTTCATCGAGCCATCTTTCGTGCATCGTCGGTGTCTGCGAAGCAGGCACTTTGGCCGATAGGCCAAATGCTGTCTCAGTTCTGGAATATCAGATAGTAAAATATTTTCCTAACTAGCTGATATTTATATGGCGAGATTGATAAACGAGCCATATTGAGAAAGCTTCGCCACAATCACTAGATGTGAAGTTGTGGCGAACATAAAGATGCGACAGCGATAGCTGGCGCTTGCTCGCAGAGCAATAAATCCCGACCGAGCGTCAGTGGAGTGAGATTGCTTCGGTTCGAAATATCGAAACTCGCAATGACAACGAGGAAGGGATACCGAATTCGTATTCCTCACCGACAACCGCAGTTGGAGGTGGGGTGTCGCGCGACAGGTATACCCCGACGGCAGGCGGGGTTG
>Ga0210019_1005853_pt1 | contig 10098 bp, 10 predicted proteins | sample CryGeyCG2114_020_2_FD_183969 | JGI IMG/M metagenome (GOLD analysis project Ga0210019, IMG submission 183969) | Groundwater microbial communities from aquifer - Crystal Geyser CG11_big_fil_rev_8/21/14_0.20 (SPAdes) (version 2) | ecosystem: Environmental > Aquatic > Deep subsurface > Groundwater ...
CCCCGCCAAAGGCGGTGGCAAAGACGGAGCGAGATATGTTGTGCTAGTTAGCCGCCACTCGTTTTTGTGAGCAGTTACACCAGCAAAGATAGACTTTTTGTGGTAAATGTTCTATAAATTAACCTTACAAAGACATTATCGATACTCATGGCCACCATCATCAGTTACACCCTTGTGAGTGTCGTCCTTACTACCCTAATCTCCCTTGTGGGTATCTTGGTCTTGCTGGCCACAAAGAAAATCGGAGTATACGTGTCGTATTTAGTCGGCCTCGCAGCGGGAGCTCTTTTAGGAGATGTCTTTGTGCACATAATCCCGGAGATCTTCGACACTAAAGCGGAGCCGACCGCGGTGGCAAGCCTCATTCTTACCGGGGTCCTTGTCTTTTTTGTACTTGAGCGTTTTCTTCGACACAAACACAGCCACGTCCACGCGCACGAGAAAGAAGGATGTAGTAAGACGGGCATCCAAACAGTTGGACACATGAATCTCATCTCGGACGGGGCGCATAATCTCATCGACGGCATCGCTATCGGCGCAAGCTATCTGGTAAGCATTCCGGTTGGAATTGCAACCACCCTTGCCGTTATACTTCACGAAATACCCCAGGAGATTGGAGACTTTGGGCTTTTACTCCATGCCGGATTCTCAAAAAAGAAGGCGCTTCTTTTTAATCTCTTGTCGGCCACGCTTGCCATTGTCGGGGCCATGATCGCACTTGCCTTTTCTGCATACGCGGAAGACATAGAAAGAGTTGTACTGCCGATTACCGCAGGAAGCTTTCTTTATATTGCTCTTGCTGACTTACTGCCAATCCTCCAAGAAACCACGGAGAAAAAAAGGGCCGTACTGGAACTCTTGTTTGTATTTTTGGGCATAGGTCTTATGTTTGCAATCCGCCTAGTAGAATAGGGGCTACGCCCATCGTTTATGTTTACAAAACAAACATTATTACTATGTTAAAAAGATGGTTAACAAGTTTTGCTTGGGCCCGCCATGGCCTCGCCACCGCCTGGCGGGAGGAGCACAACTTCCGTATCGAGGCCATGGTGGCCGTGTTTGTGGTGGTGGCCGCTCTTGTGTTGCGCTTCAGTTTCGCCGAACTTGCACTCGTAATCATCGCGGTCGTTATGGTGCTTTCGGGCGAGATTGTAAACACCGCCATCGAGGACCTGTGCGATAAGGTGGAGCCTCGGCAAGACAAAACTATCGGCAAGGTGAAAGACTTGATGGCCGCCTATGTACTTCTAACCTCTCTTGGAGCCGCCATCCTTGGATCGCTTGTCCTGGCCCATCATCTTATCTCTCTCACTTAAAAAAGAGGGGTATTCGAACTTTCTTGTGGTATTGCCCCTCCCCCTGGCCAGGGGGAGGTTGGGAGGGGGTAGGTTGGGGTGGCATGTGGTTCAACTACTACCCCACCCCAACCCTCCCTACGGGAGCTGTACACCTTTTGGCTCTTTTCTTCGAGTACTCGGAAAACCTCTGAAAAGGTCTTGCGACCTGGGTCCCTGTCCCAAGTCTCACCCTGGCCAGGGGAGGGAGCAACCACACTTAATACCCCAAGAAACTCCGAAGAGTCAAAAAGAGAGGCCCCGCGAAGGCGGGGCCGAAGACCACTATGGTCCAAAGTTCTAAACGAAGCTGAGTGATCTGGGGATAAGATCGCGCTCGGAAAGCGGGGGCACTTCCGGCAAGGGCCAAAAGCGGTCGCCGGGCTTCTTTGGGTTGATGTCCATCGCCATCCGGGCGGCTATCGTGGCCGCCCGCAGAAGCAAGGGCCTGGCGAACTCTTGCTTACTCCAAGCCCAGAGGGTGCCCCGCACCATACGCTTGGGGGCGGCGGGGGCATCCTCCCAGTTGGGGATGACCCCTTGGAGGCTCTGCCAAGTGACGCACTCCACCATCCTCGACTGATTTCCGGTCAGCCGATGGTGAATCTCCCCACCCCCAGGACCATGAAGCCACAGCCCTCCGGCAATCAAGAGAACCTGGTCGGAGAAGGTCCGCCCATCACCACGCCAGGGCGTCTCGAGGACGCCATCGAGCGTGAGAAGCAGATCGGCGGCGGTCGTTACCGCCTGCAGAGCCGCCGCGAACAGCTCATCCTCGAGGGGAGACCCGACATCGAGGTCGACACCGTTCGGAAATAGTCGCTTGATCTCAGACAGAGACCGGAATCGTTCCGCCTCCCGATGGAACCGTCCAGATGACACCAGCTTCAGCATCCGCTCGAAAGCAGGATTATCCAATGAGGACATGCGGGGCCAACCTCCTACTGGTAGCCTAAATAGTTGTTTTATGGCACTGAGCCACGCCGAGGCCATCTTACACTGGCTTCTTTAAAAAGCAAGCGCTTGACACTAACTGTGAATTACGAAATGGCCCCTCCCCCTGGCCAGGGGGAGGTTGGGAGGGGGTAGATTGGGGTGGCATGTGGCTCAACTACTACCCCACCCCAACCCTCCCTACGGGAGCTGTACACCTTTTGGCTCTTTTCTTCGCTTCGCCTGTCCCGACCGTAGCGTCGGGGCTCAAAAACAGCTCAAAAGGTCTTGCGAAGTGGGGCCCTACCCACTTCTCACCCTGGCCAGGGGAGGGAAAAACTCGCATTTCGTAACTCAAAGACACTAAGCGCCCTATCCAGCAAGATGAACGTATGATTATGAATCAAGAGAGGCCGGATGCGGCATTGAGGTTGGTTTTTATACAGACAAAGAGGTGCTTGAAATGGTCAAGCGAGGAAAAATCAAAGAAGAGCGACTCATAGGTGTGTTAACCCAAGAGATACTTTCCAGAAGGTAGTACGTAAAAAAGAAAAGGCTCCCGAAGGAGCATTTTCTTAAGGTCATTTGGGAGTTGACCCGAGTTATGTGTCCCAGGTGGGTGTCCGCAAGCGTGCTCCACAGAGCAAACAGATATGAGGCTCCCATTCGTTTTGTAACTCGTTTAGACACCAAACGACCTAGTGAACATTATAGAGGCAGTGAAAAAGGAGACAAAGTGGATATCAAGGAGACCACAGAAAACGGTCGCGGGATAGGGTGCTGTCGCCTTGGTCCTTTGACTTGGCACTCGTTTTCCTCTATAATTCACAATACTTCATAACATTTCTTTTCTTGAAACAACGCATCCGCATCAATAATCAGATTACGGCATCCGAAGTGAGGGTGATTGCCGAAGACGGCGCCAATATAGGCGTGCTTTCTACGAGCGAAGCCCTCAAGCTTTCAATAGCACGCGGGACAGACCTAATTGAAATATCTCCCGGAGCAACCCCGCCGGTTGTTAAATTGATGGACCTTGGAAAGTATGAGTACCTCGAGAACAAAAAGACGAAGGTGGCGAAAGCAAACGCCAAAGTAAGCGAGCTAAAGACCATACAAGTAAAGGTTGGCACAGGCGAACACGACCTCGAAATAAAAGCCCAAAACGCCTCAAAATTTCTTCGAGAGGGCCACAAGGTAAAGATAGACCTTTTCTTGCGCGGTCGAGTAAAATACATGGAGTTTAATTTTCTAAAAGAGCGTCTGGAGCGCATTCTAAGACTCGTTACGGAAGATTATAGGGTGGTGGATCCTATCAAGAAAAGCATGAAGGGGCTCACGGTCATTATCGAGCGGGCGAAGTAACATCGACTTACGAATCTCGACTTACGAATTAAGAATGCTCCTGGATTTATTCGTATATCGTAAATCGTATATCTTAAATCGAGGCTTGCGCTATGGGTCTTTTTATAGTACACTGGCCAAACTAATATGAGTGGCATGAAAACCAATAAATCGTTTGCGAAGCGCATGAAAGTCACCCGCACCGGGAAAATTTTGACGCGTAAGCCCGGTCAAAACCATTTCAACGCCAAAGCAAGCCGCAACAAACAACTTCAGGCCAAGAAAAGTCGAGATTTCCGCCATATTACCACCAAAAAGGAACTTGGTAGCTTGTTGCCACTACCATAGTTAATAGTTTTTAGTTTGTAAAATACACGCAATACCTCTCTGACATTTTCTAAAAACTAAAAACTGTCAACTACTAAATTACCACCATGTCTCGAGTTAAAAAAGGAGTAAACGCACTCAAGCATCGTCGCAATGTTTTGCGGCGCGTGAAGGGTTATCGCCATGGTCGCAAGAGCAAGGAGCGCTTAGCAAACGAGGCCATCGTGCATGCCGGTACGCATGCCTTTGCTCATCGTCGTGACAAAAAGAACGATTTCCGTCGCCTATTTCAGACTCGTATCGGCGCTAGTGCCAAAGCTCTCAGAACCTCCTACAGCAAACTCATGGGAGATTTGAAAAAGAAGAACATCCTCCTAGACCGAAAAATTCTCTCAACCCTTGCCGCCGACCACCCGGAGGTGTTTGCGAAGATTGTGGCAGCATCAAAGTAACAAAAAACCTCGTTCCCAGAAACGAGGTTTTTTGTTAGACTAAATAAGGCTTTGTGTTGGAGTGTCTTTGCGAGGTAAACCGAAGCAATCTAGGCTCAGATTTTCTGGATCGCTTCGGTTTACCTCGCGAAGACGAACTCTATTTGCTCTCACTTCACACAAGCTATACATGTTACACAACCCCATCGGCGCGTTTTATTCTATAAGCAAGGGTGGTTATAAAGGAGCCTTCGAATCGGCCGTGGCTGATGGCGCAACTACCATGCACATGTTCGCCAAAAGCCCACGGTCAACCGGACTACGTGGGGAGTATGCCGAGGCGGCCAAACTTGGGAAAGAGTATTTTAAAAAGTCGCCCCTAGTGTACGCCGTCTTCCACGCCGGCTACGTCCACAACTTCGCAAAAGAGCTGACGGAAACAAGCTACCAGTACCAGTCTTTAATCGAGGACCTTAACATAGCGGAGGCCCTCGGTATTAATGGTGTGGTCATTCACATGGGCAAAACCCTTGAGAACGACCCCGTGAAAGCCCGGGCACATTTTGTGGCTAACATGGCTACGATCGTCAAAAAAACAAAACACCTCAAAGCAAAACTTCTCCTCGAGAACACCGCCGGCCAAGGGTCGGAGACGGGCTACCGTTTCGACGACCTGGGGGGAATCTTCCATGCCGTGCAAGATGCGCTAGGAGGCGACAGTCGTTTTGGCATCTGCCTTGACTCCCAACACTCCTTTGCCGCTGGCTACGATTGGACGGATGCTAAAAAAGCGGAAGAGGGCTTTGCAGAGTTTGAGCGTGAGATCGGTTTTAAGTATCTCTCTTGCGTGCACTTCAACGACTCAAAGCCTGTCTGTGGTGCCCGCAAAGACCGCCACGAGGATATCGGGGTCGGCCTAATCGGCACCAAAGGCCTGCAACGCTTCGTCAAACTCTTAAACGATGCCACCAAGAAACCTATTCCCCTCCTCCTCGAAACCCCGGAGGTGGCCGCCACTTACAAAGAGCAGATCGCCGCTGTGCGAAGATGGTTATGATTTTTCCATAGCTTCACCCAAAACACAGAATAACAGCGATAGCTGTTATTCTGTGTTTTGGGTTTAGGCAAGCAACTGGTCGAGATTTGTCGCGACCTTATATTGCTTGGGTGCCCCTGATGACTTAAGTGGTAAATCTGGAGCAGGCACCACATTTGGTGTATACAGTATCTGCGAGGCTGGTTGTACTAATATGTTGTCCCCCATCGTTTTTGTGAGGCGCCTGGCTTTAGACACTAGGCTCTAGGAATTCTGAGCTGAGTTGCTACCTAGTGCCGAAAGCCCAGGGCCTGTCCTACAAATGTCCCTCCTTATCCGCCTTCACAAACTCAAGCAGACGACTGACCAGCCGTACCGGGTCGCGCTCGAAGAACACCTTTTTGTTATCCTGCTCGCGGTGGCTCTTTTCAATAAGAAACTTCAACACCTCATCCGTCTCCCAGTTGTCGCCCTCCATGATACCGACTGGCTTATGGTCTTCGAAGCTGATGGTGAACTCATGAATGGTGCCGATACGACCGGGGCCGATAATCATAGCGTCCGATGAACGAGTAAAGAGCAGGTCGCGGCCCGAGTAGCCAAAACCGGTATATATAATCACATCCATGTAATCAAGGGGCAGTTCATATGTCCCCACATGCTCCTTTTCGTCACGAGCAGGGGAAAGACCTATCGAGGTCCCGCCGGCCTCCTTGGCGCCTCGAGCGGCCCACAAGGGCGTACCCGTAGTGGCCCCGGTGACCAAAACACCGCCTTGGCGGACCACTTCGGCTCCCGCCTTCATACAGAGGTCAAGGTCTTCCTGCTTTAAAAACTCAGTTGAAGCCGAGCCGGAAAAACCTATTTTAGGCACCTTGTGTGCATGGCGGATGTCATTCATAAGTAATGGAAAATTAAAAAGTTAAAAATCGAGCACGATTGTCTGCCCGGCTTCCGGAGCGGAAGCATTAATCCCCAGATTGTCACGAACTCTTTGCACAAGAAAGAGGGCCGCTTTTGGCTCTCCCATGACCGCGTACACTTGCTCGAGCGTATCTACCCCGCCTGCGACAAAATCAAAAAGGCCATCCTTATCGCGATGTGCCGAGTAACCGGACACAGTAAGGACTCGCGCGCGCACCGGCACGCTCTCCCCCATAAGTTCCACCTCTGACGCTCCATCTTGAAGAACGCGCCCCGGTGTCCCCGCCGCTTGGTAACCTACCAAAAGGAGGGTGTTGTTTGGGTCAGGCAAGTAGGCCTTTTCGTGATGTACAATTCGCCCGCCGTTAGACATACCGGAACCGGCAATAATAATCTTCGGCGCTGGCTTTTCGATAATGCGCTTCGACTCTTCACTCTGCATAACGCGGTGAAGCCACGGAAAATCAAATAAGTCTTTCCCGCCCGTTAAGCTCTGGAGAGCCTCATCCGCCAGATAACTCTTATGCTTGCCATAAATGGCCGTTACCTTGATGGCCAAAGGAGAGTCTAGATAGACGGGGACGGGAGGAATGAGGCCCTCTTCAATCATGGCGTTTAACTCGTGGAGAAGGAGCTGGGTGCGCTCCACTGAAAAGGCCGGAATCATCAACACACCCTTGCGATTGTATGTCTGCGAGATGACATCTTCCAGTAGACGCCGACGTTCATCACGATGCTCGTGCGCACGGTCACCGTAGACTGACTCCATGACCAGATAGTTTGGGTGCCCAACAGCTTCAGTGTCTCGCAATATTGGTTCGGGAGAGTTGCCGAGGTCGCCCGTAAAGACAATCTTTTTGGCGCCATAAGAAACCTCGGTCATAGCCGAGCCTAAGATATGCCCGGCATCTTTAAAAATAATCTTGAACTCTCCTATGGCAAGCTCTTCATGATATCCGGCCGTCTCCCAAACAGACAGAGCTCTCTCCACGTCTTCACGCCCAAAAAGGGGTGGTGTGCCCCCTCGCTTTGCCTCCTTTTCAAGCACTCCGATTGAGTCTATGAGCAAAAGCTCAGCGATATCTTTTGTGGGTGGTGTGGAAATAATCTTTCCTCTAAAGCCATCGTGCACAAGTTTTGGAATGCGCCCGATGTGGTCAATATGAGCGTGGCTCACAAATAGATAGTCTACCGCCGCAACGTCGTAAGGAAAGTCGTCTAAATTACAGTTGTCGCAAACCACCTCCCCTTGAGTTAGTCCACAGTCAAACATAAGGGTGAGACCGTCCGGCTCACGCAAAATAAAGTTCGCCCCGGTCACCGACCCTGTCCCCCCATAAAATGTAAGCTCAAGCTTTTTTTCCATGTGAGTTCAGTATAGCATTAAAAGCTTATTGCTCTGGGGAAAACCAGTGGATGAAATTGACATAAAATCCAGATATATCGTGACATAGAAGAGCTTGCATAGTTGCGCGCGGGGTTTATAATGAAATGAGGTTGGTTAGCACATTGTCTAGCAGAACAATACATTAGGGAGCTCTCAAGTGGTCGGGTGCAAAGATGTTGCAAATTCTGAGGATATACAGTCTCGGAATCTATAGACATTAGATATTGCATCATCTTCGCACCCAGTCACAGTCTCATCCTTTGCCGTGGCAAAGAGAGCGGGGCACCCACCTAGTACTCTAACTAGGCCAATTGTGCCCAACCTAGCTCTAAAAGAAAAGACGTCCTCCGGGACGCCTTTTCTTTTTCTCTTTTGGAGTTTTGTGCTTTTACAAACCAAGCACCTTATGTATCTGCTTCACCATGGCGAGCACCGGAGCCGCGGGAAGCAAGCTGTACGACTCCACCCCTTCGTCGTCTTTCGTCGTCCACGGAAATTCAGAGACGACCACCTCGCCATCCTTATCAAGCGAATAGTCGTAGCTCGGCGTAATCTCGTACTCGTCCACCTTTGATTTAGCTTCCCGCACCGGCACCGAGTTGCGGATACACACCTTAGGTATGCCGTCGAGCGCCAAGAGCTGACGCATAATCTGTTCGTCGACTAGTAAGCGTGCCTTGAGGTCTTTCGCGGCCAGACTGTCTCCCTCTTTCCTTGTCATCCGGGCCCCCTTACAAGCGGGATTGTCACAAATAAGGTAAAACTCCTTCTGTTTGGCGTCCCAGCCAACCTCTTTGGTACAGAGCAGTTTGTAGTTGCGGGGCACGCAACAGACCGGGCAAACCACCCGGTCCGCCTGTCGGGCGGTGATGATTGAAGTTGGCACATCGATAAAAACAAAAAAATCAGGGTCATCGCGGTAGCCCATGATGTGCCTGAAGTAGAGGGCGTAGGAAACTTGGTCGAGGCCACGTGGGAAGCCATCCACAAAGACCGCCTTTTTTTTGCCTTCGGCATCAATAGTTCGCTCCACAAGCGCCAAGATAAGCTCGGTGGTGACGAGCGAGGAGGTAGAGCGCCCTTCAATGGCGGCTATCGCCTCCGCCGGTGGCATAAAGCTCCTGAAGTTCTCCTTGAGCCATTTCGTGAGCGCCTTTCGCCCTTTCGAGGTAGCAATCTCCTTGTGCGCCGAGCGCACCACGTCCCCGATAGAGAGGTGTAAAACCTTATCAAAGCCCACCTGCTCGGCAAAAAGTTTGGTATAAGTCCCCTTGCCCGAGTTCTTCTTGCCCATCATAAAAGCCACAAAAGTGCCCCGCTTGAGATAGTTGCGGATGTCTTTGATCTCCTTGCCCGCCTTAAACTGAAAATACTCCCGACGCCCCTTTGGGTCTTCCAAATTAAACTTCTGCGCGCCTTGTCCGACCGAAGGTTTAGGGCCAGCTTTCTTTGTCTTAAAAACAGGAAATCCAAAACTTGCCATGTATGTTTTTTGTTATTAGTAGGAGTGAATTTTAGCAGAAAAACAGAAGCCACGCCAGCCATAATCAAAATAGAGGGCACTACCCCCAGACCGTCCGAAAACAGGCCCGGAAGCCTCGCTTCCAAATGCATTGAGAAGCAAGGCTTCCCGTTTTCGGACGGTCTGCTCTCTCGCTCTACGTCGCTAATAAACTGTGAATTACGAAATGGCCCCTCCCCCTGGCCAGGGGGAGGTTGGGAGGGGGTAGGTTGGTTGTATGTGGCTTAACCACAACCCCACCCTAGCCCTCCCCTAGCCAGGGGGAGGGAAAAAACTCGCATTTCGTAACTCAAGGTAATAAAGGGGTCTGACCCCTTTATTACAATAGAAAACCGGCACGCGCAAAGCGCGTGCCGGGGAGAACCCGTTCCAGGGTTCCAGAAATCCAGGGGGCCAGGGTTCCAGAGGGGTCCGGAGTATCAGAGGACCAGGGCCTCAAGATACTCGAGGACGAGGAACCACCAGTGGCCGTCCCAGCCGCCCCGAGGGTTGCTCCAAACGTAGGCGACGTCGCGCGAGCCACCGCCCAGGCTCGCCCTGAGGAAGTAGCGATCGCCGTCAGCGTCCGCCCAGTGGTTGCCGTAGGCGACGAGTGGGTAGCACCCGTCGAAGGCGGGGCGGGGGGCGGCCTGGAGGGCCTGAGCCTCCACCTTCGCAGAAGCGTAGCGAAGGTCACGGCCAGTGGCAATCTTTATCTTCGCCGGCCAATCCTGGAGCCCGGCATTCGACATGTAGCGGCCGTAGTTCACAGCGAAGAGGTTCGCCCACACAACGCCCGGGTGCGATGTCGGGAAGTTGGCCTCCGTGAAGAGGTCACTCCTGACCGCTCCGACGCGAGTCGGGTCGCCTCGGCGGGCGAG
>Ga0210019_1005855_pt1 | contig 10098 bp, 10 predicted proteins | sample CryGeyCG2114_020_2_FD_183969 | JGI IMG/M metagenome (GOLD analysis project Ga0210019, IMG submission 183969) | Groundwater microbial communities from aquifer - Crystal Geyser CG11_big_fil_rev_8/21/14_0.20 (SPAdes) (version 2) | ecosystem: Environmental > Aquatic > Deep subsurface > Groundwater ...
TCTTCCATTGAAATATCTTTTATTGGATTTGATGAATGAACTACAATGGCAAGAGCATCACGTGCTATAACAAACGGTTTTAACCTTTGTTGTTCATCGTGAGAAAGTTTTCTTGAACTTGCACCAACATGTGCAATATTGTTAAGTACTGCGTTAATCCCTGCTGTTGAACCACCGCCTTGTACTAAAACTTCAACCCCAACTTCTTTTCTATAATTAGTAGCAAGATGTTCAGAAAGAGGAAGCAAGGTTGTTGATCCTACCAGTACTAGTCTAGGGGACTTAGCAAAGGACCGAGTACATAGGATTGAGAATTGAGTTAAAAGTGCAAATACTAATAAAATAGTGGATATGATTATTAATCGTCTATTATTAAACCTCAATTTCTCAATCCTCATTGCTCAATCCTCAATCCTATTATAATAGAAGCTAATGCTAACTCAACTTACTATCTCAAACTTTGCAATAGTTGATGAACTGGAGATTAATTTTAATAGTGGTTTAACCGTACTAACAGGTGAAACAGGTGCAGGAAAATCAATAATTATAGATGCATTGGATTTTTTACTGGGGGCAAGGGGAAGCTTAGATTTTATAAAAAATGGTACAAGCAAAGCAAAGGTAGAAGGGATTTTTGAAATTAGTGACAAACTTTCAAGAATCTTACATAATTGGTTTAAAGAAAATGGTTTTGATGAGCTCGATAGTCAAAATCAATTAATAATCTCAAGGGAATTATCACAAAGTGGTTCTAAAGCAAAAATTAATGGTTCAATTGCTAATCTTTCACACCTTACATATATAAGAGATTATATTTTTGACATTCATGAGCAAAGCAGCCATATTGACTTGTTAAAGATTGAAAAGCAAATTGAAATATTTGATTCTTTTGGAGATATTAGCCATCAAAAGCTTTTAAGCAGCTACGAAAATCTGTTTGAAGAATTTACAATCATAAAAAACAAGTTAAACAGTCTTACAGAAAGCTCAGAAGAAATTGCAAAAAAAATGGATTTTTTGAAATTTCAAATAAATGAAATAAAAGAAGCAAGCATAGTTGATTTGAATGAAGAAGAAACCTTGCTAGAACAAAGGAAAAAGCTATTAAACAGCAAAGAACTGTATGACAATGCTTCAAAAATAAATGAGTTAATAAGTGGCGAAAATCCTTATAATCTAACAAAACTACTTACAGAAATCAAAAAACTAATTGCAAGCTCAAGCTCTTTTGACATGTCGTTTGAGCCTTATCAAGAAGTTATTGAATCTGCTAGTGATAGCATGAAAGATTTATCCTCATTTACATCAAGTTACACGGAAACCATTCAAGAGCCTGGTGAAAACTTAGATGAAATAGAAGATAGGCTTGATACTTTTTACAGACTAAAGAAGAAATACGGAAATACTCTTAAAGATATAAAAGGATCTTTAGAAAAAATGGAAGATGAACTAACAACATATACAGATCCAAGAAAATCTAAAGAAAGTTTAGAAAAGGAATATAAACAAAGAGAAGAAGAAATTAAACTTTTAGGAGAAAAATTAACTAAGTCAAGAGAAAAGCTAGCACAAGAATTTGTAAATAAAGTTAATGAGGAACTTTTAACGTTAGGATTTAAAAGTAAAAACAGCTCAAGCAATTTTCCTTTATTTGTAGTTGAGTTCTTAGATTGTCCTTTAAGCAAATGTGGCAAGGAACAAATTCAATTTTTGTTTACAGCAAATCCTGATGAAGAGCCAAAACCCTTGTTAAAAGTAGCATCTGGTGGTGAGCTTTCCCGAATAATGCTTGCAATTAAGTCACTTGTAGGTTCTTTTGGATTTACAAATACAAAAACCATGGTTTTAGATGAAATAGATATTGGAATAAGTGGCGAAATTGCATCTTCTGTAGCAAAAAAATTGTACAAGATTGCAAGAAGCAATCAAGTTATTTGCATAACACATCAACCCATTGTTGCAGCCATGGCTGATGAACATTTTGAGGTAATAAAAGAGATAGAAGATGGTACTACTTTTGTAAATATAAGGCAACTAGCAAATGATGAAAGATGGAATGCTTTAGTTTCACTACTTGCACCAGAGTTAAAATCAAAAGAAATTTCTCATGATGCAAAACAATATGCAAAATCTCTTTTAGATAATGCAAATAAAATTAAGAATAAAGAAGATGCGTTAGCAAGCTGAGTGTTTAGATAATACAAGCGTTATAATAACCACATGAAAGAAACAAACATTATTTTTTTCGGACCCCCAGGAGCTGGCAAAGGTACGCAAGCTCAAAAAGTATCTTCTGAAATTAACTTGCCTCATATAGATACTGGCTCTTTAATAAGAGATGCTATTAAAAAAGAATCGGCCTTAGGCAAAAAAGCCAAAGAGTTTGTTGAGTCGGGGAATTTAGTACCTGATGAACTTGTAATTGATCTTATTGGAGAAAAATTATCAATCATTAAAAATGGCTCGTTTAAAGGATTTATCCTCGATGGATTTCCAAGAACTATCCCTCAAGCAGACGCATTAAAAAATCTAATGAAGACAATGAAACTTCACAAGCCAACAGTTATAAATGTTCAAGCACCCGATGAAATATTAGTTACAAGGCTAAGTGCAAGAAGACTTTGTTCAAACAAAGCTTGTGGTACTATTTACAATTTAATTTCAAAAAAACCAATGGTAGAAGGAAAATGTGATGTTTGCAAATCTGATTTATATCAAAGAAAAGATGATACAAAAGAAGCTTGCACGCAAAGACTTAAAGAGTACTATACAAAAACTGCTCCGCTTGAGGAATATTATAGAAAGCAAGAATTGCTTATAAATGTTGATGGTACAAAGGGTTCATCCGAAGTATATAAACAAATAATTAATGAGCTAGAAATTTAAAATGCAACATTTGCTATTATTAATGCATGCCAATAACTATTTATGAAAAAGATCAATTTGAATTAATAAAAAAAGCAGGTAGACTTGCAGGGGAAGCAAGAGACCTTGCATGTAAACTAGCTAAACCAGGTACCAGTACATGGGCAATTGATCAAGAAGTAGAAAAATGGATTAGGGATCAAGGTGCAATACCTACCTTTAAAGGATATATGGGGTTCCCGGGTTCTGTATGTGTATCAATCAATCATGAGGTGGTTCATGGTATCCCAAATAAAAATAGAATATTAAAAGAAGGGGATATAGTTAGTTTTGATGTAGGTGTTACTGTAAAAGAAAAGTTCAATGGGAGTGAGTGGAATTATATTGGGGATACAGCACGAACTGTGCCGGTAGGAGAAATAACCCCTCAAATACAAAAGTTGCTTGAGGCAACAAACACTGCTCTTTTTAAAGGTATTGAAGTATGTAAAAGCGGTAACACAATAAAAAATATTTCTGAAGCTGTTTGCAATATTGCAAAAAAAGACAACTTTGGAATAGTAAGAATGTTTGGTGGGCATGGGGTAGGCACAAATTATCATGAAGAACCTTTTATACCTAACTGGCCTGAATATTTCATGCAAACACCAGATACTGATATTAAAACAGGGATGCTTCTTTGCATTGAACCAATGTTCAACCTAGGATCAGATGATGTGAGAAAGCTTAAAGATAACTGGACAATTGTCACTGCAGACCATAAGCTGTCAGCACACTTTGAACATACTATATTGATAACAGAAGAAGGTCCATATATCACAACTAAAACTAAGGAAAATTAGACTACAAGATTTCGTAATATTTATACTATTTGACGTATTAGCCACAAAAAGTGAAGCTTGGTCTGATTTACTCAGCCAAGCTGAACGATCATTGCAAAGCCAAATTAGTCTCTGCTAATTTGGCGGATTGGTATAATGTTATCCATGCCAAAAGATACTATTGAATTTGAAGGAGTGATAAAAGAATCATTACCCAATGCAATGTTTAGAGTAGCACTTGACAATGGACATTTGGTATTAGCACATGTATCTGGAAAAATAAGGAAACACTTTATTAAAATACTACCTGGAGATAGGGTAAAAGTAGAGCTTACTCCTTACGATTTAAATAGAGGTAGAATAATTTACCGTGTTCAAGAAAAAAGAAGGGGAGTCGGGTTATCAGAAGAAAATGAGAATTAGAAGATAAGCTTTAGATTTATAGGATTTGTCCAATTTACTTGGCAAATCCGGTAAGGTGGAAAAGGCGGTATAAAGAAATGAAACACAGAGCATCGGTAAAAAAATTATGTGCAAAGTGCAAAATTATAAGACGCAAAGGCCGGGTAATGGTTATTTGCGAAAATCCTAAGCACAAGCAAAAACAGCATTAACGATTTTAGATTTTATGTCTAAATTAAATTTGCTTTCCTGGAATGTAAACGGTATAAGAGCTGCTCATAAAAAAGGCTTTCTAGAATGGTTAGAAAAAGAAAAGCCTGATATTCTTTGTGTTCAGGAAACAAAAGCGCAAGAGGAACAATTAACCAGTGAACTTCTTAGCCCTAATTGCTATAAAACATATTGGTCAAGTGCAGAAAAAAAAGGATATAGCGGGGTTGCAACTTATACAAAAATTGAACCAAAAGAAGTAAAAAAAGGCCTTGACATTAAAAGATTAGATAATGAAGGTAGAACTTTAATTTCAGACTTTGGTGATTTTATTTTATACAACATCTATTTCCCAAATGGGCAAAGAAGTCAGGAGAGACTTGATTTTAAGCTGGATTTTTACAATGAGTTTTTAAAACAAGTAAACAAGCTCAAAGATAAAGGTAAAAAAATTATAGTTTGCGGTGATGTAAACACAGCACATACAGAGATTGACTTAGCAAGGCCCAAAGAAAATAAAGATACTAGTGGGTTTCTACCTGTTGAAAGAAGCTGGATGGATAAGTTCTTTTCATATGGTTATATAGATACTTTCAGGCATTTTTGTAAAGAGGGCGGGCATTATACATACTGGGATCCAGTTACAAGAGCCCGTGAAAGAAATGTTGGGTGGAGAATAGACTACTTTTTTATTACTCCAAATCTTTTAAAGAGCTTAAAAAAAGCATTTATTCTCTCTGATGTAATGGGATCAGATCACTGTCCTCTTGGAATTGAATTAGACCTTTAATTTAAAGATACTGGCGTAACAAACGATAAGCGATTTCTTTCATACTCATCTTGCATACGGCTTCTAACAAAAAATGGATTTCCATATGCCAGTGCTGCTTGTGTAGCAATTACACCTTCTCTTACAGGGGTTGGCATTCTGGATGCAGGATCTATTACTTCGTTAGCTTGAGTAACTGCACCAAAGTTTGTTCCATGAATATCATCATGTGTAGGAGTATTAGCTATTCTGTTAAATCCAATATGCACAGTGGGTGAATTTCTTTGAGCAATATTTACATGTGAAGAGGTTATGGCTTGAGGCCTAGTATTTTTAAAAGGATATCTTTGAACTGGTTGAACTCTTTCTTGTTGAGCAAGAGCTCTTAAGTCATTTGTTCTTGTATTTGGAAATCCAACCGGTGCTATCAATGTACTATCTCCTCAATAGGAAAATTGTCTTATACATAGGACATTTAGTCAAGTGATTTACCCTCAAACTGCGTAAAAAAGTTTATTTAACCTATGTTTAAACTTAATTTAACCAAGTTTTAACCAATTACTTCAGCACATTCACCATATCCACGACGGTTTTTTTGGCATCTCCAAATATCATCATGGTTTTTGGCAGATAAAACAATTCATTTTCAATTCCTGCAAATCCTGCTGCCATTGATCTTTTTAGAAAAATAATTGTTTTTGCTTTATCTACATCTAATATAGGCATTCCATAGATTGGGCTTCCTGGATTATTTTTTGCTGCAGGATTTGTAACATCATTTGCACCAACAACAAGTGCCACATCAGCTCTTTCAAATTCTGTGTTAATTTGATCCATTTCATAAAGTTTTTCATAAGGCACATTTGCTTCAGCAAGAAGAACATTCATATGGCCTGGCATACGTCCTGCAACCGGATGAATTGCATATTTTACTTCAACTCCTTTGGCTTCAAGCATATCAGCAAGTTCTCTTAAATTATGCTGTGCTTGAGCAACTGCAAGTCCATACCCAGGAACAATTATTACTTCATTTGCATTTTCAAGCACGATCTGTGCATCATCTACAGAATATCCTTGAACTGATTTTGCTTTTCCATTGGTTGCAGCTGTTGCAGAAGCTTCAACTTTTCCAAATGCACCAAACATAACATTAGTCAGGGACCTATTCATTGCTTTGCACATAATTCTAGTTAGTATCATTCCTGATGCACCAACAAGCGCCCCTGTTACAATTAGCGCATAATTTGAGAGTGCAAAACCAGCAGCACATGCAGCCATTCCTGAATATGAGTTTAAAAGTGCTACAACAACAGGCATATCTGCTCCGCCTATCGGAAGCACAAGCAAAATTCCAAGTGAAAATGAAATAGCACATATTACCCCTGCCCATAAAATGTGTTCAGGATGCATAAAAAGAAAAATTGCACCTGTTACAATCACAAAAAGCTGAAGTAGATTTAATGTTTTTTGAAATGGATATGTAACTGGTTGTCCTGTAACAATTCCCTGAAGCTTTCCATACGCTACAAGACTTCCGGAAAAAGTAATAAGTCCTATGACTAAAGTAATTAAAATTGTAGATATTTCATAAGAAGTTGGAGTTGGATGAAGCCTTACATACTCAGATATCACTACAAGTGCTGAAGCAAGACCTCCATAGCCATTAAGAAGCCCAACTATTTGAGGCATCTCTGTCATTTTGACTGTTACTGCAAGAAACGCTCCAATAGCTGAACCAAGTATAATTCCAATTATTATAAGCTGATAATTTATTACATTTCTCTCAAATAAAGTTGCACAGATTGCAATTAACATTCCAAATGCTGAAAGAAAATTTCCATTTCTTGCAGTCTTTGGATGACTAAGCATTTTTAAACCAAGAATAAATAAAACTGCTGAAATTAAGTATGATATGTAGATTATATTCTCTCGCATTTTTTATACCGCTCGTTTCGCACGAATGCTCAACTCGCTTTTCTCCTCCGACGACTTTTGCCAAATGAATTGGACAAAAGTCTTAGGTTTTTTCTGATTCCTATTTTCTAACTCCTATCTCCTACTTTTTCTTAAACATCTTAAGCATACGATCAGTTACTGTATATCCGCCAACTACATTTATTGTTGCAAAAACTATTGCCACGCATCCAAGAACAGTAGCTAAGTTTGTTCCCCCATATCCTGCAGATAGAAGTGCACCAACAACCGAGATGCCAGAAATTGCATTGGAACCTGACATAAGAGGAGTATGCAATGTAGGTGGAACCTTGGTAATAACTTCAAACCCAACAAAAATTGCAAGTACAAGAATATAAAGTGTAATTAAAAATTCTCCAAATGTCATGTTAATATACCGCTCGCTTCGTGCGAACACTCAGCTCGCTCCTTTCTCTCAACGCTTTTTGGTAAATGAATTACACAAAAAGCTTATCTCTACTAACCCCTATCCCCTAACTCCTTTTTCTTTACCTCTATTTAATGCACCTTTGCAAGTAAATGTTTAATATCTTCTTTCAATACTACACCTTGATGGGTAATAAGCGCACCTTTTATAATCTCATCATTTAAATCTAAATTTAGCAATTTATCTTTTACGAGAAGCGAAATCACACTTTCCATGTTTTTTGAAAACATTTGGCTTGCATGCATTGGCATAGAAGATGGTAAATTAATTGGACCACAAATCTTTACACCGTTTTTTATTACATCTTTTCCAAGTTCAGTAAGTTCACAATTCCCTCCCATATCAGCTGCCAAATCAACAATTACAGAGCCTGGTTGCATGCCCAACACGGCTTTTTCACTAATTAAAACCGGTGCTCTTTTCCCTGGAATTTGTGCTGTAGTTATAACCACATCAAATCTTTTTATCTGCTCTGCCATAAACTCTAGTTCTCTTTTGTGGCTATCGCTGGAAAGCTGTTTTGCATATCCGCCTTCCCCTTCTGTTTTTTCTCCCTTTAAATCAAAAGAAACAAACCTTGCTCCTAAGCTTTCTATTTGTTCTTTTACTACAGGCCTTGTATCAAAAGCTTCTACAACAGCACCTAGTCTTCTTGCTGTTGCTATTGCTTGAAGCCCGGCAACACCAGCTCCAATTACAAATACTTTTGCAGGTGCAATGGTACCTGCTGCAGTCATAAACATTGGAAAAAACTTAGGCAAATTAGCTGCTGCAATTAAAACCGCTTTATAGCCTGCTATTGTACTCATAGCACTTAAGACATCCATACTCTGTGCTCTTGTAATCCTTGGAATACTGTCAAGAGAGAAAGCTGATATTTTTCTAGAAACAAGTCTTTGTATCTCGTCCACATTAGTTGCTGGTTGAAGCAAAGAAACTAAGCAACTCCCTTCTTTCATCATATTAATTTCATGCTCGTCAGCTTTTTCGTTAAACTCTGGTTTATTGATTTTCATTACCAGATCTGCCGATGCAAATAGTTCCATTGGACTTTTAACAATTTCTGCACCTACTTCTTTATAATTTTCATCAAAAAAGTATGCGGCTTGCCCGGCATTTTGTTCAATTAATACCTGAATACCCTTGCTAGTGATTTTCTTTACGCTTTGAGGAATTAGCGCAACCCTTGTTTCATTTTGAATGATTTCTTTTGGGATACCGAGTTTCATTTATACCGCTCGCCTCGTGCTAACACTCGGCTCGCTCCTTTCTCTCGACGCTTTTTGGTAAGTGAATCACACAAAAAGCTTATTTCCTACTTTTCTACTTTATCGGATTTGCTGGGTGAACCAGACAAATCCTACAAATTATTTTGCGTTCTGATTTTCCTATAGTTCTTCAATTTCTAATCTCTAATTCTCCTTTATTATAAATATAATTATAGACCTTGTATCAGTATTGTTATTTTGCAAAGTTAGCTTAACTAAGGAACTTTTGTACATTCGTACAAGTCTATAAAACTGGTCAAGCAAGTGGTAGCTAGCAGCTTACCCAATAATCTTGCATTTTTACTCCTCAAATACTTAAAACGCTAGCTACCGACCATTAAATTATGGCAACAGAACTTACAGAAAACCAAACCGGATTTTTAAACGGGCTTAAAAAGCAATACAGAAAAACCCCACTTCCATCCATAAGACAAATAGCAGAAGATCTTGGTTTTAAATATCACAATTCTGTTCAACACTATCTTGAAATATTAGTGTTTCAAGGCATTATTAAAAAAATCGATGATTTTTTATATCTAGATAAAAATTTATTTGGTTTAAAGATCTTTGATTCCAGGGTACCTGCAGGGCTTCCCGCTCAAAGCGATGATAGCTATGAAGTTTTTGATTTTGATGAATTCATGAACATTGATAATGAGAGAGGATTTATGCTTAGGGTCTCCGGAGATTCTATGATAGAAGCTGGAATACATGATGGTGATTTAATTACAGTAGATACAAAAATAAGGCCCACACATGGGCTTATAGTTGTTGCAATAGTAGATGGTGGTTATACAGTTAAGTACTTACGCAAAAAAGGAAATAAATATTATTTAAAAGCAGCTAACCAAAAATATAATGATATTCACCCAGAGCATGAGTTTAAGGTGGTTGGTGTTGTAACTGGCTCTATTAGGAAATTTTAGGAATCAATGCTCAAGGCTTTATTAAGCATTCGCGCGAAACGAGCGATTAAAAATGGAATAAATTAGGGCTATCCTCGTTTATCTAATAAAAGCAGGTATTAACCCTTAACCTTCCATAATGTACACTTAACTACAATATGCGAAAGTTCTCCTATGAATATTGAGAACACAATTAAAATTTTAGCTATAAGTTTGATACTAACTGTATCTTTCCCAAATTCATCTTACGCATTATCAGATAATCCTATTTTTGTTGAAATTTCAACTCAGTGGTGTGGTGCATGCAAAATGCTTGAACCAACTATTGAACAGCTTAAAGGAGAATATGGAGGAAAAGTTACTTTTCTTAAGTTAGATGCAACAAATGAAGAAACAGTACTTGCATCTATTGCAATAGCTGAACAATACGGTGTTGCAGAGTTCTTCTTAAATAATA
>Ga0210019_1005857_pt1 | contig 10097 bp, 11 predicted proteins | sample CryGeyCG2114_020_2_FD_183969 | JGI IMG/M metagenome (GOLD analysis project Ga0210019, IMG submission 183969) | Groundwater microbial communities from aquifer - Crystal Geyser CG11_big_fil_rev_8/21/14_0.20 (SPAdes) (version 2) | ecosystem: Environmental > Aquatic > Deep subsurface > Groundwater ...
CGTTAAAATATGACGCTAGATTTTTTGAGTTGAGCAGGTCAAGGGAGGCAAAGTCACTGGCAAAGGCAACTGTTGAAACGAGAACCAGCAGGGCTAGCGTAATTAGCTTTTTCATATTATAATTATAACGTACTTTGACACAAGGAGGAAATCACCATGAGAAAAATATTCGCTTTGCTGCTCGCTTTGACCCTAACCTTCACCTTCACCACCAGCGCCTTTGCCCAAAGTAAAGTTGTGACCAAAACCATTCGCAAAACCATTAAACCGGAGATTGCCCCCAATCCTGCCCCAGCTGAAGCCCCCAGCAATGAAGTCCTGGAAATGCCAGCGCCCCCTGCCCCACCAACAACGCCAGCAGCTTCTGCTAATAATGGTATTTTTGGCTTAAACACCAGGGCAGATGTCAATGGCTCCTATGCTTATACCAGCGGCCAAAATGGGTTCTTGGGTCTCTTGGGTGGCGGCGCCAATATAATTTTTGCCGACCCGGCGCAGCTGGGCAGCAAAATCGGGCTTGCTGATGATGCGCTTGAATATAAAGTCGGGCTAGGCGCCTATGTTGGCCAGGACAAAAATGATTTAAACATGTTCTCTCTTCCCCTAATTGCCGACGCCACACTCTACTTAAAAGAAGGCTCATTCTTTGGCCTTGATCCATTTATCGGCACAGGGATTAACCTGAACTTGATTGGCACCAACAGCACTTTTGGCGGTTTAGGTTATAACTTATATACTGGAATGTTAGCTGATTTGGGTTGGGGGACCGGACCCACGGAATTTAAAGTCGGTTACCGCTCCATTAAAGTCGGTGACATCAGGACATCTGACGGGATTATTTTTGGTATTGGGCAACCAATCAAACTGTAAAAAAAATGTAACTATTCAGGTACTTCGGATAAGAAATATTATGTAAAGTCTTTTTTATCTGTGTTTTACTTTTCTCTGCTTGATCAGAGAAAAGTAACAAAAGAGAATCAAGACGTTGATAAACACCCCAAAACCCCTGCCTGCCCAAGCCGCCACCCTCTCCGCCAGAGGCGGATTCGCGTGCGCGAACCGCAGCCCCTTCCCCATCCCTTAAGAATCAACGTCCTTCTCGAATGGAACAAAGACAATAGACTAAAGAAAAAGAGAGCGCCGTCACGTTTTGGCCGCGAGGCCAAAAGGGAGGGGTGGGTGGACCGTGGCCCCGCGTACGCGGGGTGAAAGGGGTGGCGGTGGCATGGGGAGGCTGTGGGGTGCTTTGACGGCGCAGGGGGTCCAGGGGGACAGCGTCCCCCGGTGGTTTCTTTTCTCTCCACTTTTCTTTGCCATCAAAGAAAAGTGGAGATCATACATCGTCCTCAAGGGAACTTTACATAATATTTCTTATGAGATCTAAATAGTTACAAAAACTGAAATTTTTTGGTTTTGTTGCAGAAATAATAGTATGCAACCAAGTAGTCCTGTTTCGCTATATATAAACAGCCAAGCAGGCGATGTCAAATTTAAGGTATATTGGCAAGGGAATAGAAATCATTGGGATTTTAAACGTAATGGGGACATCCCCTTCCCCATTTGCCAACAAGCCATTGAAAACATGCTTAATGCCAAGGGTGGAACAGCTTTTCTTTGCCCCTCTCTCTCAAAAGCACTTGGATTTGAAATAAACCCAAGCCAAGTAACTCACAATATTGCCGTTCAAAAAATTCAGGAAGGGCTTGATTCTGGAATTTTTAAAGTTACAGCAGAGGTTAATTGCCAAGGAGAAAGCAGGCCAGTCTCTTTTTGTCTTGTTGTCTCCCGCGGCACTTACAAAAACGAACTACACAAACAAATCCCCAAACATCTCAACCACCTAAGAAAACAGCAACCTGATTATGTGGTTAGACCTTTTTTTATCGGCACTGCCCAGGCCAATTATCAAGGCGGGCAAATCCCCTTAGTCATGTACTCCACTGAATGGTTGGAAAACCACATTGAGGTTAACATGCGAAATGCTACAGAAGTGATAATTCTGCCTGGCTTAGAAGAAGTCGGTTTAAGAGGCCTAGTTTTTAATAGTGAGGCTCACCCCATCAATACATTTGTCCCAGATAATCTTGCTGAAGCGATAGCTACTGAAATGGTCAAGATACTAACCCTCTTTTTTGACCCGCAAACCGGCGAGCACATAGGAAAATACGGCATCAACGCTGGAGATTTTGTTTATCACGCACAGCCCAACGGAGCTTTTTCCTTGAAGCTTATCACTTGTCGGGCCATAAATAATTTTCCAAAAGAGAATATTCCAATAGAGCTTACAATTTATCATTATATTTACAGCCTATTGACCGGCAAAGAAAACAGTCTTTGTTATCCAATATCAATTTATACAGAGGCTGTTGTTCAAAAATATTCAATCTACCCCTTCACACCACAAAATATCTGCCAAGGGATCATTAAGGCTTTAATAGCAAAACTAGGCCCAGAGAAAGGGTTAGAAGAAGCTATCAAATGGCTGGCAATCTATCTTGGGTTTTTTAAATCTCACCCCCCCGATGGTCTTTACCATAACCAAAACTTGATGTTGCGCCTGATAATGGCTCAACAGCAAATAGAAAAATCATTAGCCGATCTAGGGATAGAAGTATCCATCGAAATTGTTGAACCTGCTTGATTTTCTCTGCAAATTATCTGATAATATTATTGTACTGAGGAGGTGAAGTAATGACTTACAAAATTTCTAATGATTGCACAGCTTGCGGGGTTTGCAAAGATGCCTGCCCTGTTGAGGCAATAACAGAAGGGACCCCTTATAAAATCAACCCGGAAATTTGCACTGACTGCGGCATCTGCGCAGACACCTGCCCTGTTTCCGCCATCTCTCCTGTTGAATAACTAAAGAAAAAACTAGCGGCGGCCAGAATTTGGCCGCCGTCAAACAATCTCGCTGGCAATTTCAGTTTGGATATCTCCTTCTTTCCTAGCTGAGCCATTTTGATTCACTAAACTAACTAGCCATGTGTTATTAACTGTAGCTGGCGGCAATCCAGACCTTTCTACCCCCTCAACTAACGCCTCCCCTATTTCCGATGGGGTTACTGCTGAGACAGCAACGCTGCCTAACCAATTTTCTCCAGCCACCACCTCAGAAACAAAACCAATCCAACCACTTCCCCCTGTTGTTGGCTTAAGCACCTCGGGCAAATCACTTGCATGTACAAACAAGACCGAAGACCGTTTTCTTTGATGCTCATCCGTTTCTCCAGGAAATTTATCTACCCCAACCAAAAATCTCATCACTGTTAAATCCATCCCCTCTGGTGGATTTTCCATAACTTCTCTCTGAAGTTGCCCCACACCTCTTACACGATGAGATGCCCTAGATAGATCGACTGGCTTTAAATTACTATTAGCTATTCTATTTCCAATAAACATTGCACTCATAACCTCAGATATTCTTCGACACTTGTTGGAAAAAATTTCACTTTTTGAAGGTAATTTTCTAAGATGGGGCTTGAGCCCGGTTTAACAAGGTATCAACAGCCCTAAAAGCTACTTCAGCAGAGGCATACCGCTCATTCTTTGCTGCCGCAGTCATCATTGCTAAAAAACCAAAAATATCATCATGTAGACCATTACTATTGTCAATCTGTCCCAAGTCAAGATAAGGACCTGGTTGTCCAAAACCAAAAACCTCACCCTCCTTGCGACGCAAGGTAATTTCAGCTTCTTTACTAATATTAGGAAATAGTCGATGCTCTTGAATATTTTGAAAAGGGACCAAACCAGTTAAAATTGAATAAAAGACAAGACCCGCACTAAAAACATCAGCCTGGTTATCTATGGATTTGCTCCCTCCAGCTTGCTCTGGGGGCATATATCTCTGGCTGCCAGCAACAATATCTGGCTTATCAGCTAATTCGATAAATTTACCCAAAGAAGGGTCAAAAATTCTCACTTTAAAGTGATTTGTCAAAGGGTCTCCGGCAACAAAGACATTGTTAGGTGTAACATCAGCATGGATAAGACCATTATTGTGCAATGACCCAAGGCCAACTAAAACCTCACGCGTAATTTTAAGAGAGGCAATTAACCAATCTTGAGTTAAAGCTTTCCCGCGACGCTCCAAAACGATGTCTCGCAGCGATCTGCCATCCAAAAGCTCCATAACCACAAAATCACCACCGGCTTCTAAATACCTGACTAGATTTTCTCCGCCATCTTGCATTGCTTCTGCTGCTGCCACCTCAGCTTGAAAACTAAGCTCCCCTATTTTCCCATCCAAAATAAAGGTTTTTAAAGCAACTTCTTGTTTGGTTTGAGTATTAAAAGCCCGATAAACCGCACCAAAACCACCTTGGCCAATTTTTTCTAATATCTTATAGTATCCTACCCTGGCGGATGGATCCTTATCCAAATCAACTGCAGGGTCTATCCTTACCCCATGTCTAATAAAACTTCTCCCAGAAGCAGCTTGCGGAACAGGCGGAGGCTGACCAAAAACCAGCGGAGAAAAATCCACTTCAGTATCAGCAAAATCAATATCCGCTAAGGAAAGATCACTGGTTTGGCCAATGTCTGCTGATTCTAGGTTAAAAATATTCGTCTTAACCCAGGTCGGAATTGATAAAGAAGATTCCTGTGGAGTAATGATATCTCTAGCCCAGTTCTTAACCCGATCAACAAGCCAGCGAGCTAAACTTCGCCTTGGTTTAAAAATCAAGGTATTCAGATTATGTATTGTATTAGCAGATAAACTGTTCATCTTTCGTACCTCTTTAAATAGGGTATCCCTACACTATATATATCGGGTTTTGAGGGGTATTTCTTGCGTTTATCTCATGAATGGGGGCAATTCGATATTGTCCTGGCCGGCATGCACAGTGGGCCTGGCTACCCGCGGCCGCATAAAGGGAAGGGTTTCCTTTTCTTTTTTCAGCGAGGGCTTAAAACCAGTGGCAATAACCGTAACCACCACATCCCCCTCAACCTTCTCGTCAATCACCGCACCAAAGATGATGTTGGCATCAGGATCAACTGCATTGTAAATAACCTCGGCAGCTTCATTAACCTCATAAAGAGTAAGGTCTGAACCGCCAGTAACATTAAAAATAACACCTTTAGCCCCGGTAATTGTCTCTTCAAGAAGTGGTGAAGAGATCGCTGCCTCGGCCGCCTCCACTGCCCTGTTCTCACCAGAGCCAGTCCCAATCCCCATCATGGCCGAACCTGCCTCATGCATAATGGTGCGGACATCAGCAAAATCTAAATTAATCAAACCAGGGACAGTAATCAGGTCAGATATCCCCTTAACCCCCTGGCGCAGGACATCATCAGCAATCTTAAAAGCCTCGATAATCGAGGTTTTGCGCTCAACCACCTGAAGGAGTTTGTCGTTAGGGATCACGATGAGGGCATCAACTTTTTCTTTTAAAAGTGCCACCCCTGTCTCGGCTTGCGAAATCCGAACCGGCCCTTCAAAACGAAAAGGCTTGGTTACCACGGCCACGGTTAAACAGCCCATCTCTTTGGCGATTTCAGCGATAATCGGCGAGGCACCTGTCCCTGTGCCGCCACCCATCCCTGCAGTCAAAAAGATCATGTCTGCCCCTTCTAGGGCGAGTTTGATATCTTCGCGCGATTCTTCAGCTGCTTTTTGGCCGACATCTGGATTAGCACCAGCCCCCAACCCTTTAGTTATTTTTACACCAAGTTGTAACTTGTGGTCAGCTAAGGAGACACTCAAGGCTTGATGGTCAGTATTAACCCCCCAAAACTCAACCCCTTTAACCCCAGCCCCAATCATTCGGTTAACTGCATTGGTTCCGCCGCCGCCAATACCAAAGACTTTAATTGTGGCAAAATTCTTTATTTCATTTTCATCCATTAAAGCCATCTCCTTTGCCCGAAATTATTGGGTTTCCATATTCTAGCACAGGCTTTTTTAATTGCAAGATTACTTAAACTTAATAACCGGATAATCAGGGTAGCGCACATCAATATAATCAACCTTGGCCCAGCGGCCGCTAACCTGCAAAAGCAAGGCCTCAAAGACCTGCATTTTCTTCTCGATATCCTGGCTGCTGCCGAGCCTAACTTTAAGCAGATCATCAAGCAAAAAACCAATTTCTTTCAGCCCCCCCATATCGAGTTGGATCTGGCCAGCCTTCATATAAGCACGAAGGGTGGTAAGCACCCGCGTAATTAAGCTAGCTGACACCGCATCCAACCTGTCTTCATTACACGCAATGCCGGTAACCACAGGGAGCTCTGCCAAATTAGAAACATCAACATAAATATCAGGGTTGTGGTTGATGATGACCCCGTCGCTATCAATCACCACCGAGCGGTCTTTCAGCACCAGGGTAGCCAGGGGCTGGCGCTCCTCAATACTAATTAAAACAGTTTGCGGCGGCAAGCGGTGAAGGCGAAAAGACTTAATCGCAGAGATTTTTTTTAAATTCTTTTTTGCTCTAGACAAGTCAGCAAAAAAAAGGTTTTCAGAAAGCGGGATCCCAGAGACCCCTTTCACATAATCCGCAGGGAGCATCTTGGAGCCATTGACCACCACTTCTTTAATTTGCCAAATAGGGAGGTTTAAAATATAAACAGAGGAAATAACAATGACAAACACAAGCCCCAAGGTGATCCAAAGCCTAGGGATTTTCGTTTTTTTCCTTTGCCTTTTTCTGGCCATAGGCTAAAACGCGCTCTCAAGGATTTTGAGCACCAGATCATCAAAGCTCATCCCAATATGCGCGGCTTCAGCCGGCAGATCAGAGCGCTCTGTCATACCTGGAAGCGTGTTAATCTCGTGGACATAAGGGATCCCATCGCGACCAACAATCATATCAACGCGGGATACGCCGTAGCAGCCAAGGGCTTTGTGGGCATCAATGGCGATTTGCTGGACTTTTTTAGTCATGCTGGCTGATAATCTGGCAGGCAAGACAAATTCGGTTAAACCTTCGGTATACTTTGCCTCGTAATCATAAAATTCTTTTTTAGGGACCAGCTCTAAAATCGGCAAAGCCTGCAAATCCTTATATTTGCCAATCACCCCTACCGTCACCTCAACCCCCTTGATATACTCTTCAACAAAGACATCACCAAATTTGGCAACGTTATCTTTGAGCAATTTTCCAAAGTCATCTTCAGCTTTCACCAGGTGAACACCGAGGCTGGAGCCTTCAGAGGTCGGCTTAAAAACAAAGGGATGGGCAAAGTTGATTTTGACCTTTTCTGCTTCTAGTTTTAAGTCGCGGCTCGCATCAATCTCCATAAAACGGGGGGTTGGAATCCCCACCGCCTCAAAAACCCGTTTCGTCGCTAATTTATTCATCGCCAAGGCAGACGCTAGAACTTTTGACCCGGTATAAGGAATCCCGGCCAGCTCCAGCATCCCCTGCACTACTCCGTCTTCGCCGTATCTGCCGTGCAAGGCAATATAAACAACCTCGACTTTGGCTGTTTTAAGTTTAGTAATCAAATCGTCGTCAAGATCAGAGGAGATAACATTAAAGCCTTGTTTTTTCAGGGAATCAAAAACCCGCTGACCGGATTTTAAGGAGACATCGCGCTCACCCGAGCGGCCACCCATCAAGACGCAGATTTTCTTGCTCTTTAAGTCCATATTGGTATTTTAGCATAAAATAGAAAAATTAAAAAAAATTAAAATTATGTGAAATTTTTTTAAAGTCATAACGATAATCTTATAGTCAGGTTTAAGGCGAAAGTTTAATGAATTAGAGGAGATGATATTAATGTCAGGTGTAAATGGCCCTAATGGTTCTAATGGCCCAAGTGTGGTTTTGCCTCGTGCCGCAGGTTCAATTTACGCAAAAGCAATAGAATTGCGAAAAACCAGAAGGACTTTAGCATTAATAATCAGAGCTATGAGGGAAATTCTTCTGTCAGCCTACAGTTTTTCAATCCAGCAAGGCTCAAACAAAACAGGTACATTCATAAGATTAACCGCAACTCTTGATCAACAAAAACTTCCCCAATACTTAAAAAAACAAGAAGCTGCCCTGTTGTTGCCAGAAAGCATCTCAAGTAATTGGTTTCCAGTATCAGAAACCACCCTCGCTACTTCTGCCAATATGCCGGAGGATAAACAAAAAGCCATGAAAGACATCTGCCAATACATGCATGCTTTATTAAGTTCATTAGATGAAAGTATTGTCTTACCCATAAATCAGACAATCACTCTTCGTGGTCCTATGATAAAAGAAGAAACACCATTAAGCACCTTGCAAAGTTCCATTAGTAAAGACGCTCTATTTGCACCTAACGAATCAATAACGATTAATAGTACACAACCATTTGATGCAAGCGACACAATAAAAAACATTTTGCCGCCGAAACTTTATGTCCGGCAAGGAGTCTTAGCAACAGAAATAATAATGGTAGGCACTAAATAGGCTCAAGAATTATTTCAAACAATAGCTTTTGTTTCAGTTTTTGACAGATTCCCAGTTTTTCCGTATAATAGAATTATCATGACATACAACGTAACTCTAATTCGTGGCGACGGTGTGGGACCGGAGCTGGCAGAAGCTACCAGACGAGTTTTAGAAGCCACAGGGGTAAAATTTAACTGGGATATCCAGGACGCAGGGGTCGATATCATGGAAAAGGCCGGCACCCCGCTCCCCGACAGCGTCTTAGCCTCTATCCGCAAAAACAAAGTCGCGATTAAAGCGCCAATAACTACCCCTATTGGCACTGGTTTTCGCTCGGTTAACGTCGCCATTCGCAAAGAACTTGATCTTTTTGCCTGCCTTAGGCCAAGCAAAACTTATAAAGGGGTTAGATCAAGATACGATAACATTGATCTGGTTATTGTCCGGGAAAATACAGAGGACCTTTACGCTGGGATTGAATTTGAAGAAGGGAAACCGGAGACAGGAAAGTTGATCAAGGTGATCGAGGAGATCGGGGGGAAACCAATTCGTAAGGATTCTGGCATAAGTATTAAGCCTATTTCCAGAACCGGGACTGAGAAGATTGTCCGCTTTGCTTTTGAATACGCGGTAGAAAATAAACGCAAAAAAGTGACTGCCGTGACCAAAGCCAATATCATGAAATTCACCGACGGCCTCTTCTATGAAGTGGCTAGAGAAGTGGCAAAAGAATATGCCGGTAAAATTGAATACGAAGAGCGCTTAATTGACAATATGTGCATGCAGCTGGTGCAAAAACCAGAGATTTATGATGTCATGGTCTTGCCCAATCTTTACGGCGATATCTTATCTGACCTTTGTGCTGGACTCGCAGGGGGCCTGGGCATTGCCCCAGGGGCTAATATTGGCAACGGCATGGCAGTGTTTGAAGCTGTCCACGGCTCGGCGCCCAAATATAAGGGGCAAAACAAAGTTAACCCCACCGCCCTTATCCTCTCCGGCGTTCTGATGCTCCGTTATTTAAAAGAAGTTAAAGCCGCGGATTCGCTTGAAGCCGCGGTAGCTAAAGTCATTAAAGAAGGTAAATCAGTTACCTATGATATGAAACCTGATCGCGATGATCCAACCGCAGTTGGTACTTCGCAAATGGCTGATGCGATTATCAAGGAGCTGCCAAATGTTTAATAAAATCAATGAACAAATTAAAGAAGCGATGAAGGCTCGAAACGAGATCAGATTATCTGTCCTGCGTATGGTTAAAAGCAAAATTCTCTATGTCAATGCCCGCGGGGATTTGCCAGAGGGAGAAATTATCAAGATCATCAAAAAATACTCAAAAGAGCTGGGTGAATCAATTGAAGAGTTTACCAAGGCCGGACGAAACAGCGAAGTAGAACAGGCTAAAGCCGAACTCAAAATCGTTGAAGAATTTCTACCTCAAGAGCTCTCGCCTGACGCAATCAAAGCCCTGGTTGAAAAGACCATCAAAGATGTTGGGGCAACCTCAATTAAAGATATGGGCAAAGTTATGAAAGAATTAACTGCTAATCCAGCTATTGACGGTAAAGTTGCCAGTCAACTTGTCAGGGAAATATTAAAATAATGACATCCATAATTTGTCATTTGTCATTTGTCATTTGTCATTTATGCAAATAATAGGTTTATTACTAGTAGGGCTATTAGCCGGCATTATGAGCGGCCTCCTTGGTATCGGCGGCGCAACCA
>Ga0210019_1005858_pt1 | contig 10097 bp, 12 predicted proteins | sample CryGeyCG2114_020_2_FD_183969 | JGI IMG/M metagenome (GOLD analysis project Ga0210019, IMG submission 183969) | Groundwater microbial communities from aquifer - Crystal Geyser CG11_big_fil_rev_8/21/14_0.20 (SPAdes) (version 2) | ecosystem: Environmental > Aquatic > Deep subsurface > Groundwater ...
CTGAACCCGCTCGTTATGAAACGCGAGGTTGACCGGAGGTTAGCACGGGTGTTTGATATACATAACCGACACCGGAAACCGAAATTATGAGGAGATTTTCGGTAACCGTTTATTATTATCTACTGCGTGGGTGAGGCTTGGTACCCGGGAGCGTTAGTTGAACTTGTCGGAGTTTCGTCCGATCGGATGAAACTCCGACAAATCTCTAAATCTCGCATTTTCGTTCTTTTTCGTATTTTTTACCATTCCCATTTCTGTTTTCCCATTCCTCGCGTATAATGATTTTATGGATTTTATGATTGTATTTCAGATTGTGGTGCTTATCTGTTCGGCGGTAATTCATGAAGTATCGCATGGTTATGTTGCGCAGGCACTCGGCGACAAAACAGCGGAAGAAGCGGGGCGCCTTACTCTGAATCCGTTGAAGCACCTCGATCTTTATGGTTCGTTTCTTCTCCCGCTTATTTTATATTATGTAAGTCAGGGGACTTTTGTTTTTGGATGGGCAAAGCCGGTTCCCTATAACCCGTATAATCTTAAAGACCCAAAGAAAGGGGGAGCGCTTATCGCCGCCGCCGGTCCCGCGAGCAATTTTCTCCTCGTTTTCGTTTTTACCGCCGCTATTCGTCTGTTCGGCGGAATGGCTTTTTTCACTTCCGTCCTTCCGTTGTTTGCCGCCGTCATCTTTATCAATCTATTGCTCGGTATATTCAATCTTGTGCCTATTCCGCCTCTCGATGGCTCAAAAATACTTTTCGGTTTTCTCCCGCAGAGCGCGGAACGGTTTGAGCACATGATTAGCCGATACGGGATGGTTATTCTCATCCTTTTCATTTTTTTTGGATGGGATTTTATCTTTCCGGTGGTGTACTTCCTTTTTCACTTACTTGCCGGGATATAGTTTGCCGGCGCTTTTCGATTGGTACAAGATTTTAGACCTCACAAGAATGCTTTGTATGAGGTTGAAAATGAATCCGAATGTATACATAATAACCGTCTGTCTTATCCTTTTTGCGATTATTGTAAAAGGTTTTTTTAACGGAAGAAAGGAGACGGTTTCCACTTTTGGAATTATATATATTCAATTTTTTGTTGCGCTCTTTATACTTCTTATCTCCTATCTCACAGTCAAAGAAGTAAGAGAAGGAATCATTTGGTTGTCTCCTTGGTCAGCACCGTTAACCCTATGCATAGGTTTTTATATAGGGGTTAAGTTGTTGGCAACTAAGTTTGTACAAAAATAATAACTTTGAAAAGTAATAATGCCCAGAGTACGCTTTTCACAACAAGTTCGAAAAACGGCCGTATAAATATCGCCGTTTTATTTTTTGTCCAGATTTCAAGAACAACAAGAACAGCGGTTGCCATATCCCACCAGACAAAAAAGAGAAGGAAATCGAAACGATAGCCCGTTGCTCCATAGATCGAAAGAATGATGGCGATATTTGAAAACTTGTCTCCGGCGTGGTCGAGATAGGTGCCACGATAGGTGATATGGTCTTTGAGACGCGCCATTGCTCCATCCAAAAGGTCGAGGAAATAAATGATGGCGAAGAGTCCTATCTGCCAGAGTGCGGGGTGATATATCGCGAAGGGGAGCCACGCGACGGTAAGTATGGTTCGCGCCCATGTTATGTGATTCGGCATAAGGCCGTCGGGAAGCGCTCTGACGAGTGGTATGAAGACCTCATCTTTTCCGAAACGCAGTTTGTCGTGGAGGGCGTGTAGCCATCGCCCGATTTTCACAAGCATGGAAATAATAAATAAATTTTGCATTGATTTATTATAGCAAATACAAACCCTAAACAGAGCACTATATACTCTCTTCCTCCTATTTTCTTATTCGCGCGAATAAGAAAATAAGAAAAACAGAACGAGAATTCGTGGTGGGTGTGAAAAAAGAGTTGCTGTATGTGGTGAGTTCGGTATTATAACAATATGGTTGAAAGCATTATCACACTTCTTCACTCGCTTTTTCCAAGCACGGTGTGGGAGATAAGTTTTTGGGGCAATTCACTCGGCGCGTACGTATCGGTGGTCGTGGTGTTTGTGGCGTTTCTTATTATCTTCAAGATTTTCCAGTCCGCCGTCTTGAGAGCATTGAAACGTTTTGCCGAACGGACGAAGACGACACTCGATGATCTTTTTGTTCGCATCATCAGAAGTTTCCACCCGCCATTCTATCTTTTCCTTGCGTTTTACGTTGCACTACAATTTCTTTCGGTGAGCTTATTTGTCGGTAGAGCGATGGATATCATTTTGCTTATTTGGGTGGTTTACCAGATTGTGCTTGCGGTGCAGATAGTGCTTGATTTTGTTATTCACAGAAAACAATCATTTGAAGAAGACGCCGGTGCAAAAAACATACTCGACATCGGTGGCAATATCCTTAAATGGATTCTTTGGATATTTGGAGCACTTTTTGTACTTTCAAATCTTGGCGTTGAGATAACATCTCTCATCGCGGGTTTGGGAATAGGTGGTGTTGCGGTTGCATTCGCTCTAGAGAATATTTTAAGCGACCTTTTCAGTTCATTTGCGATTTATCTCGATAAGCCGTTTCAGGTTGGGGACTTTATTATAGTCGGCACATATTCAGGTGTTGTGGAACGCATCGGCATTAAGACAACAAGAATACGAGCGCTCCAAGGAGAAGAAGTCGTCATTTCAAACAGAGAACTCACGAGTGTCCGTGTGCAGAATTTCAAAAAACTCAAGGAGCGTCGCGTGGTCTTTCTGTTTGGAGTTGCTTACGAAACGCCGAATGAAAAAGTGAAAAAAATACCGAGTATTATTCAAAAAGATTATTGAAGGCGTTGAGGGAGCTCGTTTTGACCGTTCACATTTCCAATCCTTCAGCGACTCGGCACTGCTCTTTGAGACGGTCTATTTTATCGAATCCAACGATTACACAAAGTATATGGACATTCAGCAAGCCGTTAATCTCGGGGTAAAAGAGGAGTTCGAAAAAGAGGAGATAACAATGGCGTATCCCACACAGACAATTTACCTCGCGAAGGGGGACTGAAAAAGTGAGCTCCTCGACATTCCGGTTAGAAAGATGTTTCTGGACGACGAAGACCTCTGGCTCATTGAGTAAACGATAGCATAAAATCCCGATAAATGTCGGGGTTTATTTTTGAATTTCCCAGTGAACAATTCGTCCGAATTGTCCACTAATTCAACACAGATTCTTGTATATGTAAATGGTTTATGTCTGTGCGTAGCCACAGGGGGGGGTTTACAAATGAAAGGATTGTGGTACGCTTTTGGGGTAGGTTTCTCAAGTAGCTTTTCGGTGCAGGTAGGGCTGGTCCTTACTCCGCAGGAAGTAGCGAGGGAGAAGAGGTCGCCCTACAATTACGTAGTTGGCACTATGGCAAAAAGATTATATGTAGGAGGATTGCCGTACAGCACGACCGACGATGAGCTTAAGGAAGCTTTCTCGAAGGCCGGTGCGGTCAGCTCCGCCTCGGTTATCATGGATAAGATGACCGGTCGCTCGCGTGGATTCGGTTTCATTGAAATGGATAATGACGATGAAGCGGAAAAAGCGATCGAGATGTGGAATGGCAAGGAGCTTGGAGGCAGGAATCTTACCGTAAACGAAGCCAAGCCGATGGGAGAGCGCGCACCGCGCAGGAACTTTGGTGGAGGCAATCGTTTCGGAAACAGCTACTAAGCTGTAAAAAGATCCGTTCCGACTAAAATCGGGACGGATTTTTTGTGTAAAAAAATCCCGCGAACGTATCGCGGGGAATTTTATTTCAACTCTTCTAAAGGGAATAAAAGGACAGGTTGAAGAATACCTGAAAAACGGGAAGGTGTCAATTTAACGTCAATCCCAATAGTGTTTGTCTTTGAAAAACCACTCTGGACGGCGGGAATGAAGCATTGTATCGAGGAAAAGTTGAAGTATCCTCCAGTGTCCCGTTTTTTGAAAGCGTCGATTGGTCGCGAGGATGTATTTTAAGAGAACGCCGAATCTTCTAGGTTCCGTCTGCTTGCTGAGATAATAATCCTCCGCGTAGTTTACCTTTTCATTAAATCCTCCAAGTTTATCGAACCATTGCTTTTCAAAAAGCATAATCATGCCGGTCGCCATCGGTGAAAAAAACTTTGAACCAACCTCGGCGACATTGTTCAGAAAATAAAGGAATTGATCGGCAAAACCGCCCGTTTCATTGCATTTAATGAGTGTGGTTACCAAGTGATAATGTTTTCGTTTGATAAGCGAAAGAGCGTTTCGGAGAAGCGTGGGGTTGCGCATTTCCATATCGGCATCCACGAAAAGAATATATTTGCTTTTTGCTTTCTTTGCTCCATTGTTTCGGGCTTTTGAAGGAAATCCGCCGGAAATAATCTCAACCATCAGGTCGCCCGCAAAGCTTTTTATCACGTCTTGTGTGCCATCGGTCGAGCCCGCGTCTGCGATAAATATCTTTGTGGTACCAATCAGAGGATAATCTTGCTTTTTGAGTGACTCGAGGAGGGTACCTATGTACTTCGCCTCGTTCTTCGCGGGGATCACGATAGTGAGTTCGTCATTCGGCTTTTTTACCATATGTTTATCATACGCCAAAAAGAGGGTCGTAAACAAGCGCTTTTATATGAGGAAGGGAAGGGTTACAATTGAAATATGTCAAAAAACACTCTTGAGGTGGGGCCGGATCACCATCTCACTCCGAAGCTCGTCTCGGAGGTTGCACACAATCCGAAAATAAAAGTCGTTCTTTCTCCTCGCGCAAAAAAGAAGATCATTGCGTCGAGAAAGGTCGTGGAGAGAATTGTGAAACAGAGAAAGGTGGTGTACGGAATAACAACCGGATTTGGGAGTTTTAAGGATACGTTTATTGAAAAAGAAAACGTTCGAGAATTGCAGAAAAACCTCATTCGGAGCCATTCGTCGGGCGTGGGGAGACATTTTTCTCACGAGATGGTTCGCGCCGCAATGCTCGTCCGGTTGAATTCGCTTGCGCAAGGATTTTCCGGTGTCCGTCTCGAATTTTTGGAATTCTTGGTCACGCTTATCAATCGCAATATCGTTCCCGTGGTTCCTTCGCAGGGATCAGTCGGTTCGTCGGGAGACTACAACTTGACATTTTGCTGTAAATCCATTATTCTAAAGACAGACTTTTCGAATTCTAATAATATAAAATGAAAGGAATGAAAGAGATGAAAAAGAAAGATAAAAAAATCGTACCGGAGCTCGCTAGTGGTCTTCGAGATTATCTCCCGGGAGATATGATTCCCAGGCAGGGAATGTTCGATATTATCCGAAAAGTGTTTGAGCGTTTTGGTTTTGTACCACTCGGTACACCAGCTCTCGAAATTGAATCAATTCTGACGGGCGGCGATCCCAGTTTTCGTATGAACATTTTTAAGACGAACGTTCGGATGGGATACGATAAATTATCATTGCGTTTTGACCTTACCGTGCCCCTCGCGAGAGTAATCGCGCAGTATCAAAATGATATTAAAAAACCATTTAAGCGATACCAAGTTGGTCCAGTATGGCGCGCCGAAAAGCCGCAGGCGGGGAGATATAGAGAGTTTTTCCAATTTGACGCAGATATAGTCGGTTCAAGTTCAATGATGGCTGATGCAGAAATTATCGCGATTATGTATGCGACGATGATTGCTCTTGGAGTTGAAAACTTCAAAGTTCGCGTTAATAATCGGAAGATCTTAAATGGTCTGGCAGAATATGCCGGATACTCTTCGGAGAAAAATATCGATGTCCTCCGGATTATTGATAAACTTGACAAGCAAGGATGGAGTGCGGTTCGGGAAGAGCTTATGAGCACAACAATTGCAGAAGGTGAGGAACGTGGAGGTCCCGGCCTTTCTTCGCAAGAAGTAGATTCTATAAAAGGATTTCTTGATTTGCGCGGGAACACTCAGGAAGAAATTCTCTCGGAAGTATTAAAACTGATGAGATCTTCTCCTTCCGCGAAAGAAGGGATAGAGGAGCTTTCCGAAGTTTTGAGGAATGTCCGCGCGCTTGGAGTTCCCGATGATGCATGGATGATTGACCTTTCGGTCGCTCGCGGACTTGGCTACTATACCGGTCCCGTTTTTGAAACGACTCTCCTTGATCTTCCTGAATATGGAAGTGTCTTCTCCGGCGGGAGATATGATGATTTAGTGGAGCGATTTAGTAATCTCTCGGTTCCCGCTACGGGAGCGTCGGTTGGTGTTGATCGTTTGTTTGCCGCCCTCGAAAAACTCGGGAGACTCAAAAAAAAGAAATCGATTGCACAGGTAATGGTCCTCAATTTCGATTCAAGCGCAGAACAGTATGTTCAGGAGATTGCATTCATACTTCGTAGTGCCAATATACCGACTGAAGTCTATCTGGGAAACGAAAAAAAACTGAGAGATCAGCTCGGATTCGCAAAAACATCGGAAGTTCCAGTAGTAATTATTGCCGGTGGCGATGAAGCGGAAAAAGGGATAGTCCAGGTGAAAGATATGAGAAAGGGGAAACAGGAAACGATTGACAAATCTAAAATTTTGGATATAATAAATTCGGTTCTCTCAAGGTAGTAATTTTTCACGGGACGTATAGCTCATCTGGTTAGAGCGCCTGACTGTGGATCAGGAGGCAACGGGTTCGAGGCCCGTTGCGTCCCCGCTATATCTTGGGGAATATATAAACAAATCCGCCTTACCAAAGGCGGATTTTTTATACGCCAGTTTTTCAGATTAATAAAGGGTGCTCCATTTCTGGAATTTAAGCATCGGTTCGGCTATAATAGGGGCATGAAAATCAGCATTCTTGCGAAGGATATTGATCTTACGCCGTCCATTAAAAAATACGTCGAAATGAAAATGGGGGTGCTGGGGAAGACGATTGGAAAGTATGAGAAAGAAGGCGCGCTCACGCTTTTTGTGGAAATAGCGCGTTCCACAAAACATCACAAACACGGAGATGTCTTTTATGCGGAGGCAATGCTCGGACTTCCGGGAAAAACACTCCGCGCGGAACACTTCCACTCGGATATTCGTGTCGCGATAAACGGAGTGAAGGGTATTTTGAAAGAAAAAATAAGCAAGTATAAGGGCAAAGTCGAAGTGAGAGTACAAAGGAAGAAGAAATAAACGAACAAAATATATGCAAAATAAAACTCCGTGGTATAAGCGGAAAAAGTGGATTGCGCTCGGCGTGATTGCGGTGCTCATTGTCGCCGGATTTTTCATATTTTCCGGACAAAAACAGGCAGTTGGAAGTACCTTCGAGGTAAAACGTGGCACAGTGACTTCCGAGGTGAGTGTTACCGGAAAAGTGGTTCCGGTGAAAAGCATCGATCTCGCGTTCAATCAAACCGGACGAATCAATAATATTTATATTGAGGTTGGGAATAAGGTAAGTCAGGGACAAACACTTTTTACACTCGACAACGCCGATCTTGTGGCTCAAGTCGCGCAAGCTCGGGCTACAGTGGATTCCCAGCAGGCGACACTCGACAATCTTGAAAAAGGAACACGCCCCGAAGAAATACAGGTACATCGGGCTGCAGTTGCAAAAGCCGACCAAGATCTTCAGAACTATTATGCCGGTATCTATGATCTTGTGAATGATGCATACGCAAAGGCGGACGATGCGGTACACAACCAAACAAATGCACTTTTCACAAACGGGAACTCGAATACTCCGGAACTCACATTCCAACTCTCCGATTCGCAGGCGCGCGTTGACATTGTGAACTTGCGTATACGTGCCGGCGTAGAGCTCTCCGATTGGAAGGCGGAACTTATTTCAATCTCTTCGGCTTCAACAAACACCGATCTTTTGTCGGCACTCGGTAAGGCGCAACAGCATCTTATCGTTGTGCGTTCCTACCTTGCGAGCGCGTTGAACGCCGTGAATAACAATACGGGACTTTCGGATACTACCGCTTCAACCTACCGTGCAAGTATTTACACGGCGCGAACGAATATCATTAATTCGTACACGTCGCTTAGTAACCGCGAACAGAACATTGCGTCTCAGGAACTTACCGTAAAACAGCTAAACGACCAGCTTACACTCGACCTCGCGGGGAGCACTTCCCAGACGATTGCCGCGCAGAAAGCGCAAGTCATGCAGGCCGAGGCGAACGTACAATACTACGAATCACAGCTTGCAAAAACGATTCTCCGCGCTCCTTTCTCGGGAACGGTTACAAAAATGAGCATTGTTCGTGGAGACGTGGTTTCATCAAATGTTCCGGTCGTCTCATTAATCGGAGCGGGAAAATTTGAGATTGAGGCGTACGTAGCGGAATCCGATATTGCAAAACTTGCGATAAACGACGAGGCAAGCGTGACACTCGACGCATACGGAAAAGATGTCGTGTTCACTGCGAAAGTCGTCAAAATAGACCTTTCGGAGACGATACTGGACGGCGTAGCAACGTATAAAACAACTCTCCAATTTGATTCCGAAGATCAGAAAATATTACCGGGACTTACCGCGAATGTGGATATTCTGAGTGAGAAAAAAGAGAACGTGCTTTTTGTACTGACTCGCGATATTTTGACAGGAGGAAGTAAAAAAACGGTGAAGCGCATTACGGACATAGGGAATGGTACGACGGAAGACGTCGAAATAGAAACAGGCGTCAGGGGTTCTGACGGGAACACGGAAGTGATATCAGGACTGAAGGAAGGGGACATAATACTTTCCGATTAACCCTCATGGAACTCATTCGCACGGAAAATTTGCAGAAAACGTATGTGAGTGGTGATGTGGAAACCTACGCTCTTCGCGGTGCGGACCTTGTTATCAAAGAGGGTGAATTTATGACAATCATCGGTCCGTCGGGTTCCGGAAAATCGACGCTAATGCAGTTACTCGGATGTCTTGATCGTCCTACGGGGGGTAGGTATTTTTTCGAGGGCAAAGAGTTGAATACGTATACCGATGACGAGCTCGCCCGTATACGCAACAAAAAGATAGGGTTCGTTTTTCAAGCGTTCAATCTTCTTCCTCGACTCTCGGTACTCGACAATATCGCAATGCCGTTGATTTACGGAGGTGTTTCGCCGAAGGAACGTATGCGAAAGGCGCAGGAGATGGTGGAGCTCGTCGGACTCGAGGATCGTGCGGATTATCTTACGTCCCAACTCTCGGGAGGGCAGAAACAGCGCGTCGCGATTGCCAGAGCGCTCGTAAATAATCCAAAAGTCATCTTTGCGGACGAACCCACCGGTAATCTCGATTCGAAATCGGGAGGGGTTATTTTGCAGTTTCTGCAGGATTTGAACGAGAAGGGGAATACGATTGTGGTCGTTACCCACGAGATGTACGTAGCGGAATCGGGGAGTCGCATCCTTCATATCATCGACGGAAACATAGAAAAAGATGAACAGGTCAAAAACAGGAAAATTATTTCCAAAGAAGGATTTGTAAAATAATTCCATTGCAAGCCACAATCGCACCTCAATTTTTGTTTTCCAGATAATTATGAAAAGTACATCAGTCGCCACAATTTTTACGTCGGCCAGCATAATTGCGACCTGCCTGCCCGAAAGAACGGTATTTTCCGTTCAGGCGGGCCTCTAACAGGATGATATTTTTCGATACACTCAAAATGGCGTGGAGTGGTATTACGGTTCATCGGAATCGTTCGCTTCTCACAATTCTTGGTATTGTAATCGGCATCACGTCAGTGATGGCAGTTATGTCGCTTGGCGAAGGGGCGCAAGAACTTGTGATAGGGCAGATACAAAAATTCGGCCCTACAAACATTTTCGTGCTCCCCGGCCGACGTCCGAACGGGCCATCGGCCGCCGCGGGAACTCTTTTAAACGATTCGTTAAAACTCAAAGATTTTGAGGATCTGCAAAAAAATGAGAATGTACCAAACGCGGTGAATGTTATTCCGTATGTTTTTGGCTACACCACCGCGACGTACAATTCTGATTCTGAAGATGCAATTACAATAGGGAGCACCGGTTATATGGCGAAAAGTTTCGATCTCGAAGTTGCAAAGGGGCGCTTTTTTGATGACGTTGATGTTCTATCCAAAAACCGAGTTGTGGTAATCGGGGACCAGATTCGAGAGCAACTTTTCGGTTCGGAGAATCCGATTGGTGAAAAAATAAAACTA
>Ga0210019_1005859_pt1 | contig 10097 bp, 10 predicted proteins | sample CryGeyCG2114_020_2_FD_183969 | JGI IMG/M metagenome (GOLD analysis project Ga0210019, IMG submission 183969) | Groundwater microbial communities from aquifer - Crystal Geyser CG11_big_fil_rev_8/21/14_0.20 (SPAdes) (version 2) | ecosystem: Environmental > Aquatic > Deep subsurface > Groundwater ...
TATTATACCTATCCCGGTGCGGATGGCAGTTTGAATTATGATTACTGGGAATTTGTTCTGGGTATCTCGCATATAATTCCTTTGGGTTCTCAGGAGTTAACTACAGGTTTAAACTTCTCCTATTCGCCTGAGAATTTTGGTGAATCTGGTGATGCCTATTATCTGGAGCTTGCAGCTTCTTCGTCGATTGGAAGTGGATTCAGCATTGATGGGAGTTTTGGACGGCAATGGATAGGGGATGAGATTGCCTTTGGCTTGCCGGATTATAATAATTGGACGGTAGGGCTTGCCTATGCAGTGGATGATTTTGAGTTGAAACTGCAATATGTAGATACCGATCTCAGCAAGACTGAATGCTCGGATGGATGCGATGCAAAGGCAGTTGCCTCGGTTAGCAAAACTTGGTGATTTCTAAACTACTCATGCTCAGCCAAGAATTTTTCTGCTTCTAATGCAGCCATGCAACCTGTGCCCGCAGCCGTGACGGCTTGGCGGTAAATCTTATCCTGCACATCACCTGCGGCATAAACGCCTTCAACACTGGTTTTTGTACTATCGGGTGCGGTCAATATATAATTCTCCGAATCCATATCAACTTTGCCTTTGAACATTTCGGTGTTTGGGACATGGCCGATTGCCACAAAAATCCCATCTGCCTCAATTTCAGAGATTTCATTGGTTTTGACATTCTTAATGCGCAGTCCGGTAACGCTTAGCGGGTTTTCTGTTCCAAGAATTTCTTCAACTTCGCTATCCCAAATAATGCTGATTTTTTCATTTTTATTGACGCGGTCATGCAATATTTTTTCCCCGCGAAACTGGTCGCGGCGGTGAATCATGGTAACAGAGCTGGCAAAATTGGTTAGGAAAAGCGCTTCTTCCAAAGCGGAATTTCCGCCGCCGACAACCACAACTTTTTTGTTTTTGAAGAAGAATCCGTCACAAGTTGCGCAGGCAGAAACACCAAAACCCTGAAATTTCTGCTCGGATTCCAGCCCCAGCCAGCGCGCTTGTGCACCGGTGGAAATTACTATTGCTTCGGCTTCATAATCATCGCCGCTTTCACCCTTGGCTGTGAATGGGCGGGAGGAAAAATCCACTTCTTTAATATGGTCGGTGATGATTTCCGTGCCGACTTTTTCGGCTTGCTCACGCATTTTTACCATCAACTCCGGCCCCTGAATTTCCGGATAGCCAGGATAATTTTCCACATCAGTGGTGATGGTAAGTTGCCCGCCCGGCTGCATACCTTCAACCAGAATCGGGTTCAGATTTGCCCGTGCTGCATAAATTGCTGCGGTATATCCCGCCGGCCCCGACCCGATAATTAGTAGTTTAGTTTTTTTTGTCATAAATCCCTTAACTTATGTCGAACAGCTCCGAGCGCAGCGAGGCAAGCCCATTGAGGGCGCTAAGCCTAAGCGGCGCTTGAGCGTAATTAAAATTACAGATTCTCTGCTTTTTTGTCCAGATAAGATGCCACGCCTTCCTGATTTGGCTTCATGCCGTCATCACCGCGATTCCAACCTGCCGGGCAAACTTCGCCATTTTCTTCGTGGAATTGCAATGCATCAATTGTGCGCAAAGTCTCATCAACATTGCGTCCCAGTGGCAAATCATTCACTAATTGATGGCGTACAACACCTTCCTTATCAATCAGGAATGTTCCGCGCAAAGCTACGGCTTCATTAATCAGCACATCATAATCACGGGCGATTTGCTTGGTGATATCAGCAACCATCGGGAACTGAACATTACCGATTCCGCCTTTATTTGCCGGAGTTTGCTTCCACGCATAATGGCTGAATTGTGAATCAACACTAATTGCAATTACTTGCGTGTTGCGGGTTTTGAACTCATTTAGGCGGTTATTGAATGCGATAATTTCTGATGGGCACACAAAGGTGAAATCCAAAGGATAGAAAAACAACACGGTGTTCTTTCCTTTAGTTTGCTCTTTGAGGTTAAAATTCTCATTGATAGAATTATCCGGCATAACTGCTGTTGCTGTAAAATCCGGTGCTGGCTGTCCTACTAATACACTCATTATAAATCTCCATAATTAGTTAAGTTGTTATGCTTACTTATATAATCCGCCTGTTTTGAAATGCAACGCCTAAGAATAGATTTATTCTTTCAATTTTAAAAACTTCCTGATTTCGCTAACAACGGAATTTCTTGTATCTAGTGGTTTGTAAGAATTTTCAGGCTTGTGCGGGAAGTTTTCCTCAAATGATTGTGCTTTATTATTTTCCAGCAGATAGTTATAGAATTTCAAGAACTTAGCCTTTTTTGGCTTGCCGACAATATACACAGGTTTACCGGTAGTGCAGGCTTCGGATATCATCCCAACCGAGTCGGCGGTGACGATAATATTATCGGCAATGGCGAGGATTGCGGCATATGGATTATCGCCGCCATTATGCCAATTGAAGAAATAATTATCGCAAGTTAGATGCACTTTGAATAATAGCCGGATGCCTTGCTTGGTGCGGCGGCTGGTGGTGACATAAACCGGCTTATGCTGCTCGCTGAGCTTTTGCGCTAAAATCTTGGCATCTTCGCGCGATATATCACCTAAAAGCAGGGCGGTTTTTTCGCCATCAAGCTTGGGCAATCTGCCGATAAATTCATTAGCGGCATTTCTCAGATATTTCTTATCTATCTTATTCGGTGCGCCGATGGTTTGGTGCAAATTGGCGGCAGGCGCTAAATCATCATGTTTTGGTGCAAAAATCATGTCAAAATCTTGTGTGGCGTGATGCGGCCACATAAGCTGGATATTTTTGCAGTTTGTGCGTTGTTTGATTAATCGTGATACGCGGGCAAGTTTGCGCCCTGTTGCAATCACCAAATCGGCAGAAAGCTCGGAAATATCGGTTTTTATGCCAATTGCGCTATTGCCGATTAGGAAATCGGGCAGGATGGCGAGCGGGTTGAACTCTATGCGCTTTATCTCCAAATCTGCCTTGGGGCGTGTGGAGAGCTTTTCTGCCACGGCAAGCGTCTGATTATCATTACCCGGCCTGCCATCTGTGAGTGCAAGAATCTTCATCACGCCAGAATATAGAATCCCTAATCAGGAAGCAAGAGCCGAGAGGATGGAAAGCTAAAAGTTTAAGCGCCCCATTCTTCAACCAGCCCGTTGCGCTTTGCCATAGCTTTGGGGATTGAGAAATGCAGGAAAATTTCTTTGTAAACCGGATTTTCGGTTTTTGCCAGCCTTGCCAATTCGCCAATTTCCACCAAAATCCCGTAACCTTCATCAATCATAAACTGGATTTCCAAGGCTTCCATCATTTGCGCAACGAAAAACACCGCTAAGCGCCTGTTTTCATTGTCAGATTTATCGGGCAAAAGGTGGTAATTCCAGTCTGGGTCATATTTATGGTCATTACGGAATGCCAGAAATTTTGGGTCGCTGGAATAAAATCTAATCAAACTCGGTCCCGGAACATAGATAAAATCCTCTAAAACTCTGGTTTCAAGCTGCTCAGTTTCGGTATTAAAGATTTGCTGTTCGCTGGAAACATAAGAATTCTGCCATGATTTGATAAATGGCAGGCGCTTAAATTCTTTTACTATGTTGCTCATACTTGTTGTTTGCATGTCATAAATATTAGATGAACTTAGTTAAGAAATTGTTATTGACCGGATTATGATTTTTTAAGCATAGCAGATTTGTGTTACTAGTAAACAACAGGCTTTCACCAACTACTAGGAAAAATTTTCCTACCTTTAACGCTTTCTTTACTTATCCCGTGTAAAATTTCAATTATAGAGCAGGAAAAATATTCCTAGCATATGTTCAAAACTATAACAAATTAGAGAAGAATGTAAATGAATGAGATATTAGAGCCAATAAAAAAGCTAGGCATTAAAAAATTGATGATAATGGCCGGAGCAGGTGTTGCGGTTATTGTTGCTATATTGATTGCGACGCTCACGGCGGGAAATGGCTCGCATGCCCCTCTATATACGAATTTATCGCTTGAAGATAGCCAGCGCATTGTAACTGAATTGGAAAGTCGCGCCGTGCCTTATAGCCTTGGCGCAAACGGAACGCAAATCTTAGTTCCGGCAGAGCAAATTATGCGTTTGCGGATGGTATTTGCCGAGCAGGGCTTGCCGAGCACAGAAGGGGCAACTATCGGTTATGAGATTTTTGATAAGAGCGATAAGCTGGGAACATCCAGCTTCGTGCAAAATATGAACCAACTTCGGGCGCTGGAAGGTGAGCTGGCGCGTACAATTGCTTCAATCAATCAGGTTAAATCTGCGCGTGTGCATTTAGTTATCCCAAAACGTGAGCTATTCAAAAAAGATAGAAACGTGCCGACAGCTTCCATCCAGATATCAATGAATGGTAGTGAAAAGCTTAGCGGTGGTGAAGTCGCGGCGGTGCGTTATTTGGTAGCAACCGCAGTTCCGGGGCTAAATGTGGAGAATATCACGGTTATTGACGATAGAGGGCTGCTACTTGCGCGCGGCGGTGAAGATGAAAATGATCCGGCAATGTTTGCCTCTAATGCTCAGGAATATAAAACCGGTTATGAAAATAAGGTACGTTTGCGGATTGAGGAATTGCTGGAGAAATTTGTGGGTATGGGCAATGTCAAAGCGCAAGTTTCTGCCGAGATTGATTTTGATAGAGTTGTTACAAATTCTGAGACTTATGACCCTGAAGGGCAGGTGGCGCGGTCAATTCAAACAACTGAAGAAAGTGAAACCAGTGCCGGCGGTGCGGGTGGTAATGTGTCGGTTGCGAATAATTTGCCGGATGGCTCTGCGGGAGCAGGTGGCGGCGGTGGTGATAAGCGCGAAAAAATTGATGAGGTGACGAATTATGAGATTTCTAAAACCGTCAAAAATCATGTTTCTGAAACTGGTAAGGTCAACAAATTATCAATAGCAGTCTTAATTGACGGTATATACGAAACTGATGAAGAAAGCGGTGAAATCGCCTATAAGGAAAGAGACGAGGCTGAGCTAAATAAGCTGGAGGAATTGATAAAATCAGCAGTAGGGTTTGATGAGGAAAGAGGCGATTCGCTGGAAATTACAAATCTGCCATTCTCTCCTGATTTTGGTGGATATCAAGCAGAAGGAATGCTGGACTGGCTCAAGCAAGATTTGCAAAGTGTTGTACAGATTCTTGTGATGGGGCTTGTGGCGATATTGGTTGTAATGATGGTAGTACGTCCGCTTGTGAAGCGTGCATTGGAAATCAACTTGCAGCATGATGATTTTGAGGCCGACCAGCCTCAGCTACTCACCGGCCCCGGTGGTGCAATGATGAGGATTCCGGGTGGTATCGAAGGTGGCGGAGAGTCCGGAGGATTCCTTGGTGGCGGCGATGAAGAGTCAGAAGGGCTTGCTGCATTGACTGGTTTGAAGAATAGGTCTAAGCCTTCTTCAATTAAGAAAATGAATGAGATAATCGACCAGAATCCGAATGATGCATTAACTGCACTTAGGTTGTGGATGTATGGGGAGAATATATAATGGCGCAGGTTGTAGAATATAGAAAACTGGCAGGGTTGGATAAAGCGGCAATTATGCTGATGACCATGAGCGAAGATAATGCTCAGAAGGTCATGGAGTTGATGGATGAGGATGAAATCCGTGATTTATCCTACACAATGTCTAATCTTGGGCAGGTTGCGCCGGATACGATTGAAAGATTATTTGTTGAATTCGCAGAAAATCTAACGGGTGGTTCTACGGTTAGCGGTAGTTTGCAAAACACCGAGCATCTTTTGAGTAAGGTTCTGGGTAGCGATAAAGTATCGGCGATTATGGAGGATATTCGCGGCCCTGCGGGTAGGACAACATGGGATAAGCTTGGAAATGTGAGCGAGGAAGTTTTGGCGAATTACCTGAAAAATGAGTATCCGCAAACTATTGCGCTTGTGCTATCAAAAATTAAACCTGACCATGCTGCGAAAGTTATAGCGCTATTCCCCGAAGATTTATCGCAGGAAACCATCATCAGGATGCTAACCATGGATGCGGTGAAAAAAGAAGTTCTGGAGCGTGTTGAGCAAACTTTGCGCTCTGAGTTTATGAGCAATTTAGCCAAAACACATAGGCAGGATAGCCATGAGATGATGGCTGAGATATTCAACAATTTTGATAGGAATATGGAATCAAAATTCCTGACCTATCTTGAGGAAAATAACCCTGAATCTGCCGAGCGCATCAGGAATTTGATGTTCACATTTGATGACCTTGTTAAAATTGACCCTGTCGGCATCCAAGCGCTGCTACGTGGTGTTGATAAGGATAAGCTCACAGTTGCGCTCAAAGGGGCAAGTGATAGGATTAAGAATCTGTTCTTTGATAATATGTCAGAACGTGCCCTGAAAATCCTTAAAGAGGATATGGAAAATATGGGGCCGGTACGCTTGCGCGATGTTGATGAAGCGCAAATGTATATCGTGAATATAGCCAAAGACTTGGCAGCAAAAGGCGAAATTGTCATCAGTGAAGATGATGGCGAAGATCAGCTAGTTTACTAGGATAATATGAGTATGGAAGTTGAGATTGAGAAATATAGATATGAGTTGCTGGACTTTGACCCTAATAATATTTTCTCGGCGAATAATGATGATGTCGCCGAAGGGCAAGAGCCGGTAGAAGGGCAGGCGGAAGTTTTGGAAGCTGCCCCGGAGAGCGCAGAGCAAGAAGCGGCGGTGGAGGAAGTTGTTGCGGTTACTTATAGCGAAGATGAGCTTGAGCAGGCCAAGGCGCAAATGCGCAAAGAGGGATTTGCTGAAGGGTTGAAGCAGGCAAAATCGGAATATGAAGAAATCAGCCGTCAGCAAGATTTGCAAAATGCAACGATTGTGCAAGCCATGGAAGGCAAGCTTCTGGAGGCGGTAAAGTATCGTAAGCTGGAAGTTGAGCATATGCGCGAGATGATTTCTGCCCTATCCTTTGCTGTTGCGCGTAAGGTGATTTCCTGTGAGCCGGGTGAAGAATTAGCCGCGCAATTAAACGCGCAAATTGATAAGATGCTGAAGGATATTGATGATGACTCTTTGCCAAAAATCCAGCTTAATCCTGAAATGGCAGATAGGCTTGCAGATAAATTCAAGAATGTGGAAATTGTGAAGGATGAAGCAATTTTGCCGAGTGATTTTAAAATTGCGTGGTCAAGTGGGCTGGCAGAGCGGAAAATGGATGAATTATGGTCGGAAATTGGGCATGTTTTAGGGGTTGAGAATTTAGTGAAAGAGAGGCAGGAAGAAGTTCTGTCTCAAATTCAGGAAGAAAAACTTGCTTCGGAAGCGGCGGCAGTGCAAGAAGTGCCAAATGATGCTGAGCCCTCAGAAGAGGTGGTGGAAGCGGCAAGTGAAATTGAAGATAATATGATAAATAATGAAGATGCTAATAACGAAGATAACAAAATAGAGGAACAAGATGGCTGAAGATAAAATTGATGTAAATGACGTTTTTGATGATAGTGATGATTCGGATAATATCAGCTTAGAGGCTGTGTATGATATTCCCGTGCAGATTTCTGCGGTGCTTGGCAATGCGGAAATGCAGGTGAACAACCTGCTCAAACTTGGGCGCGGCGCGGTGATTGAGCTTGACCGCAAGGTTGGTGAGCCGGTTGATATTTTTGTGAATAACCGCCTTATCGCACGTGGCGAAGTGGTGATTGTTGAAGATAAAATCGGTATTACGATGACGGAGATTATCAAAAATGAATCCAAAAACGGCGAAAAATAATGGTTAAGCTAAAAACCGCTAAACGCAGGCCGGATTATTCTACCACGATTGGAATACTCGTTGCTTTTGCGCTTGTGCTTGTTTCAATAGCGCTGGGCAGCGATGGCATGGGGTTCATCAATATCCAAGCGATATTAATCGTATTTTGCGGCACTTTTGCGGTGACGATTGCTTGTTTTTCATGGCATGATGTAGCGGGGCTGAGAGGTTCGTTGCGCAACACGGTTTTTACCAAAATAAAGGATGTGAAAGAGGCAGGTGTTGATGTTATTGCCTTGGCAGAATATGCAAAAAAGAAAGGTTTGCTAGGATTGCAGGAAAAGGAAGACGAAATTGAAAAAGATTCAATCCTTGCCAAAGGAACGCAAATGCTGGTTGACGGCATGAGTTCGGAAGACGCGGAAGTTATGCTGAAGCAGGATATTGAAAGCACGCTGGAGAGAAATCAACGTGCGGCGGCAGTTTTGCGTAAAGCTGCGGAAATTGCTCCGGCAATGGGGCTAATCGGTACGCTCATAGGTTTGGTGCAAATGCTTGGTCAGCTAGAAGACCCTTCCGGCATTGGCCGTCCGATGGCTGTGGCGTTATTGACTACATTATATGGCGCTTTGTTTGCCTATATATTGCTAACTCCGCTTGCTAGCAAGATTGAAAGAAATTCAGATGAAGAATTGCTGGTAAATCGAATTTACCTTACTGCTATTATCTGTATGGGGAATCAGGAGCATCCGCGCAAATTGCAAACATTGGTCAATACGATTTTACCACCAGCGAAGAAATTGACGATATATAAATAGGGGTTAAGACAGATAGTTATGAGATTATTGATAATAGGAGATTTAAACGGGCAAATCGGCGCAGCGACAAAAATCGCTATGGGGCGCGGCGCGAAAGTTTCGCAAATGCCGAATATAGAAGCAGCTCTGATGTCATTGCGGGAAGGAAATAGCGCAGACCTGATTATGATTGATGTCGGAGAAAATATTGCCCATCTGATAAAGGCGCTGGATGCCGAAAGAATCAGCCTCGATGTGGTGGCTTGTGGAGTTGGCACAAAAAGCAGCGCGGCGATTCAGGCAATAAAATCCGGTGCGAAGGAATATTTGCCATTGCCCCCTGATGAAGAATTGATTGCTGCAGTTCTGGAGGCGATTACCGAAGAAAGCAAAACGGTGATTTATAACTCAGACGAAATGGAAGAGGTTTTGCAGCTTGCCAACCAAATTGCACCAAGTGATGCAAATGTGTTGATTACCGGAGAATCGGGGACTGGTAAGGAAGTTATTGCAAGATATGTCCATGAAAATTCAAAGCGCAAGGATAAGAAATTTATATCGGTAAATTGCGCGGCGATTCCTGATAATTTGCTGGAATCGGAATTATTCGGCCATGAGAAAGGCGCGTTTACCGGAGCGGTTGCAAGGCGTATTGGTAAATTTGAGGAATCAAGTGGCGGGACATTATTACTTGATGAAATCTCCGAAATGGATGTGCGCTTGCAGGCAAAATTATTGCGGGCAATTCAGGAAGGCGAAATTGATAGAGTCGGCGGAACGCAGCCGGTGAAAGTGAATTTACGGATTCTCGCAACTTCAAATCGCAACCTTGCCGAGGAAGTGAAAGAGGGGCGTTTTCGGGAAGATTTGCTTTATCGTCTGAATATCATCAGCCTAAAACTGCCATCATTGCGCGAGAGAAAAGGCGATATAATGCCACTTGCAAAATTTTTCATTGAGAAATATTCCAAAGCAAATGGCGTGGCTGAGAAACCTCTTTCGGCAGGAGCAGAAAAATTGCTGCTTAGCTATTATTGGAAGGGCAATGTGCGTGAATTGGAAAATACGATGCATCGTGCAGTTTTGCTAAGCCGTAGCAATGAAATTGATGAGGCGGCAATTATGCTGGAAACCGTATTTGAGGATAATGATACAAGCTCTGAAATAGCGCCGGATAAGGAAATAACTGCAAGGCAGACGGAAGAAATATTAAATAAGAATTTCGTTGGTAGAAGCCTTGAGAGTGTTGAAAAAGAATTGATTATGGACACGTTGGAGCATTGTATGGGGAATCGCACGCATGCTGCAAATATATTGGGGATATCAATTCGTACATTGCGTAACAAGCTCAAGGAATATGATGCGACTGAGAAATCGGCATAATGTCGGCAACGCGCATTAAACAGCTAACTCAAAAAAGAAATTATGGCTGATACGGCTGAAAAGGGGAATACTAAATTTAAAAACGGCATGGCCTTCGCCGGCAGATATGCTGACATCGTTTTCGCGGTTGGAATTATGGGGATTGTATTCCTGTTGATTTTCCCGATTCCCAAAGGCATGCTCGATGTTTTGCTGGCA
>Ga0210019_1005861_pt1 | contig 10095 bp, 2 predicted proteins | sample CryGeyCG2114_020_2_FD_183969 | JGI IMG/M metagenome (GOLD analysis project Ga0210019, IMG submission 183969) | Groundwater microbial communities from aquifer - Crystal Geyser CG11_big_fil_rev_8/21/14_0.20 (SPAdes) (version 2) | ecosystem: Environmental > Aquatic > Deep subsurface > Groundwater ...
GACGCCTTCAACACCCCGACGATCTGCTGCTCGGTGAATCGCTTGCGCATGGTTGGGTCTCCTTCTCTTGGGTTTTAACCCCGGGAGACTCTACATGCAAGTGGCTTTAATTATTGGGGTGGGGTCAGCTCGGCCTTACAAAATAGGCGAAGGATTGTCCCGGGTAGAGATAGGTCAACTTGCTTTCCCATCGGGCCCCGGAAGCAAACCGCATCGTAATGGGACCCGCCACTCCTGTGGCTTGAGGCGATCCTGAATCCCCCGGGGCCATCGAAAAGCTGCCAACTACCAGTCCGTATTCATCCATCTGTGCTGCTGAATTGGGTGACAGGGTGGCCCATGCATTGGGATAACCAGTTTGCATCCACTCGAACCCCTTCTGGAAACCGGCGCAACCTGTCGCTACGCAGGCCAAAAACAAGCCGGCGAGGAGGGCGAGCTTGCTCATTCTTCACTGGATGTTCGGGAGACGCGGAGTGTTGCCCAGCCGTGGGAGCACAGTGCGATCGTGAACAATGCAGCGAGGGCAGCGAAAACGGCCACTGTATCCGCACCGGGGAAGCGGAGCCAGAACACGACGGGTAGGAGAATCAGCATCCAAGCGGTAAGCCCCAGTCCGAGTGAAAGGACCATCACTCGCCAGAAAATAGCCCATCCGATGAAGCGGGGTGGAACTGGGAGATTCCTTTTTCGTAGGACAGCTTTCCCGATCCAGTTGAAGACGATGATAAGTGCTACCAACACGAAGGGACTGGTGAGCTCCAGAAGCGTGTCAAAGCGTTGGTGCAGGGCTGCGGTATCGGCTGTCGAAGAACGCTGGAATACAGACCAGAGAACGACGGGAACAACTATCGCAAACTGTAGTGCCGCCCCAGCCAGCCAAGCGCGCCACGACACCGACCAGCCAACGCTGAATGATTGACGGTTGAATAGACGCTTAAAGAATTGCAACGCGCCTCTCCACGGTCCTGGCGGTCATGCGGGACGCCGAAAGAACCGAATTACGCCTCTTGCGATCCCATAGATTATCAGGCCGTACCCGATGAGGCCAACCAGTCGGACGAAGTCCACGAAGAGCCAGCCGATCCGCCAGAGGGAACTGCCCCGTTCGAGGGCCGCTGCCCACGGCTGAAGCACTTTGACGGAAAGGAACCCGCAGACGAAGGCGAGGAAGAAACCCAACAGAACGGGGGAGATACGGCGCTTGCGAGGAGGATTCGTGGTCGCCGGCGTCACGCCATTCCCATTCTTTCTTTGATGTGCGGCGGGTAGTCGCGGATCTTCACGGTGTCCTTGTGCTCTTGCCACCACCGTTTCCACTCGTCGGGAGTCGAAGGTGCTTTTCCCTCGGGATGTTTGAGGCGAATAAAGCCCTCGAACTCTTTTGGAATCAATTGGCTTGTGATCATGAGCAGAGCATGTTCCGCGGATGCTCGAGGTTCGTGTTTCTTCCCATTTAAGAGGCCAATCATATATGGGATGGCCGAAACGTTACCTTTCTTGCCGAGCGTTTCAACGCAAAGCCGTTGAGTAGCAGAATCAGTGGTCTCGCTGGCTAGATGCAGTAAATCATCTGGATAGGGGAATGGCCCCTTTAGCTTCAAGATGGCCATCAGCGCACGCCGCTTATGGACAGGATCGGGATTCTTTAGGGCATCCCGCAATTCTTCTGGTGAAGAATTCGAGAAATCGGGTAGTGAGTCGTCGTAAAAATCGAGGACGGTGACCGGGCGTTTTTTTCTGTCGGGAGAGATGGTTTCAATTCCGCGGTCGATCGGGAAAAGCTCGTCTTTCCTGTCCTCTGGAGCACGGCAATGAAGACAATTCTTCGGGACGCCAGCTTCAGAGACATCTATGTGGCGATAAAAGCCGCCACAAGAGCACGGCGAGGCGAGCGTTTCTATTTCCCTGGCCATTTTTTGTAATCCCGCGAGACCCCGTTTCCCTTGTTCGCCGAAGTATTTGTCTAAAACCGAATCTTCTTCAGGGTAGTACCACAGCCGCTCTTGGCATTTCTCGCACTCCATACAGGAGTGATAGACGTCACCACCTCGATAGGCGTAGTACACATATGCTTCCCCGCACGTCCTGCAGATTTTCTTGACCTCTGCAAACTCCCACTCAACGGTTATTTTTCTAAAGCGGATCATTGTACGATTCCTGCAAGATCCTTCAACTCCTCCGCAGCGCTAGTGATCTGGTTCGGATTTTTGATCATGAGATTCGTCACGGCGGCATCTTTTGCCGAAGTATAACGAACCCCTCCGAGGTTAGCAAAACTTTTATTCACCGTGTCGCCCAAGGATTCCCTGAACGCTTTGGCTGCCAAATCATCTGTCAGAGACATGCCACCGATGTCGACGACTTCACCAGGCCGGATTTTGAAAGTGAAAACCCTATACGCATCTCCCGGCTTCAGGTGTTGAGTGCCCTCTTTTATAGCCGCTTGGATTGCTCTTGTTTCGTCTACTGAACCATCCAAGAGTGTTGCGTAGAGTCGCCTTGTCCCTTCAGAATTGACGCGGCCGGCGCTGTCGCCGAAGAACAGAGGATTAATTGCTTCTCCCTTGTCATCAACTGCTTTGACAACGCGCACGACCGTGATTTCTTCGGCTGGCGCATACTTGATGAGCTTACCAGCGCCTTTTCCGGCCGCATTCTCGAACTCCCACAGGCCGTAGCGGCCCTGCAGCTTGAGACTTCCGGCCCCCTCATCATATACCTTGGTGCTGACGCGAAAGAGGTTTTTGAAGGCTTGGCCTATCCGGCCGAGATTCGTGGCGGCGGGAGCCGCTTTCGCGACGTCGTCCGCGTGGCTGATGCCGGTTTGCAAAGCGCGGCCTACGCTTGTACTCGCAACGCGTGCTGCGGGGATGAAAGAAATGGCCCGGAGACCGTCCTGCAGGACGTAGAGCGCGGCGGCACCGTAATGGCCTTCGGCGGCCGCTTGCTTGGCCTGATTGATACCGGACCCTATCCTAACGGGATCTCCCAGGAAGTCGGCGACGACGGCCAGAGTATGAAGCGTTCCGCCGACGACCCAGTGCCCGTCGTCAGCGAAAGCGTCGCCCTTTCCCCTCAGGTAGTCAAGTCCTCGGTCAAAAGCCCGGCCCAAGGCAGTGGTGGTTTGTGCAGGGGTGGCGGACAGGGACTCCGGCTGTTCTTCCTGAAGACCCTGTTGAACCGCCGCAAAGGCCTCCGGGGTCCCGACGAGCAGGTTCTGGATCATCGGCCAGAACTTCTGCATGACGGCGCCTGCGTCTTCCGTTCCCAACTGTTTTGTCAGCTCTTGTTCGACGACCGATCTGAACCCATCGGCGTCTTTACGGGCGTTGGCCAGTTCCTCAGCGGTGGGCACGTGGGTAGCCGGCACCTCGGCTTCCAGGGCTTCAGCGACCGCTTGCAACTGCTTTTCCGTAAGCTGCTCAAAGCCTGTTGCCTCAACTCGAGCGTCGGCGATCTGTCCCTGGCTGTAGGTGTAGGTGGGGCGGATGACGATTTCCCGGGTGAGGTCGCCGTCCAGAAGGCTGAATTTGTAGTCCTCGGAGAGGTCCACGACTTGGCCTTCGATGAACCGGCCGTCGGGGCTGACCCGGACCGTGGATTTGCCCTCGCCGGGGCTCACGAAGTACCGGGTCTTGCCGGTGATGGCATCCCGGCCTTCGATCAGGACAATGTTGCCGCCGAAGACGGTGTACTCCTCGATGAGGCCGTTGGGTGTGTTGACCAGCACCTTGCCGTTGACGAGGCCGAAGCGGCCTTGTTCGTCTAAGCCGAAACCCTTGTCATTCGGGTTGGGAGATGAAATCTCTTTGACCAGCCCGCGGGTTGGGTCGAAGTAAGAGCGGGCCAGGACGGCGTCGGTTGTCGCATCAAGGTACAGCTTGCTGTCCTGTTTGAAGGTGACCTCGGTGGTCAGCCGGCCGTCCTCCAGGGTGACCGCCTTGGCGTTTCCCAATAGGAAGTCTGCGATGCCGCCCAACTTCCAGATCGACTCGATGGCGTCCCGCTGGAAGATGCTGCTGGCATACGTTTCAAGGGCAGTGGTGATCCCCCGCTCCCGGACGATGTTGGAGAAGTCGTTGATCTTGGCGAGGTAGGTGGCTTGCTGAACCGGGTTGTACGGTGCGTTGGGATCATACCCGGTCCCCAAGGTGGAGAAATTCAGGACGGACTTCTTGAGGGACTCCGAGACTCCCTTGAAGACGTTGCCCTGGTACTTGAAAGCGCCGGAGATGGCCCCCGAGATGACGTTGGCCGAGAGGGCCTGGGTAAAGGGATCCAGGCCAACCTCGTCGCCCAGGAGGTCGATCCCGAGGCTGGTAGCCCCGTGGAGGAGGCCGTCTCCCATGGCATCCATCACAGACTTCGATGTGTGCCCCGGATTGGCAATATTGCCAATTCCTGCCTTGAGGGGCATGCCGGCTAGTTGGGACAGACGCGGATCGAGGCCGACACTCTCCCCCAGACGTTGGATGCCGTAGAAGGCGAGCTCGCCAGCCAGAGTGGGTGCTAATTGCGTGGAAAGCGTGTAACCCAAGGCGTTTAAGCCGGTAAGGTGATCCTTGAGGGCACCGGTGGCCGGGTCATAGATGTTGACCCCTGAGGTCAAACTGCTCGTGATGGTGCCGACCCCTATGCCCGCAAGGGAGGCGAGGGTCTGGTCCAAGCCGACGGCGGCCAACCCCAGTTGGGTACCGGCGATCGCAGCGCTTGTGAAACCGCCCGCCAGGAAGTCCCCGAAGGGGCCGCCGGCGGTGATGCCGGAGTTGAAGGTGCCGGCGATGCCGCCGGAGGCGAAGGCCCCCACCAGCCCGGCGATCGCCGGGTCCACCCCCAGCGCCTCCAGCCCCTTGGAAACACCGAAGTTCAGGGCGGTCGGCAGCGCGGTGTTCCAGACGAAGGAGCCCAGCGCTGTTTGCAGGCCGGAGAGAGTCCCAAGCTGAGAGAGGGAGCCAAAGCCCAGGAAGTTGGCGCCGGCCTGAAGGACCCCGGTCACCCCGGAGAGGAGCCCCTTGCCGATTGTGGCCAGACCCGAGAGAAAATTGCCGGAGAAGATGGCGCTTAAACCATTGAACAGCCCGGTGAAAGCGCCGCCGATCGCGTTGAAGACTCCGGTGATCAGGGTGCCCAGCGAGCTGATTACAGCCCCGATCGCGGTCACCACCGCCCCGACGGCGGCCGTCATCGCGCTGAGGATCGCCGTGAAGAGCGGGATCAGCAGGGGGAAGAAGGAGCCGGTGATGGCTTGGGTTTCGGCGTCGGTCAGCGCCTGCCAGCTCCGCGGCGGGGCCCGGGGGGTCAGCACCACCCCCTCCCACACCCGCTCGAACTCTTGCTGGGTCATCGTGAGCGTCTCGCCGGCCGGCCCCTTGTTGGGCTCCCGGTAGGTGACCGTGCCGTCCTCGGCGATGTGGGTGACCAGGATGTAATGGTTGCCATTGATGTGGGCGATGGCGGGGCCGTCGGAGAGCATGGAGCGGAAATCTTTGAAGGAGACCTCCGACGGAGTGGTGGTGAGGTTGTACAGTCCCGCCACCTTGTTGAGGGCGTAGAGGGAGAGCTCCAGTTCAGCGGTCTCGGAGACCTTCGGGTTGAGCACCCCGACCAGGATGTCAATCAGGATCGTCTGGACGGCCAGCGAGACGGTGTCGGGAACAAAAACCCCGCTGGGGCCTGACCCCAAAGCGCCGGGGTCAGGCCCCCCGTGGGCCGCCAGGAGCTCCTTGAGGGCCAGGAAGGCGGAGTGCCCGAAGTGCAGAGAACGGGAGTCCAGCCAGCCGAGGATCCGCTCGGCGTCGGCGGCCGTGAGGGTGACAACCTCCTCGGAGGTCAAGCCGAGAGAGGCCAACATTTGCAAGGGGTCAGACCCCGCGGCCAGATAATCGGTCAGCCAGTCCCGGACGCCGGAGCGGATCGCCGCCACCTCCGCCACCCGGGCGTCGTAGTCCGGCAGCTCGGTGATCGCCCGGCGGATCGCCGGCAGATCAATCTGGACCACCAAGTCCTCCGAGGGGCCTGACCCCGAAACACTGGGGTCAGGCCCCTCTGCCCGCGTGAAGGAGGCGATCATTTGGGCGATCTCCTCGGCGTTGGGGTCCCGGCCGATGCCGGAGCGGAACTGTTCGTACAAGAGGGGGGTCAACTCCTGCCGGAGGAGGTTCTGAATGAACTGTTGGCGCTGGGTTGCGATTTGGGCGAGGGCGGCGGCGCTCTCCTGCTCAATCTGGGCGTGGGCCGAAGCCACCTGCCCGTCCAGATCGCTCAAAAGCTCAGCGTACTGCCGCTCCAGCTCCCCCTGGGCCAGGCGCACCTGGTTGATCCCTCCACGGATCTGGTCGAGGGCCTGGGACTTTTGCTGACGGGCCGCCTTGCCGTGCACTGGGGTGCCGTCCAGAGCGCTTAACTGGCCGGAGAGAGCGTCGGCCTGGTTCGCAAGCAACTCCCGCTGAACTTCAATCTGAACCTTCAGATCCCCCAACACCACCCCCCGTTGCTGGGCCAGCCGTTCCAGGGCGAAGGTGGAGCGGCGCTGCACCTCCGTCTGGAGGGCGGTGATCTGCGCCTCCAGGTGGGCCCGGGCCCCGACGAAGGTGACGCCGGTCAGATAGCCGGCGGCATCGTACTGGTAGCGAAGCTGTTCGGCCCCCTGCCGGTCGTACCGGATGCCCGGCTTGCCGGCGTCGTTGTAAGCAGTCGTCGTGCCGTCGGCCGAGGTGGTGGTGAGCAGTTTGCCGTCGCCGTCCCGCTCGGTCATCACCGTGAGCGAAGGGTCGGCGGTGACGGAGCGGATCGCCTCCACGGCCGCCTGCACCGCCGGATTGGTGGATTCGCCGAGAATCCGGACCGAGGTGGGCTCCACTTCATCCGGGTTGAATTGCCCCGGCAGAGTTCCCAGGTTCTCGAGGGTGGCCGAGACCGCGGCGGTCACCTGCCGCAGGCCGGCCAGGGCGAAATCCACCGAGCGGGTGGCCGGGTCCCGCAGATCCTCGCCGGGGAAAGCCACCTCGATCTGATCGAAGCGGACCACCGAGTTGTCCAGGCCGAAGCCGACCGAGCCGCGGGTCAGCCGGCCATCGGAGGACTCCCCGACGAATCGGCCGTCCACGAAGAAGCGGAAGGTGGAGCCGGCAACCGCCACCTGCAGATCATGGCTCTGCGGCACCCCGTCCCGGAAGCCCGGGAGGGCAAACCACTGTTTTTCGAAGTACTGGCCCCCTACCCGGCCGCCAAAGAGCAAGCTCCACCCCTGGTGGGGGTCGCTGGTGCGGCGGATCACCTGCATGAAGTAATGGTTGTTCTCGTCCTGGTAGCGGAAGATCAGCTGGGTGTTGCCGCCGGAGGGGTTGATCTCATCCAGGGTGTAGCGGGTGGAGGCAGTGTAGTCCGCCCAGTTCAGCCCCGTCCGGGCGTACCCCTGCACCCAGTTGCCGGCGTTCCGCTCCACCCCCTTGAGCCGGCCCCCTTCCACCGACCAACTGCCGACCGTCTGCCAGCCGAGCAGGTTGCCGTCGGAAAAATCGTCCCGGAAGGTCATCGTCTCCGGGGCGCTGCCGTCGGCGGCGTAGCGGTACAGGTACTCCTGGCCGCTGGGGAGCCGAACCTCCACATCCCGGGCATCACTCAGGGTGGCGGAGGAGCCGGCGACCGAGAGGGTCGCGCCGGTCACCTGATCGTTCTCAAGCTCCACCGAGCGGACCTCGGCGCCGTCGGCAAGCCGGGCGGAGACAAACCGGCCGCCCGAGAGGATCAGCCGGTCTCCGGAGGAAAGGAGGATCTCACCGTCGGACAGTTTTCCTTCCGCATCCAGGGTGACGCCGGAGATCGCGGTGGAGCTGACCACCGTCTCCGGCAGAGCCAGCTCGGCCAACATCCCTTCCCGGTAGAGGAGCTTCACCTGATCGGCCCGAGTCACCTCCACCAGGGCCCCGTTCTGCACCACTTCCTCCGTTCCTCCGGGGGAACGCAGGGTCGCCCGGATCGGCAGACCGTTGGCGTCCACGGTGAAGTCGGTGATCACCCGGCCGTCCGGCAGAAGGATCTCACTCAAGCGGCCGGCGCTGTAGCTCAGGGTGGTGCCGTCCTCCAGTATCCGGCGGGAGAGGGTCTGCACAATCACCTCTTCTCCGCTGTCATCGGCGTGGCGGATCTCGTAGCGGGTGCCGTCCGGTTGGGTGATCCCCACCATCCGGCCGGCGCTGTCATAGGCGCGGGTCACCCCCGCCCCATCGGTCACCTCGGTCAGCTCCCCTTCGTAGCGGTAGCTGAAGGCGCCGCGGGATTTCCCCTGGTAGGTTACTTCGGAGCCCGCCAGCACAGGGTCAGACCCCGCTGTCCTCGTGGGGACAGGGGGGTCTGACCCCAACTGCAGGAAGCCCTGGTCCACCATCCGGGTCAAAGACCGGTAGCTGTCGGGCAGCTGCAGGGCCTGGAGGACCGGATGCTGCTCGATCAGGAGCAGTTCTTCGGCGCTTAGCCCACCGAAGAGATTTCTCGCTTCGCTCGAAATGACATTATTGGGGCTCGAAATGACGGCGCCATCCGGGGACTCCCAGGGGATCGGCCGCTCCCCTTCAAAGAGGGCCAGCCGGCCGATCGAGGCGGAGGCCTGGGGCGCCACCTCCACCCCCAGCATCATCTGACTCTCGGAGTAAATGATCCGCTTGGTGACCCAGAGGAACTCCCACTCCCCCGAGCCGGAGTGCGAGGTGGAAAAAACCTGGGTCGGGCCGACATTGCCGACGATCGCCAATCGGATCGCCCCCGGCTGGTCGCTCTTCACCCAAGCGCCGAGGGTCACCGTCTTGTTGAGGTAGCGCTCCGGATGCTCCACGAAGTCGGGATGCTGGGTCCTGGGGCTGGTCAACCAGGCGGCGCCGGGGCCGGCGGTCAGGACCACCGCCCGCTCCCCGGTCGGGGTCGGCTCCTCTGACGGGGTCAGCGTCGCGCCGGTCCCGATCTGATCCCACCAGCCGGCCGGCACCGGGGAGCCGGCCGGCCAATCGGCAAAGTCCCCCTGCGGCAGGAGGTTCTCCGGAAAGGCGGAGTCGGAGATCCGGTTGAGCGCCGTGCCGTCCGGCAAGACCCAGCCGGAGAGAGCCCCGCCTGTAAATTGCAAGCGGGAGCCATCCGGCAGAGCCGCCTCCATCGGCTGCCACTGATTCCGCGGGTCGTAGGTGACCTGGGTGCCGTCCGGCAGCAGTTGCTGGGCGGCGTCGGAGCGGTGCATCGGGTCGGCATCCCCCGCCGGATCGTTTGTATAGCGGTAGGTGGTGACCGCCCCTTCGGGGTCGGTCTGGGAGATCAGGAGGCCGGCCCGGTATCGCTTGGTGACGCTCTGGCTCAAATCATGGATCACCGTCACCTCGGCGCCGTCCGGATCGAACTCGTAGCTGTGTTCGTACAGGAGGGTCTCCCCCCGTAAAACCCGGCGGATTTTTCCGTAGGCGTACTCGGTCCGGATTGGTTCCACCGCCGGATCGGGGGAGGCAGAGAGGGCGCTGGTCAACTGCCCCGCCTCGTTGTAGGCATAGGAGGTGGTCAGACCCGAGGCGTCAATCAGCATCATCAGCCGGCCGTTGGCGTCATACGACAGCTCGGCTCCGTCGGAACGGAGGGCGGCGCGGAGCCGCCAGTCGGTGTCGTAGATCAGCTCGGTCAGGGGGCCTGACCCCGAACCGCTGGGGTCAGGCCCCCCAACCAACTGAGCCCGCCAGCCATCCGAAACCTGTTCCAGGGCGTAGGCGCTTCCGTCGGTCAGCATCAACTCGGCCGGGGCCCCCTCGGCGTAGCGGATCACCGTTCCATCGGCCAAAGTCATCCGGCCGGAAAGGAGCCGGTTCTGATCGTCGAAAGTTCCCTCCTCGATCACCCGGCCGTCAGGCAGAGTCACCGAAACCAGGGTCCCGTCAGCGAAGTTCAACCGGGTCCCGTCGGTGAAGGTCAGTCCCGTGAGCTCACCGGCGGTGTCGTACTCCCGGACCAAGTCGTCCCGCTCAACCGCCAGGCCGGTCACCCGCCCCGCCTGCTCGATCAAAGTCAGCGAGTCCGGGGACAGTCCCACTTCGCCTGCCCGCCGGTCTTGTGGCGGGGGGG
>Ga0210019_1005862_pt1 | contig 10094 bp, 10 predicted proteins | sample CryGeyCG2114_020_2_FD_183969 | JGI IMG/M metagenome (GOLD analysis project Ga0210019, IMG submission 183969) | Groundwater microbial communities from aquifer - Crystal Geyser CG11_big_fil_rev_8/21/14_0.20 (SPAdes) (version 2) | ecosystem: Environmental > Aquatic > Deep subsurface > Groundwater ...
GAACTATCTCAAAAGATAAAGCGGGAAATGAGGGAAAATCAATTGACAGTGTGACTATCACACCAAAATCAACCCAATCAGCGCTTGATCTAGTCGTTGGAAATCTATCTGAAGTGTTTGGATTTTTAAATAAGTATTAAGTATTTAGTATAAAGTATTAAGTATGGGAGAAAAAATAAAATCATTTACAGATTTAATAGCCTGGAAAGAGGCACATAATGTTGTTTTAGCTATTTATAAAATTACAAAAGAATTTCCCAGAGAGGAAATGTTTGGACTTGTTAGTCAAATGAGACGTTGTTCAGTTTCTATAAGCAGTAATATTGCGGAAGGTTTTTCAAGAAAATCTAAAAATGAAAAAACACAGTTTTATCATATTGCATTGGGATCAATAACAGAATTACAAAATCAATTATTAATTGCTCGAGATTTAAACTATTTAGACAAAGAAATTTTTTTAAAGATTGCAGAATTAACCGTAAGAGTAAGTAAATTAATTAATGGATTAATTAAAAGTTCTGTTGATCATATACCTAATACTTAATACATGATACCTAATACGATTATAGAATTAAGAAGCGCGTCTAAGACGTTTCGGGTGAAGACCCAGGATGTGGTTGTTCTGAAAAAAATAAATCTTGAGATAAAAGAAGGTTTTTCTATTATCTTTGGTCCATCGGGTTGTGGAAAGTCAACCCTTCTCCACATTATTTTAGGTCTTGAACCGCCAACAACTGGCACTGTCCACTTTTTTGATTTTAATTTTTATGGATTTGAAGAAGATGAAAGGTCAGAATTTCGAAAAAATAATATTGGAATGATCTACCAGCAGCCAAACTGGATTAAATCTTTAACAGTCCTGGAAAACGTTTCCTTTGCTTCACTACTTTTAGGAACTGATAAAGAAAAAGCTAAAACCAAAGCTCGTGAAGTACTAAAAATGGTGGGAATGATTGATTGGGCTGATTATCTACCGACCGAACTATCTTCCGGTCAACAACAAAAAGTCAGCTTAGCTCGGGCTTTAATTACCGATCCAAAAGTAATCATTGCTGATGAACCAACCGGAAATCTTGACTACCAAAGTGGCATTGAGTTAATGCAACTTCTTAAAAAACTGGAAGAAAATGGTAAATCAATAATCATGGTTACTCATAATGTGGAAAATATTGATTTTGCAACGACTATCGTCCAGATGTTTGACGGCCAGGTAGTAAAAACAATAGATGTAACAGAAGAAAAATTAGAAACGGTTAAAAAAGATTTGATTAAGAGAAATGAGGTGCCTAGTATTAAGTATCAAGTATCTGGTATTAAGTATCAAACACAAAATATCAAACATGAAAATTTGAAGCACAAAAAAATACCTAATACTAAATACTTAATACGTAATACTTTGTATTCATTTACCCAAACCTTTAACTTTGTTGGATTGCTGATTACTTATTTATTAAGTAAATTATTTACAAAAATTGGGAAGCCCAATTTAATTCCTCAAAAACTTTTTCATTTTTTTGAAAAGAAGAAAGAAAGAACGATTTCTCAAGTGGACTTAATTGATATTTCCATAAAAAATATTTTAGCTAAAAAAACCAGAGCCGCTATCACCATCGGCGGTATGGTCTTAGGGATAGGGTCAATTGTCTTTTTAGTTTCAATCGGCTATGGATTGGAAAAATTGGTTATATCAAGGGTGACTCGGCTTGATGAGATGAGACAGATTGATGCCATTCCAGCCGTTGCTTCCAATGTCAAAATTACTGATAAATCCTTGGCTTCCTTTAAAGATATTATTAATGTTACAAAAGTATTACCAATCATCGGGGTGGTTGGGAAAATAAATTATCAAAACTCCAATACTGATGTGGCAATCTATGGCGTCATGTCAGATTATTTAAAAGAGTCAGCCATCAAACCGATTAAAGGCAAGATTTTTACAAATAATGAAATTAATAACAAACTAAGTGAAAATGTAGATACTAAAAAAACTCAAGGAGAAGTTGCAGGTGTAACGACTCAAAAAGGCGGATACCTGGAAAAAATTAAAACTGTCAATTTCTCGATCGAACCAAACCAATTTTTAAGGGTCAGAAAAGAACCTGTAGCTTCATCGGCTCTTTTAGGATACACAAGACGGGTTGAGGGATCACAGGAAGGCCTCGAATATTGGGGTGGTAAATATGTGTCAGACGATGGGGTAGGTGAAGCAGGAACAGATGAGAAAGACAATAAACTAGGGAAATGGGTTAAATCAAAAGTGGCCCTATGGGAACAAAAGAATTGTGGGGAGGAAAAGGATTGCGAGCAGAAAAAATATACTCCTCTAAAAGATGATGAAGGACACCAGGTGTTTACTGAAGGATATTTTGCTGAAGTCAATATCAAAGTATCAAGTATTAAGTATCCAGTATCAAGTATGGAACCAGAAAATGTTTTAGGGTTGTCAACTGATTTGATAGAAATTGCCAGCATGGAAGGAGCAATACAACAGGAGCAAACAAAAACAGTTGCCCTACCTCAATCATCAAAAAGAGAAGCGATCGTTAACAAAGCATTTCTCTCGGTTTTAGGGATTAAAGAAAATGACTCAATTGGAAAAAAATTTAATATATCATTTGTGGCGACCGAGGGGTTGACTGATGAAAATAAAAAAATAATCTCCTCCGCCGTTGAATATAAAATACTGGGAGTGACGCCGGATACAAAAACACCGATTGCTTATGTGCCAATCATCGATGTTAAACAATTAGGTCTTAATAATTATTCCCAAGTAAAATTGGTTGTAACTAATGAAAAAGACTTAGCCAAAGTAAGAAAACAAGTTGAAGTACTGGGATTTAAGACAACGTCGGTGGCCGATACCGTTTCCCAGATTGAAGCATTATTCAAAACTTTACGTCTGATCTTAGGACTTTTGGGAGTGGTGGCTTTGTCTGTGGCTGCCCTTGGAATGTTTAATACTTTGACGGTTTCTTTATTGGAACGGACACACGAGATTGGGATGATGAAGGCAATCGGGATGAAGTCTATCGAAGTTCATGATTTATTTTTAACAGAGTCAATGATAATGGGGGTGTTTGGCGGACTGGGTGGATTAATGTTTGGAATAATATGCGGGAAAATATTATCACTGATTCTGACAATTTTTGCCGTGTTTAAAGGGGTGGGATTTATAGATATTACATATGTTCCTTTTTCTTTTGTTTTCTTAATTATTTTATTGTCAATTACAGTTGGAATAATTACCGGCATCTACCCTGCCCATCGAGCGACAAAAATATCGGCGCTTGATGCATTGAGGTATGAGTAAAAAAATTATCAGAATTTTAGAACTTCCAATTCTCGTTTCGATAAAATTCATGAGTATTAATACACTTAATAGATAGTTGTTTGCATATAAAAGGAATCTTTGTTTTTTTACCGCCTTCGGAATATTTTTCATTCGTCAAAACCATAAGCCCATTTAATTTTGCTAGTGCAATTATGTAAGGATCTGACTGATCACTGGGATTATTAATATCAATCAACTTTGGATAATCATTGATTATTACTTTTGCTTCAATTAAAACCTTATCCAGATAACAAGGCTCGATTAATTTTTTATATTTCTCAAGCCACAGTTTTAATTCTACAGATTTTTTTATTTCATTAAAAACCGCCTCACAAATAATAATATTTTTGTTTTCAATATTTTTTCCAATCATCTTCCACGGGGTTTCGTAAACATCCATTGGAAGAGAATCATTTAGGCCAATTAATACATCTGTATCAACAATGTATTTATTCATAGTCTATTTTCTAACGAAGCCAAAGTTGAACTTTTTAAATTTAGATAATCCATAACATCAAAGTGACTAATTTTATTTATCCTATATGCTTCAAGAACATCGTAGATAAAAGATCTGCTATTATTTTTCAAGAATTTTATATAAAAATTTCCACCGGTTTTCTTTTCTCTAACTTCACTGTGTAGGAAACTTTCCCTTAAATCGTAATTAATTGAATTAAACTGATCTTTATTTAAATAATCAGAAATAAATATTCTTCTAAGAATAACTTGCTGACTAACATTAAATATTCTTGCCAAAACTTCCAATGTAGTATTGATATCATTTTTTATATTTAAATTAAGAAATGTGATTTTATTTTTTAAATATAATGATGGAACCAAAATTGAACCAGCGAGATAATTGCATTTAATTTCCAATTTATCATCAGTAGAAAAATTCATCAAACTATATTCATCGTCTATTGCGTCTTCCCCATATATAAAGTGACTTAGTTCATGTAGTAATGTGAAAATTCTTGAATGAGGGTAATCGTTGGTATTTAGAACAATGACAGGGACTTTTTTATCATAAATCGCAAATCCTTTTGCTTCGCTCACTGGAAAACCAACTTCCAAAATATAAATTCCTTTTGCCTCAATTGAATTCTTCCACATATTAAGTTGTTCAAAAACATTTTTTGGTTTGGAAATAATATCCTCGTTTAAACCTAGGGATTCAATTAATTTTTCGGAAATTTTTTCATAACTGTCAATTAATTTTAATTTGCTAATTTCTTTAATAAAATTATTATCATTTGTTTCCAATATATCTTTTGCAAGGGTTTGAATTCTAATCGCTTTTCTAATTGCCATGAGGGTTGGCGTTGAAAACGAATTTATATTTGAATAAAGTAATTGTCTAAATTTTTTAGATATATTTTCGTCTGGAATATTGTTCATAAGGAAAACAGTTGTTGGTCTCTTATATACTTCTGAAAGTTTTTTGATTTTTTTAGTTGGAGTTTCAATAATTCCTTCTTCCCATTTTTTTAACACATCAGAATCAACATTAATTTTTTTAGCGGCCATTTCAACACTTAGACCAATGGTTTCTCTGGCCCATTTAAGCAAAGCCGGATTAATGCAAAAATCGTTTTTCATAGTTTAAATATAACAGAAATTTATTTTCACTTTTTCCAAATCCCTAACTTATTTTCCCTTGCCTTTTTTTCCGCAGATAATAATTCATCCTGATATTTTATCTTGGCTCTTTTCTCATAAAGGACAACTCTGGCTAATCCATTTTTTACCAACTCAATATTGAGATTAATTCCATTTACAAACACATAACCTAAAGTCCTACCAAACTTATCTACTTTGTAATTTTCCTCCTGTTCAAAACTGATTTCTTTTCCCAAGACAAGATTTTCAGTAAAAGTTTTTGCTTCTTCAAAAAAAAGGTTCCTTAACTTCTGGAGCATTAACTCCATAAAGCCTAAAGGTTTTTCCGTCACTCAACTTTAAAGTATCTCCGTCAGAAACTTCGGTAACGGTTACTGGAATAGAATTAACTGAGGTACCAGAAGGCACAGAGGTTTGAGTTTTAATCTTTTGTTTCTCAAAGTAACTGCCTCCAAAGAAAGACAGAACAATAAGAGCAAAAATTAAAACATAGAATAAAGCTTTATTTTTCATTTATCTTTAGCGTCTCGAATAATAACTTTCTTTCCTCTCTCATCTAATTCAAATTCAAGGTTCTGGTTTTGTCTCCAACCTAGGGCTTTCAAGAATTCACGAGGGATAGTTATAACCTTGGAGTATTTACCTGATGAAGTAATCTTTCTAATAATCTTCATTATGATTTTATTGTACACCTTATGCTTTTTATATTTCAACATTACCGGTCGGGACTAATTACTAAAAAGCAAAATCGAGTGTACCCCGACCGGAACAGAAAACTATTAATAAATAGTTCCCCCTCACCTTTTCTCTGAAGAGGTGAGGGGGTCAGGGGGTGAGGAGATTAAAATTGGTCGATTTGAAAATGCCGCTCGATTGCGGGTAAGGTCTGACTCAAGAACTCGGTAACCCGCAATGGAGCGAGTCCCGATAACCTTTGATCCACCCAACTACAGAAACAAACCACAACCATATCTCTCTGAGTTGATTTGGGGTGATTTGGCTTGTCACCCACCAAATCAACTGAGAGAGAAAGATGACCGAAATTAAAATTTCTTAAACTTGGCCGGTTAGATATTTCCGGTCAAAGGGCGACTGACTTAGTCAGTCGCCCAACTCAATCTGTCTTTTCTTTCCCCCCTGTCTTTTTGTCGTCCTCCCCAAAGACTTGGAAAAGTGAGGAAATGAAAACCGCCGGAGCGAAGCGGAGGCGGGAAGAAGCCCGAAGCGACCACCGACTCAGTCGGGCGGGAGTGAGGGCTGATATCAATCTGATGTGTGGGAGTCGAGCTGGGCGGGCGACTAAGATTCCGCCGACCAGTTGTCATCGGGGAGGCGGAGATGCCCGAGCGGAGCGAGGGCGTGTGGTGTTTGAAAGTTTAGCCGGCGGACAGAATGGTTGGTTAAAAGCTTGAAGTTCTTAAACCATTGGCTCTGACCGTCAGCGCTCCCACAGTCCCCAGCCCCCAGTTTTGGAGCTCGTCATGTCGCAAAAACGCAAGCGAAGTGTCGCAATCTCTGATTAAAAAGCGTCAATTGTTCAGTCTAATTATTTTGTAACCGTTCACGAGTTGGCAAAAATTTGACACAGGATGATGGAGTGTCATACGCTGGATATCCTGATGTATCTGTCTAAACAAAGTTTTTCTTTCCCCACAAATTTGCATCTTGATCTCCGGCTGTCGTTTTGTCTCCGGATCATTGATCAGTATCGTCAGGAATTGCCCACGCTTCGTACTACAACCACCATCCTCAAACGACAAAAAGACAAAGCAATAGACGAAATCACCTATTGGAAACAAAAATATCAGGAAGAAAAACAACAAAAAGAGCGGTTGGAAAAAGAACGGGATCGATTGCAAAAAGAAATCGAGAGACTCACCAAAACCACCAACCGCTACCGGGCTAGTTTATTTGACCATGGAAATTTCCACTCGCCCAGCGAAGAAGACAAGAAATCCAAAGGCGGGCAACCAGGACATGCAAATACGAACCGAGAACAAACAGACGATGCGTCACGATATGAACATCGACGGGTATATGCCCCCTCCTGTTTCCGCTGTGGTCATGCCCTCCGCCGGGTTACCGCTGTCCAACAGAAAACCCTCATTGATATTGTCCTCAACCCCCAGGTGGTCAAGCTCATCGTGGAGAGCGAACGGCAATGGTGTGGGATGTGCAAACACGAAGTGTCCGCTGCTGACAACCGGAGCCTCCCGTTCACGGAATACGGGATCAATACCTTTATGATGGCGCTCCTTTTGCGATATCGCTGTTTGTTGTCTCTATCAAAAATTTCCATGGTTTTTGCGATCGGTTATGGACTGGATATCTCAGAAAGCGGATTGATTTCCCTTTTTCGTCAGGCGCACCAATACCTAGGACCCCGTTACGAAGACCTCAAGCGTATTGTTCGGGCAGGACACATTCTCTATGCCGACGAAACCGGCTGGCAAGTCAGAGGAAAAAATGCATGGATGTGGATTATGGCCAATGACGAGGCAACCGTCTATGTTGCAGCCGAATCCCGGGGAACAGGAATTGCTGCCGAGATGTACGGCACGAGTCAGGCATATGCGATGCACGACGGACTGGCCTCGTATCTGTCTGCCATCCCGCCGGACAGACATCTCTACTGCTGGGCGCATCTGTTGCGGTTTTGTTTTGAGGAAACGGTGGACAAACCAAAAACGCATAAGAGCATCCATATCCGGGATACCCTCGTTTCGCTCTACCACCGCAAAAACGATCTGCAGTATCAGGGGAATCCAAAACAGTTGGAGCACGACGCACGTCGACAGATGGATGAGCTTCTGGCACATCCATCTACCGATCCAACAACATGCGCTTTGCAGCATCGTCTGCGGGAACAAAAAGACGGACTCATCCGAGCGCTTCTCGTCTCTCCCAACGGCACCAACAACTTTGCAGAACAGGAGCTCAGGCCGATTGCACTTGCGAGAAAAATTTCCTATGGCTCGGATACCTACGCGGGGATGGAAACCACCGCAACCCTTGCCAGTATTGTGCAGACCCTGGTCAGAACAAAACAAGAGGCGTTCTTCCCAACCCTCAAGGATTATTTATGTTCCGGCGTTGCCAACTCGTGAACGGTTACATTATTTTTGATAAAATAGGTTCTTAAGAAGTTGTATAATTGCACCCGATTGCGACTTATCGGGCGGCGCGATAGCGCCGCCCACTGTTCCGGAAGGTCACAATCCACTATTCTCTCACTCTCTTTTTTAGTTTTTTTCAAAAAGATTTATATTGTCCTCTCCTTTTTTGACTAAAACATTCTCCCGCTTGAGGCGGGAGGATGCGATTTTATGTTTTTCCCCCGCAGTAGCGGGGGTTTGACCAAAAGCAATAAAACTAGGAAATTTTATTTAAAAAAATGTCTAATAACATGCTCCCCGTTACCTAGTCAATACTTAGTCCGTACTATTATGGCAACGCGATTGCTATTGATATTGAAATTGTTTTCTAGAGGTGTACCATTATTTTAGGATTAGACATTTTTTTAAATCTTGATAACATGAAAAGTCTTGCCTACTTTATCTATGCTAGAAAGTCGACCGACGACGACCAGCACCAATTGTTATCCATACCTGCCCAGATAGATGAGCTTCGCACCTATGCCCAAAAAGAGGGCTTAAATATAGTTGATACGGTTATTGAGAGTAAAACTGCTAAGGTTCCAGGTAGAGAGTTATTTAACCAGATGTTGGATCGTGTCGAAAAGGGCGAAGCTCAAGGTATCTTGGCCTGGCACCCTGATCGTCTTGCCCGTAATGCAGTTGATGCCGGTCGAGTCGTCTATCTGTTAGATCGTAATATATTAGACGACCTCAAGTTTCCGACTTTCTGGTTTCAAAACACCCCACAGGGACTTTTCATGTTATCAATCGCTTTTGGTCAAAGTAAATACTATGTGGATTCCTTGAGCGAAAATACTAAAAGGGGTTTTCGTCAAAAAGTAAGACGAGGCGAATTTCCCGGGGTTGCTCCATTGGGTTATCTTAACGACCGGGTAAACAGAAAGATAATTATAGATCCTAAAATCTCATTGGTAGTTAAGGAACTTTTTGAGATCTATTCCAAAGGCAACTCGACTTGTAAGAGCTTGAGCCTATTTCTTAAAAGTAAAGGAATTGTTTCAAGAGGAGGAATTCCAATTCATAAAAGTCGAGTTGCCTCTATCCTCTCAAACCCCTTTTACTTTGGGTATTTTCGCTATAAAGGTGAAATTCATCAAGGAATCCACGAGCCACTTATTACAAAGAAACTTTTTGATTAAATACAGACGGTTATGGAGGGTCGTGGTCGTTCTCACCCGTCTGAACCCCTTAATTTCCCCTTCACCGGTCTTATCAAGTGCGGTGAGTGCGGAATGATGATTTCGGCCGAGCAACATCTTAAGTATTACAAGTCATCTGATATTGGTCAACGATTTGTATATTACAGGTGCTCAAAGAAGAATAAGTTAATCAAGTGTGGTCAAAGGTTTATTTCCGAATCGGCCATCATTCCGCAACTCAACGACCATATTCAAAAAGTTTCTTTGTCCACTTCTGACCACCAATGGTTTATGAACAAACTAAATACTGACGAACACCAACAGCGGTCAGAAGTGTTGGTGATTGTTCAAGAGTTCAAAAAAGATCTGCTCAATATTAATGAGAAGTTAAATAAACTTTTAGACTCATATTTGGACAATGTTGTCAGTCGGGAGGATTACCTTAATAGAAAGGAAAAGTTTATGAGTGAGAAGAAGTCTATTGAGCAGAGAATATCGACTCTTGAACTTTTCCCCAATAAGTGGCTCGAACCTATGAGAGAATTCTTTGATACAGCACTGGAAGCCAATAAAATCGCATCGGACAATATAAATCTTTTTCAAAAAAGAGAGTTCCTAAAAAAGACCGGCTCGAACCTAACCCTAAAAGACAGAATAGTCGATTGGCACCTTCCGGATCAGTGGGCGGCGCTATCGCGCCGCCCGATAAGTCGCAATCGGGTGGAGATGGCGGGATTTGAACCCGCGTCCGAGAACACACTTAAACAAATTTTTAGTGAGGGATAAAATATTTATAACTCTATTTTGCCTGCGTAAATATTCAAATCAGAGCAAAATGTCAATTGA
>Ga0210019_1005869_pt1 | contig 10088 bp, 8 predicted proteins | sample CryGeyCG2114_020_2_FD_183969 | JGI IMG/M metagenome (GOLD analysis project Ga0210019, IMG submission 183969) | Groundwater microbial communities from aquifer - Crystal Geyser CG11_big_fil_rev_8/21/14_0.20 (SPAdes) (version 2) | ecosystem: Environmental > Aquatic > Deep subsurface > Groundwater ...
TCTGCTTCTTATTTTGCTTAACCGGCTAATAAAACTCAAGAATTCGTAGAATAATAACTTTACGCCGCCGTTCACCGTTAGGTCTTATGCTAACGCTTCAGACCATAACGAACTCTCGGCGGTTAATTAGAAAATCAGCTTCAAACAGCTAAGTAATTACGTTTTTTGTAATTACTTAGTATTCTTTGTATCTATTTAGCTTTATGAAGCTCACCGACGAGACTCGTTTTAATGATATTATTAACTTCCCGACGAATAGCTTCAGAATACTAAGTAATTACCATTCTTTTGCTTTGTATTTCCTGAGAATCCTTTTCGCAAGAAAATTTTTTCCAAATATATCCAGTAATTTTTCGATTTTAGTTTTATATATCATTTTATTGTTATTTAATACAAATATATTTATAAATGTTTCTATATTTTTGTTATGAATGAGAGAAATATTTCTTAAAAATAAGCATATTATTATATTCCCCCTTAGTCATAATGTTTTAGTAGATACTTTAAATTTTACTATAAATAATAAACAATTATTAGATAACAATAATTTGTTTCTTGTTGAATATAATAAGCATAATTATCTAAAGGATAAAAATAAAATAAAAAAAAATTCAGTATACTATTTATTGAAGAAATTAGAAAAATTAAATATTGAATACTCCTTTCTGGATGTTGGGGCACAAAAACAACACAATCTATTTATAAATAATTCATCTTGGAGGGAGTTATTAGCTTTGTACTTGTTTTCATTTTATAAATGGAGAAATAGACTTTTAATAAAAAACAAGTTTCCGTCTTTTTATAAATATATTTTAAAAGATCGAGAAGAAATTATGATGAAGAAAATAAAAGAAAAATTGGTTAATTCAAGTAAAAACTTGGTAATTATTGTTGGAAAAATACATTACGATGAATTATTTAATAGAATGAGGTTATTGAAACATGTTTTTTAGAGAAATATATTATTTTGTTAAAGTATTTTCGCAGTGGTTTTTAAATAATAAAAAGAAGAAACAGTTACAATCGTTCTTTTTAAAAAATGTTCTAGAAACTGCTTCTAAAATAAAGATGTATGATTCTTTTAAATTCAAACAAGACTCTCCTTTAAAGAATTTATCTAAATTTGAAATTATTAACAAAGAAATTTTATTGAAGAGGAAAAAATTAATTTCAATTGATAAAAAAAATAAGATTTTAAAGAAATACACCAGCGGTACAACAAATAATCCTTTAGAAATTATTTTAAATGAGGAATCAATTGATTATTCAAATTGTATTTTTTCGAGAAGCTTGATTTTTCAAGGTTACAATCCACTTAAAAAACTAGGTTTTTATTGGTACCGAAAAGAAAGAAATAGTTATTTTAACAAATTAGGTTTCTCAAGAAAAGTATATATTAATTATAATGATCCCCCTAAAATTATTCTGGATAAAATTATTTTAAATAAGCTAAAATTTATATATATATTTCCATTTAAACTTTTAGAATTTTCAAGTTCTTTAAGTGATGAGGAAACTAAAAAATTGAAATTAAAAAGAATTTTTACAATAGGTGAAATATTAACCCCAAAAATGAGACGCTTATTTGAATATAAATTTAATTGTTCAGTTACTAATAATTATGCGAGTTCTGAATTTAATATTATTGCATTTCAAAAACCTTTCACAAAAGAATATTTCAATAATTTTGATAATGTTTATCTGGAATTTTTGAAAAATAAAAACTTTAATTATGGGAATAGGAATTTATATTACCCAGTTATAACAAGCCTTTCAAATCATTTGATGCCTCTAATTAGGTATAAAATAGATGATTTAGTAAGTTTGGATAAAAAAAAGAATATTGTTCGTGTTTTTGGAAAGGAGAGTTATTTTCTTAAATTTAATGATACTATTGTCTATTTGGGGGATTTAATCGATGAATTACTAAATTTCAGAAAAAAAATAATCTTGTTCAATTTTGTTTTATATCAGAAAGATCAGTTATTGTTAATAAAAATAAAAGTGACTAGTAATTTTAAAAATGGAGATAAACATAAAATAGTATCTATAATAAAAAATAAGTTTAAAATTAGCAAAATAAATTTAAAGGTTGAAAAAGAGTTACTATTTTTAAAAGGAGGAAAACTAAAATTAATTGATATCAAAGGTTAACTTCAAAGTGATTTTAAATGTTGAAAAATATACTATATTTTGTTAGGTTCCCTAGTAGATTAAAATATTGGTTTTGCTATCAAAGTTATTCTTTTACTGAAAAATTACCATTTTATATTTTGGGAAATATTAAAAAATATTTTTTTGGTTCGTTAGTTTTATTTAAATTGGTTTTTAGACATAATCTGCTTTCAAGAAGGATTAAAACAAATTTAGATTATCGGAAGATAGACTTTACAGCATTGAATTATCTAAGAGATTTTGATTTGTATTTAAAACCATCTTATGTTTATTATCCAATCGCTGCAAAAATAACAATTACAAAAAATTGTAATTTTAGTTGTGATTATTGTTACCAAAAAAAAGAGAAGATAGATGAGATAAACATTAACAAACTAAAAAAAATTTTAATACATCTAAAAAAATTAAGAATAAAATACATTAGTTTTGTGGGGGGGGAGGTTTTTTTAGATTTCAATAAACTGCTTAAATATATTAATGTTAGTAAGGATTTTGGGATTGAAACAAACGGTTTAACTACAAATGGTTTTTGGTGCGTTGAGAGAAAAAAACTTATTAAATATTTAGTTGCTTTAAAAAAGGCAGGTTATACTGGAAGAATAAGTTTAAGCATTGGGAGGGAGCATCAACGACAAATTCCCCTTTCTAATTTCATAAATTTACATAAAATATCAAGAAGGATTTTTGGTAAGAATATTTTTCTTCTTTTGATTGAATCAGATACATATGAAGAATATAAATCCATTAAAAAGGAAGCTGAAATAGTGTTAGGTAAAAATTACAATTTCGGTTTTATTGGTTTGGTTAATACAGATGGTCAACTTAAAAAGAGACACACTGATAAAAATCTTTATTGGACTTATTGCCAAGCGAATAATTTATCAATCAATAGAAACTATACGTTTTGCCAGGCTGCTTGCAGTTTTAATAAAAAATATAGTTTAAATCTCAAGAAGAATTTTGGTTTGACAGATTATCTGCAAATAGAAAATAAATTGTTAGACTTAGTTAACCAAGTTTCTTTTGAAAAAATAAGAAGTTATATTAAAGCTGAGAGGTTATCTGACAAAATAAACAAATTCTATTTCCCTTGTGAATTATGTATTTTTCTTTCTCAGAACCCTGAAGTCCTTGAAAAGGTTCATAATAAATTTATTAACTAGTCCTTTGTTAAGCGATGGTACGCCTTTTGCAAGGTTATCAATCTTTTAAACCTTGATTTAATGAGCAATAAATAAGAATATATTTTAGAGAATGCATAATTTGAAAATATCTTGCAGATAATTTTGTTTCTTATTGGACCAATGCTTCCTATTTTCATACTTTTATTATTTAGATAAACAAAGAACATCATCTGCATATATAAAAATCTATTGTTTAGTGATAAAAGATCTGTATTGCTAAATGGAGAATCATTATTACCTTTTGCCAACTCAGAATATCTATACAATTCTATTCTTCCCTTCAGTTTCCTAATTAATTTAATATTGTTTATTATAGTTGATTCTGTTTCAGAAGGATGGCCCCATATAAAATCATATCTTATTTTCATCTTTCTATTTTTTATTTTATGCATTTTATTATCAAAATATATTATCTTTTTATTACTCATTATCCTATTAAATTCCTTTTTTCTAAAATCTTCATCCCCATTTTGTATACCTATAAATAAAGTCAATTTATTTTTTATTTTATTTATCTCTTTAAATTTTTCCAAAAAATTTTCTGATCTAAAATCAATATCTAAATAGAGGGGCAGATTAATATCTTTGTTGTATCTTGAAACAAATTTTCTTATTTCTTCCAAACTTCTTAAAAAAAAATTATTATCAATAATTTCAATAATATAAAATCCTTTCTTTTTGAAAAATGTTAATTCTTTAAATATCCTATTTATACTCTTTTTTCTTATTATGCTTAAATTATTTGATTTTTTTATTTGATTATAAATTTTATTAGTACAAAAAGTACAGTTAAATGGGCACCCCCTCATTGTTTCCATAGTATATACTCCATTATAATCAAATTCCTTCTTAACAATTATTTTGTTCTTAATATGAAAATAGTAGTGGTTAAATTCAGTGTTTTGCAAAGGCAAGTTATCTAGATTATTAATTTGATGATAAAGCTTACTCTTGTCAAAATTAGGAACTTCCTCATTATCATTGATGTGTTTTAAATAATCATCAATATTCTCTCCTTCCCAAAAACACAGATGTGATACAAACCCTGAAAAATAATTAGGGTCTGTGATTATTGTTGGACCCCCTAATATCACCTTATTTCTGATTTTTTGATTCATATTTTTTAATATCTTCAACACTATGTTTTTTATATAATTATTTACAGTTATTAGAATATATTTATATCCTTCAAAAAGTTTCTTAAGTTCCAAATAGTTAATTTTGATTTTTTGCTGGTTTGGTGGAAGGACCTCAAAGTCTATGAAAAACAATACATCAACTATATAATCCTTTTTAAGGATATTAGACATAATTCTTGTTGCTATTATATTTCTTGTGTGAAATGAAACAAATAATATCTTTTCCATTTTAAATGATTTTTTCCTTAAAATTGACTTCAATCTTTTTGTTTGTTGGAATTGCTATAAAATCAATACCTAATATTTCTGAAAATACACACCCATGGTATCTCATAGAGAATATTTTTTTGAATTGACTCATTTTAATAAATAATTTTTTGTAATCATTCTCGTTGATTATTTTATAACTTTTTAATTTGGTTTTTTTTATTATATTTAAAGTGTATTTAAAATCGTTTTCATATTCATTATGATGATTCGAAAAAATAATGAAAATAATACTTCTTTTCTGTTTTTCAGCATTAATAATCTGAATAATCTTTTTTTCTATCCTTATATTATTAGTTCTTTTTAATATGAAGCCCACTTTGTTTTTTTTTATATTGCCCCCATTAATTTCTAAAGAATAAACTGCATCTTTAGACAATAAAACTTGTTTTTTTGTTAATCTCTCAAGATAATTTTTTGAATATTTGTCCCTTGCGATAATTATTTTTGATTTTTCAAGAACTCTTTTAAGCATAAAAATTGGAAAATTTCTTTGCTGATCATAAATTCCAATTTTATAAAGGGTTATATTCTTGTTAAGAAAAGTTGAAAAATATGTAAAAATTATCCTAAATTTTGCTTGAAAGTATTGAAAAAACTTATTGTAATAGTTATTATACTCTGAACTAGTAATCTCATCTCCACCAAGAATGATTGTTTTAGGTATAAAAAGGATTATGGGGGAAATAATTGTTTTAAAAAAGTAGACTTTTTTTATATCCTTATTTAATAATCTTGTTTCTCTAGGTTTGTTTGAGTTAGCCAAAATTATTATTTTGGGGTTTATTTTTTTGATATCATTAATTATAGCAGTTGTTGTTGCTTCTTGTCCTATATTATTATATCCGGAGGTAGTTAACAAGGTTATTATTTTGCTTTTTTTTATTATTTGTTCGAATCCAATTTTTATTCACCTATCTAAGAGAGATATTTCTTTTATTTTTTTCTAAATAAATAAGATTTTATTAAAGATAAGACTACCCTGTTATTTAAGACCATTGAACTATAAGTAGGGTTTGCCATTGTACAAAAACAGTTGTTATTCTTAACTTTTTTTCTTACAATCTTAGCCTCTTTTGAATACCAAGCTTTTTTAAAATTAAAGTTGTAATCCTTAACATTTGCTAAAATTTCTTTTGTTAAACCACAAGTGATAATATCCCCTGAAGGGAGTATTTCAGCAAAATTAGTTCCTGCAAAGCATTTAATTATTCTTTTCTTATATTTTAATGTTTCAAGTATAATCAAATAGTATTCGTACCTAAATAATTTTATAATCTTAATAAAACCTTTAATTTTATTTAATTCTTTTTTTTCTTTCCCTATTAAGTAATTGAGTATATTTATTATATCTTTTCTTTTTGTTTCAAATTTCATTTTCTTATTATAAAAGGCCTTTCTAATTGTTGCTGGTTCTACAATAACGGAATCGGGTTGTAAGTTTTTTGATATAAACTGATAAATAAAAACAGAACGATTTATATTAAAACGAGAAATGGTAATATTTATTCCTATAGAGAGATTTGAATATTTTTTCTTTAATCTTTTTATTTTATTATAATTATCTATGACTTTATCATAAGCATCTATGCCCCTTACACAATTATATTTCTTTCCAATCTCATCTATAGAGAAATTTATAACAAATTTTATGTTGCTGTTAGACTCTGCTAAAATTTTATTTAAGGTTCCACACATATTATAAACTGTTCCATTAGTAGCAATATTAATGACTAAAGGGGCGTTATAGTCACAAATGGTTTTTATAATATCAACTAAATCTTTCCTTAGAAAAGGTTCTCCTCCCGTAATTGTAAACCAAGGAATACTTTTCCCCATACTTCTTAATGTCTTCTGAATTTCTTCTAAAGTTAGTTCTTCATTATTCTTTAATTTCCAAATCCCGCATGTTCTACATTTTGAATTACATCTATTTGTTACTGATATTGCTAAGCTATATGGAAGGGTTTTTAGTGGGATAAATTCACTTAGGTTTAGGAAAGTTATCTTAAATATAATTCTTAAAAAAGATTTAAATTTATCAGTAAACATTATTACTAGTCTTTGCCATATTCTAAACATAGTATTGCCTCTTTAAAATTATTAATCTCAAATAAGTCATTGAGTTTTTTATTCTAATCTTTTTGTACTCTCAGCAATCTTCCAAACAGCATGTTCTTTCCTACTATAAAAATCCATCACACCAAGTAATCTAGCATAAGCCTCAAGCATCACTGCCCCAAAAGCCCAAATTAGATGTTTTGGTTTTATATCTAAATTTACTATTAAATTTTTCAAAATATTGAAATTGCTGATTGTTGGAACCTCATAATGGGATTTCTTTTTCAGTTCTAGATGCCCGCAATAAATCCTCCTTCTCTGTTTAAGGAAGTCTTTGACTGTAGCTGGGCCTTTATTAAATACAACAGCATCAGGCACATATTTTGCTAAAAGGCCTTTTTTTTGAATTAACATAGCAATGTATTCTTCGTCAACTGCTGTACCTGGAATCTTGTTAATAATGTTTTTAAAGGCAATTAACTCTCCAAACTTAGGGTTTTTCAATGAAATCCTGTGATGCAAGGACCATAAAAGATTAATAGTAAAACCTAGAAAAGAATTCTTCTTGTTTAATGGGGTTGGGTGGGAAGCACAAATCCCAATATTTTTCTTTAAAAGGGGAAGGCAAAGCTTTTCTATACAATCCTTTTTTGGTATAGTATCAGCGCTTTCAAGAACAAGAATCTTTGATTTTGCAACATTAAGGAAAGTGTTTATTGCTTTTGCTTTCCCAAGTCTTCTATTTCTTGAAATCAATTTAATTCTTTTGTTTTTTCTAGCAAACCTTCTTATAATTTTATTTGTTTCATCTGTGCTTCCATCTGAAACAATAATAATTTCCTTAATTCTAACTTTTTTAAGTTTTTGATTTAAAAGAGCTTTCAATAACCTGCTAATATTTTTTTCCTCATTAAAAGCCATTATTCCAACTGAGATATCCATACATATTTAAAAACACTATATATTTAAATAGTTTGTTAAAACATAAATATCTAAGAAGTTAAATTAAAAATGGCATTACTAAACAGAAAAGAATTCAAAATATTTTTAACATTCTTTATTATTTATTTGTGCTTTGCTAAGTTTCAATACTTTGATGATGATGTAAAGCTTGATTTAACTAGGACCATTATTGATGAGCATTGTTTTGAGATAGACTCTTATGTGGAAAACACAGGAGGGGACAGGATTTATTATAATGGCCATTATTATTCTGATAAAGCACCCGGTGCCTCTTTCTTAACTATTCCTGTTTATGCTGTTTTCAAACTATTTTTTGGAATGCCCGACACTAATTTTAAATTATATCTTTTAGAGTTCGTGATAATAGCCTTCAGCTCTGTTTTATTCTCTGCTCTTTTAGTTGTCTTGATGTATAAAACCTCAAGATTCTTCTTAAAAAAGGAGTCTCAAAGGATACTGATTACTATTATTTTTGGTTTAGGGACTATGATTTTTGTATATTCGACAATTTACTATCAGCATGCTATGGCGACATTTTTTGCATTTTTGTGTTTTTACTTAATTTTCATGATAAAACAAGAAAAAAAAGGTAATTATTATTTTCTTGCTGGTTTATCTGCAGGAATAGCATTTATAATAGATTATATAACTATAACAATAATCATAGCTTGCTTTATTTTTATTATTTTCAGAAAGAAGTGGAAAGGCTTTTTATTGTTTTTTCTTGGTTTTTCAATATTTATTTTTGTTTTGTTAATTTATAATAATTCAACCTTTAGTACTCCTTTCACATTATCCTATTACTATACTGACCTAAAACCAAGTGATAATAGGATAAATAAGTATGATGAAGATTTAGTGGAATTATGGAAACAAGAAAATGAAATAATAGAATATATAAATTTTGAGCCTTTAATCAAAAAAAATCAGTTTGTATGTGTTTATGCTTTAACATATGTTAATTCTCCTGAAAAAAGATTAGTCCAAATAAGAACTGGTAGTAGTGGTAATATAAAAATTTGGTTAAATAATAAGGTAATAATAAAAGAAGAAGGTTTTAAAAGAGCAATAATAAATCAGGATATCAAAACTGCAGAATTAAATGCTGGATGGAATAAATTTCTGATTAAGGAATGTAAGTATATGGATGATTATTTTGAGTTATTCTTTGTAATAACTAATGATAAAGGTAAAATTTATCATGATTTAGAATATAATGCCTTGGTTAATAATTCCAAGAACTTTTCAGAAGAAAAATACAAAAACAACAAAACTAAATGGCTAATAATTGGGCCTTTCGATTATATTGATGAAAATTATATATTCAAAAAGAAGGATTACTTTCCAAAGGTTAGTGATAAAGCAAATCCCCCTGAATATGAAATTATTTTGAATAAAAGTTATAATGGTAAGAATGGTTTGGTTAAATGGCAACTTTTATCATTTGACAACCAGAAAAAAACAAAAAAGAGTTATTTAGAACAATTTTTTAATGAAATTCCTCTTCCACATCATATCTATCATTTTTTGGTTAGGTTGTTATTCTATCCTTATAGGGGCCTATTTTTCTATAATCCTATCTTAATCTTATCTTTAATAGGATTATTTTTTATGTATAAAAAAAATAAAGAAATGGTCATTTTTATTGTTTTCTCTTTCATACTTCTTTTTTTGGCAATAATATTATCAACTTGGATGTGGTGGCAGGGCTCTTCATTTGGCCCAAGATTTTCATTATTAATTATACCCTTCCTCATATTACCCTTAATGTTGTTTATTAGGAAGCTCAATAAAAACATATTATTAATTATTCTGTTTATATGTATATTCATAAATTTGTTAGGAATGCAGGAATTTGAACAATCAATCACAGTTTCAAAATGGGATAGAGCAAACTCAATTGGAGAAGTAGCTAGGAATACTATGACAGAATATCAAGATAAAATATATTCAATGAAACCATTAGGAAACCCTCTCTTCACCTACTACATGCCTCTCTTTTTTAGGTATGGCCCGCGCAGCATCCTAATAGAGCAGATTCTTGGCTTCAGGCTGTTTCCTTTCCTTAATGTTATTGTGCTCATGATTATTGTTTCATTTATTTGGAGAAAAGAACTGATAAGAAAAATTAAAAAGGATTTTAATCTGGGTAATGAAAATAAATAGGGCCTAATTTCCAGACACTACACAACTACATCTTCTATGTGGCTTAATACTTCTTTTTTTACCTGTGAATATGGAATGATCCTTGGCACCAAATATTTTAAATCCCTGCTATACTCTATTTCTGTTGTGAAAT